>Ga0209390_10001644_pt1 | contig 42283 bp, 29 predicted proteins | sample BON01_FD_187212 | JGI IMG/M metagenome (GOLD analysis project Ga0209390, IMG submission 187212) | Freshwater microbial communities from Lake Bonney liftoff mats and glacier meltwater in Antarctica - BON-01 (SPAdes) (version 2) | ecosystem: Environmental > Aquatic > Freshwater > Ice > Glacier...
CCGTCCCTCCCGACAGCCCCCTTTTCATCCGCGGGCAGAGCGCAAACCCGCAACCCGCCCCCGCCCCCGCCCTCTTCCCCCCCCCCCGCCTTTCCACACGCCCGTTTTGGCGGCGCAAGGAGCGGCGGCGGCGGCGGCGGCGGCGGCGGCGGCGGCGGCGGCGACGCTCACTCCCCAGCAAGCTAAACAAAGCTTTTCTTAGACAGACAGACCCCCCCAGTTGTTCTCCGGTTTCCCTGAACGCGCAGAGAGAGAGAGAGAGAGAGAGCGAGAGACACCACAACACCCGCACAGCGCGAGCGAGCGAGCGGGCCGCTGCAGTTTGCTCCTTTCGCCTTGGCTCCAAGCAGAGAAAAAAAGGCCTCGCCTGACGTTTTTGTCCTTTGTCCGCGCGGCGTCCTTGGCACGCTTGTTTTGCAAAAACGTTTTTTCAATTTGCCACCACACTTGAGAAGCAGTTTCGTTTTCGCATGCGCGTCGCCGTCCGGACTCTCCGCGGCCCTTTGAAGCGGCGCTCTTTCGATCAATCGATTAGGATATCTGTTTTGTTTTGTTTTCTTTTCCTTGCAACGCTTTTTTCCTTCTCTTCTTCTTCTGAGCTTTTGCGACGGCGGCGGCGGCAAGACGGGCGGCCTGTCGTCCGCCCGTCTTGGACGTTGGAGCTCCACGCATGGATGGCCTGCAGCCGCCGCGCCCACTGCGTAAAATCGCGAGAAGGGCCGCGCCAAACGTCTTCCCCCTCGAAGCCCTTGTTTCCGTCGCCGACCCCGACGCAAAAACGGATCGCCCCGGGGCCCGCCCCCGCTCGCTGCCGGCGCCGCCGCCGCCCGTCCCCGCTCACGGCCCCGCGCGCCCTCTCAAAGGAGAGCTCCTCGTCCCGCCCGCCATAGCGACAACCCGCGAGACCATTGCGACACGCCACACACATCGCCGCCATCCTTTGGGCGCGATCTATACAGTCACGCGCGCGCGAGACAGCAAACCCTTGCCTTCCTTGCCCAGAGACACTTGAGCGCGCGCGCCGCCCCCCGTTGACTCACAAATGGCCCCCGCCCTCCCGATCAGCCCCGCCGCCGCCCTCAGCAGCAGCAAGGCCGCGCGCCTCGCCCCCAGCAGCAGTGCCCTCGCCGGCCGCCGCACCAGCGCCCTCGCCCCCCTCGCCTGCCCTCGCCACCGTCCCGCCGCGTACCCCCCCTCCGCCGCCCCCCAGGCCGCCGCCGAGGACCCGGCGCAGGGCTACGTCATCAACGTCATCCCCAAGAGCGCCTGGCCCAACGGCGTCCCCCCGGTCATGGGCGCGCACCTGATGGCGTCGGGCGTCGTCGCGCCCGTGTCGACGTCCAAGGGCGCCGGCGGCGCCGAGCAGGGGATCGCGCCGCACGAGTTTACCTACCCCCAAGGCGAGGCCTCGACCCGCGTGGTCGTGCACGCCACCGCGCGCGCCGCCTCCCTGGGCCTGACGCGCCTGGTGGCCGACTCGGCCAAGCGCGCGATCGCCGAGCGCGGCAGCTTTGCGCTGGTGCTGTCCGGCGGGTCCCTGATCGACGCCCTGGCGCCGCTGGCCGGCAGCGGCGGCGGGAGCGGCGGCGGCGGCGGCGGCGGCGGCTCGGGCGGCGGCGCCGGCAGCTCGGGCGTCGGCGCCCCGGCCGCGGCGTCCGCGGCGGCCGCGGCCGCGGCCGAGTCCCTCGACTGGTCCCGCACCCACGTCTTCTGGGTGGACGAGCGCGTCGTGCCGCACGCCAGCCCCGACAGCAACGCGGGCGCCGCGCAGAAGGCGCTGCTCGACCGCGTGCCGATCCCCGCCGAAAACGTGCACGCGATCGCCGAGGGCCTCGGCGCGGCGCAGGCGGCCGCCGAGTACCACGGCCGGCTGCTGGGCCTGCCGGCGGGCGTGCTGCCGCGCGTGCCGTTCGCCGGCGGCGGCGAGGCGAAGGGGGAGGAAGGGGCGACCACAGGCGCGGCGGCGGCGGCCGCGGGAGCGCTGCTGCCGCGCTTTGACCTCATTTTGCTCGGCGTCGGCCCCGACGGCCACGTGGCCTCGCTCTTCCCCAACGCGCCCGCCACCGCGTCCCAGTCGCCCGACATCCCCTGGGTCCTGGCCGTGACCGACTCGCCAAAACCCCCGCCCCAGCGCATCACCTTTTCCATGCCTGTGATCAACGCGGCCGCGGAAGTCGTCGTCGTCGCGCTCGGCGCCGGAAAAGCAGAGGTCGTGCAGCGGGCGCTCGAGTGCCAGGCGCTGCCGGGCGCCCTTCCCGCCCAGCTGGTGCGCCCGTCTACCGGGGCGCTGTGGCTGCTGGACGCGGCGGCGGCGCAGGCGCTGGACCTGGGGGAGTGGGAGGGGATGAAGGCGTTCCCGCGGAGCGCCAAGTGAGTGACGGCGTGGTGTGTTTGTGTTTTTCCTCCGGCGGCGTCGATTTTTTGGGGGTGTTCGAAAGCGTCGCGGCGCGGCGCCGCAGTCGCTCGCGTTATGAGATCGGTTCGGTCAGGCACCGTTTACTACACAGGCGCTCAAACTCTCTCCCTTTTCGATGTAGCTACAGCGTTGCGCCCTCTCTCTAATTTGGACCGACCCCTCTCCTGTCTCTGTTCATTGTCAGAGCGCGCGTACACGTCCCCTCTCGCGGAAAGTGTTGATGAGGAAAACCGCACGCCTGCTCCTGCCCTCGATCCTCCTCGCCGCGCGCCGCGAACCCCTAGACTTGTTCTCGGTGGCATCAGTCGGTCGCATGCACAGCTTGGCAGCGACGGCGGGGGGGGCTGCCGCATGGAGGAGGGCGGCACTGGTCGCGGCGGCGCCAGTGTCGTCGTCGTCGGCGGCGGCGGCAGCGCCGGCGCTCGCTGCTTGCTGCGGCGGCCCTTCGCGCCGCTTGCGGCAATGGGATGGCCGCAGCGACCCCTGCCCGCGGCTGGCCGCAGCATCCGCCTCAGCCAGCGACGCAAGCGTCGCAGAAGGCGAGCCTGCCGCCGCCGCAGCGCCCCGCCCGCCCGCGCGGGGCCGGCCGCGTCGCACGGCCGCAAAGACGGCGGTGGCGGCGGCGGAGGGGGCCGCCGCGCCGCCCCGCGCAGCAGCAGCCGCAGCAGCTCCTCCCGCCGTCGCGGCCGCCCTGGCGGCCGATGCTGCTGACGCGGCGCCGGAGCCGCCCGCGCCCGTGCGCCGCCGCACGCGCCGCGCCACCCCGCCCTCGCAAGACGCCACGACGGCCGAAGGAGCAGCCACCGCCACCACCACCACCAAAAAGCCCCCGGCTCCGCGCGCCCCTCGGCGGACGACGGCGGCGGCCGCCGCAGCGGCCGCAAACCAAGACGCGGCCGCAAACCAAGACGCGGCCGCGAACCAAGACGCGGCCGCAAACCAAGACGCGGCCGCAAACCAAGACGCGGCCGCAAACCAAGACGACGCGGCGCGGCCGGAAAGCGGTGCGAAAGACGCCGGGCCCCAGCAGTCTCCGCCGCCGCCCCCCGCGCCCGCCTCCGCCGCCCCCGCCGCCGCCGCCCCGCGCCTCTACATCATCGACCTGCTCGCGCAGGCGCACCGGATGGCGCACGGCCTGGCGCCGGCGGGCCTGTCGACGGCCGACGGCTCGGCGCGGACGGGCGTCGCGCACGGCCTCGCGCGGCTGGTCCTGTCCTTGCTGCGGCGGTCGACTCGCGCGCCCACGCACATGGCCGTGGTGGTGGACGCGCCCGGGGCCACGTGGCGGCACGAGCGCTACCCGCAGTACAAGGCGCAGCGGCCGCCGGCGCCGCCCGGGTTCCGTGAGGACGTCGGGCGGGCGCTCGAGCTCCTCTCCGCGCTGGGTCTGCCCGTGCTGGCGGTGCCCGGGGTGGAGGCGGACGACGTGGTGGCGTCGCTGGCCGTGCGGGCGCTGAGGGCCAGGGGGCGCGGGGCTGGGGCGGCGGGAGGGGCGGGGGGCGGGGCCGAGGCGGGGGACGCTCCGGCGGCGGCGGAGGCGGCAGCGACAGCAGGAGGAGCGGCGGGGGCGGCCGGCGCTCCCGCCTCCTCCTCCTCCTCCTCCCCAGCGGCCTGCGAGCCCTACTTTGCCGACGTCATCATCGTCAGCCCGGACAAGGACTTTTTCCAGCTCCTGTCGCTCGACGACCGCCTCTCGCTGATGCGCCTCGTCAAGTCGGGCGCCGAGGGCAACACAGGCTCGGGCGGCGGCCCCGACGGCGGCCGCCTGACGACGGGCGCCGACTTTTTGCGCCTGCGCCCCGAGCTGGCGCCCTGGGGCTGCGGCGCGTGGGCCGACGTCCTGGCGCTCATGGGCGACGCGTCCGACAACGTGCCCGGGGTGCGCGGGGTCGGCGAGAAGACGGCGCTGGCGCTGGTCGGGGCGGCAGGGGGCGTCGAGGCCGTGCTGGCGGCGGCGGCGGCGCTGGCCGAGGCGAAGGCGCGGGCGGGGGATGGTGAGGGAGAGAGACAGGAGGAGCAGGGGGCGGCGGCGGCGGCCGGGGGCGGGCCAGAGGGGTTGGCCCCGGCCGCGGGGGGCAAGAAGCGCCGGGCGCCGCGCAGGGCGGCGGCGGCGATGGCGGCGGCGGCGGCGGCGGACGGCGCCGCGGGCGGCGGCAGCAACGGCGGCGGCGGCGGCGGCGGCGGCGCCAACCCGCTCGCGAGCGTCAAGCTCAACCGCAGGCAGCGCGAGGTGCTGGCGTCGGCCGAGGGCCGCGCGGCCGCGCGCCTGGCGCTCGAGCTCGTCACGGTGCAGGCCGACCTGCGCGTGCCGCCGCTGCGCGACTTGGGCCCCTTTGACAACGGGGAGGAGGAGGGAGAGGGAGAGGGAGAGGGAGGGTTGGGGGCGGGCGCGGGCGAGGGCGGCGGCGAGGGCGGCGGCGGCGGAGAGGCGGCCGCCGCCGGCGACCTGCGCGAGGCGCTGCGCCTGCGCGTGCCGGACGACGGGGGCGCGCGGCTGATGGCCGCGTTCGAGGCGCTGGAGATGCGCGAGGCGTCGGAGCAGTACCACAGGCTGCTGCGCAGGTGGCTGGCGGAGGGGCGGGTGTAAATACGGCCGACCTGGTCGGCGAGAACGCGCGCACAAGTCTCGAGCCATGCGGACGAGGACACCAGCTTTTCCAACACGGCCATTTGCGCGCGCGAGGGGGCGGCGGTGGCGGCGGCGGCGGCGGCGATGGCTACCGCGGCCCCGGCCCGCGGTGACGGGGGTGCCGGGGCAGCCGAGGGCGCGGCGCCCGGCGGCGACGATGCATGCTGCTGCTGCTGCTGATGCTGCTGCTGCTGCTGCTACTGCTGCTGCTGATGCTGCTACTGCTGCTGCTGCTGCTGCTGCTGCTGCTGCTGCTGCTGCCGCTGCTGCTGCTGCTGCTGCTGCTGCTGCTGCTGCTGCTGCTGCTGCTCCTCGAGGCTGGCCGCGAGGGCCGCCCGCAGCTCGCGCTCGTCGTTGTCTCGAGCTCGCCGACTACGCGTCCCCGCCATATCAACTCCGAGCGCCGTCGCCTCTCGCTCGCAGACTGCATCCACATTCGCAACACACACACCCCCTCGCTCCTCACACCCACACACTTTCCCCTTTCTTGCAAGCGGAACCTCTCTCAAGCCCGCGCGAGGGCGCGCACACCACCTCCATCCGTCCCCCTCCTCCCCTCCTCCCTCACTGCTCGTGGTCAGGCCGCCCTTGGCGTTGCGCGCGACGTCTAGTGGACGGCCGGGTGCTTCCGGGTCTCCCACCATCGATCAAGGCGCGGGGAGGCAGAGAGAGCACACGGGCGTGCGAAACACAAACAATCGGCCCTCCCCCGCTTGCAGGCAAACCTCCCGCGCGCGGCCATGGCCAAGTACGGGCAGATCATGCTCAAGCAGCTCCGGCTGCAGTACTGCGACTTTGGCGGCGCGTCCGCGGGCATGAGGTGAGGGACCACGCTTGTCGTCGTTCCAAGGCCGACGTCGACCAGCGCGCTGCCGCCGCCGACGCGCGCACGAGGCGCGCACGAGTACCAGACGCGAGCGAGCGCTCACTTTCACGCCCCCAAAACCAATCCACCCCCCCCCCTCAAAAAAACCACCACCGCCGCCGCCGCCCCAGGGAGTACCTCCACCACCACCTCCCCGCCCTCGTCGCCGAGGCCGGCCGCCAGGGCGTCGACGTGCGCGCCGATATGGTGCGCGGCGCCTTTCCCGCGCTGCGCGCCGCCTACCGCCCGCTGACGGCGTCGGGGGCCGAGCGGTCGCGCGTGGTGGGGGTCAAGAACCTGTCGGCGGAGGGGGTGGCGGAGCACGTGCGGTGGCTGCGGGACTCGCAGGGGCGGGGGACGGGCAAGCGCGTGCCGGCGCGGCACGTCATCCCCGTGCGGCGGTCCGTGCAGGGCGCGTGGACGCCCGCGACGTTCCGGCAGACGCCGGGCGATCGGGCGACGCCGCCGCCGCCGTGACGCGAAGAAGTCTTGTCTCTCGCCGCTTGCACGCCGCCTCTCCATCAAACAGCGCGTGCGTGCAGTCCTCTTCACCCATCGGCACCAACGACACCACCGACGCCATTGCGCTGCGAAAAACAAACACCACGGCCCTGAGCCACGGAACGAATCACCTCTTTGACACTCCCTGCTCTAGCACGTGTAAAGCTCTCTCGCAAGACGCGGTGGTCATGGCGACCCCGCCCAAGGATGTCATCGACGACATCACTACGCGCTTCATCCTGACGGCGCCCGCGGAGCACCTGCTGTGAGTTTGAGGGACCTGGAGAGAGAGGAGATTCTCGAGGACCAGCAGGAACGCTGCCGTCGTTTGGCCTCCTCGCGCGCCATCCTCCTCTTCTCTCACGGCTCGCTTGGGGCCGTTGCACTCGTCGCACTGAAATCACTTGGCCTTGCCTAGGCCCCGCGCGACAGCCCCCAACGGTCGGGGGGATCGTCGCCGCCGCCGTGAAGCAATGGGCCCGCGCCCGCCGCCGTCGACGGCGCGCGCTCACCGTCCCCTCCCTCCCCCCGAATCGCCCCAAAAAACAAACAAACAAACCCATCCCCCAGCTCGTTCGAGTCCCTCATGTTCCTCGTCGAGCAGGCCCACTGGTACTACGAGGACCACGTGCGCGAGCCCCCGCCCCCGCCCTCGCCCCCCCGCCCGCCCTACCGCGGCTACCCGCTCCGCGATTTCGCGGCGCTCGTCTTTTCCGGCTCGCCCCAGCTGCGGCACTACGCCCCGTCGGTCGACGTGATCCTCGAGCGCTTCCGCGCCTTCAAGCAGAGCGTGCCCGTCATGGGCGCCGTGCTCCTGGACGCGCGGATGGACCGGGTGCTGCTCGTGCGCGGCGTCGGCAGCGGCAGCGGGTGGGGCTTCCCCCGCGGCAAGGTAAACCAGGGAGAGGCGGACGCGGCGTGCGCGGCGCGCGAAGTGCTCGAGGAGACAGGGATCGACATCGAGGGGCGCGTCGTCGAGGAGGACCACGTCGAGCTCACGATCGCGGGGAAGCGGCACAAGCTATTTATAGTGCCCGGCCTCGACCCCGCAGCGGCGCATTTCGCCCCCAAATGCAAGGGGGAAATCGGCGCCTACGCCTGGCACAGCCTGGCGGACCTGCCCGCCACCAAAGAAGAGGCGGGGCAGACGTACGTGTCGGACGACGGCGTGCGGCACAAGTTCTTCATGGTGTGGCCGTTTGTCAAGCCGCTGAGGCGGTGGGTGCGGCGCAAGGGGGGCGGCGGCGCGGCCGGGGGGCAGCAGGGGGCTGGGGCGGGGGCGGGGGCGGGGGCGGGGGGCGCTGCCGCTGCGGCTGCGGCGGCTGCGGCCGCCAGGTTTGAGGAGCAGGAGGAGGACCTGTGGGACATGCCCGGGGCGGCGAGCGGAGGAGGAGGAGGAGCAGGGGGGGCGCCGGACGCGTCGTTTGTGCAGCCGCCGCCGCCGTTGCCGCCGCCGCCGCCGCAGCAGCAGCCTGTCGCTTCGGCGCCCGCAGGGATGACAACAGCAGCGGCAGCAGCGGCGGCGGCAGCACCAGCACCAGCAGCAGCAGCGGCAGCATGGCTTTTCGCGATGCAGGCGCCCGTGCTGCCGCCCGTTCCCGTGCCGCCGATCCGGTTTTCGTTTGACCGGGCGGCGATTATGCAGGCGCTGGAGGGATGAGAGGATGAGAGAGCGGCCCGGCGGCTCGAGCCTGGGGGGGAGCCCCAGCAGCTTTTCGCGCTTTCTGTCGGGAGACCAAAAAAGGGATAATTGTGACGCGAGTGTCTTCTCTGTCTCTTTCCACATGCATTTAGCGCAAACATCCGCACAGTCCGCCCATTCTACAATGCAGCCACAACAACCCACACTCGCGCACACGAAACAACCACAAAGACAAGAACAAAACCAAAAACAAGAGCAAAAGATGGCGTCACCGACGCGCCGCCGCGTTTCGGCAACGCCGCTCCCCCTCCTCTTCTTCGCCGCCCTCCTGCTCCTGGTCGCCGGCGCCTACGCCATACACAAGGCCCACGACAAGCCCAAGGCGGCCCTCCAGACGCCCGTCATGCCCAACCCGTTGCTCACGACGGCGCCGCAGAAAGCCGGGTGGATGATGCGCCTCGCCGGCAGAATCGGTCGCTGGGGCCCCGACGGGGCGTCGGCGGCGCCATCAGAGGCGGCGTACGCCGCCAAGGAGCAGACGCCCGCGACCGCCGCGCCGATCTCCGTCGGCGTCGCGAGCATCCCGGAGCGCGTCGGCCAGGGGGTCGAGGCCGCAAAGGCCAACGTCGCCGGCGCCGCCCAGTACGCCAGCTCCCAGGCAGCCGCCGCCGGCGACGCCGCCCAGGCGCAGGCGCAGGCCGTCCGCGAGGGCGCCGCCGGCATGGTCGACGCCGCCAAGGCGCGCGTCGCGGACGTCGCGCAGGGCGCGTCCGACACCTACGAGGGCGCGAAAAAGGCGGCGCTCGGCCGTCCCGCGGCCGCCCAGGCGCAGGCGCAGGCCGTCGGCGAGGGCGCCGCCGGCATGGTCGACGCCGCCAAGGCGCGCGCCGCGGACGTCGCGCAGGGCGCGTCCGACACCTACGAGGGCGCGAAGAAGGCGGCGCGCGGCCGTCCCACGGCCGCTCAGGCGCAGGCGCAGGCCGTCCGCGAGGGCGCCGCCGGCATGGTCGACGCCGCCAAGGCGCGCGTCGCGGATGTCGCGCAGGGCGCGTCCGACATCTACGAGGGCGCGAAGAATGCGGCGCTCGGCCGTCCCACGGCCGCCCAGGCGCAGGCGCAGGCCGTCCGCGAGGGCGCCGCCGGCATGGTCGACACCGCCAAGGCGCGCGCCGCGGACGTCGCGCAGGGCGCGTCCGACACCTACGAGGGCGCGAAGAAGGCGGCGATCAGCCACCCTGCCGCCGCCCACGCCCAGCTGGCCGCGGAGCACGCCGACTTGGCGCGCGAGGAGGCGGCGTCGTCCGCGCACAAGGCGGTGTCCGGGGCCGCGCAGCTGCTCAAGGACGCGACTTTGCGGCTGGTCGGCAAGGGCGGCGGGCACGGGGCGCCCGCGGCGCCCGGAGAGCTGTGAACATTGAACGAGCGGGAAGAGGGGGGGTCGGTCGGTTGAGGACAGATCGTCGGGCCGTCTTTCTTGGCGCCAGCGACGCCCCGGCGGCTCGAGCGGGGGCGGCGATTTTGGGGCATTTTGGGGCGACGGGAGACGAAACTCGCGACGTGAATCTTCTCTCTCTCTCTCTCTTTCCACATGCATCTAGCCGCGAGCAACCCCGCCGCAATCACAACAACCCACGCACGCACGCGCACACGAAAGGGAAACAAAGACAAAACTGTTTTGCCCAAACAAAACAAAAACAAGACAAAAGCAAAACGATGGCGTCACCGACGCGCGGCCGCGTTTCGGCAACGCCGCCCCTCCTCCTCCTCTGCGCCGCCCTCCTGCTCCTGGTCGCCGGCGCCCAAGCCAAGCACAAGGCCCACGAGTCCGAGGCGGCTCTGCACGGCCAGACGCCCGTCATGCCGAACCCCTTGCTGACGACGGCGCCGCAGAAAGTCGGGTGGATGAAACTCCTCGTCAGCAAAATTTCTAAATGGGGCCCCTCGGCGGCGCCGTCCGAGGCCGCCTACGTTGCCAAGAAGCAGACGCTCGCCACCGCCGTGCCGATCCCCGTCGCGAGCATCCCCGAGCGCGTCGGCCAGGGGGTCGAGGCCGCAAAGGCCAAGGTTGCCGGCGCCGTCGAGGGCGCGAGCTCCTCGGCGGCCGGCGTCGGCGCCGCCGCCCAGGCGCAGGCGCAGGGCATGGTCGACGCGGCCAAGGCGCGCGCCGCGGACGTCGCGCAGGGCGCGTCCGACACCTACGAGGGCGCGAAGAAGGCGGCGATCGGCCACCCTGCAGCCGCCCACGCCCAGCTGGCCGCGGAGCACGCCGACTCGGCGCGCGAGGAGGCGGCGTCGTCCGCGCACAAGGCGGCGTCTGGGGCCGCGCAGCGGCTCAAGGACGCGACGGCGCGGCTGGTCGGCAAGGGCGGCGGGCACGGGGCGCCCGCGGCGCCCGGGGAGCTGTGAGAATTGAGCGAGGGGGGCGGGGGGGGGGGGGGGGGGGGGGGGGGGGGGGGGGGGGGGGGGGGGGGGGGGGGGGGGGGGGGGGGGATGGTCAATCCATTGAGGACGGATCGTCGGGCCGTCTTTCTTTTGGCGCCAGCGACGCCCCGGCGGCGCCAGCGACGCCGTTCGCGGGTGTTGTTTCCGTCATTGGAATGTGAGCGCCCCTCGCCAAGGCCGGCAACACAGCCGACGTGCACATACAAGCTTAGACACCAGCCTTATAACAACAACGCACGTTCCGTCCGCAGCCCTTCTTCTTCTTCCTTCTTCCACCCTCACTCTTCCCTTGTTCCGACAGAAACAAACGATGGGGCTCTGCGGGGGCGACAAGAAGGCGCCCAAGGCCCAGCCGCCGCCGCAGGAGGCGCCGGGCAAGGTGTTCAAGGTCCTCCGCTGGATCGCGTGGGCCGGAACGGTGTGTGCTGTTGGAATGCGCGGCCGCCGCCGCACGCCGCGCGACGCCGCCGCGCGCCGCCGCCGCCGCAACCGCCGGGCGGCCGCCGTTCTTTCGCGCACCGCGTCGCTCGCTCGCTCGCTCGCTCGCGGAACAAAATCTCAACCTCCCCCCCCCCCCCCCTGGCGCAACAAACCAATCACAGATCGGCGTCGCCGTCGGCGCCCTCGCCATCCTCGACCAGCGCCTCCGCACCATCCCCTTTGTCTACGACGGGCCCAACCCGCGCTACGCGGGGCAGACCGCGCGGATCGAGTATTGCCTGCTCTCTTCTTCCTCGTCGACGCTCTCCTCCGCGCAGCAGGCACGCTGCGGCTTTGCGACGGCGGCGCCGGCGGCCTCGCTCGGCCTGTCCTTGCTGTGGGTGCTGGTGCGCGGCTTCGCGCGCGAACGCGCGCCGGGCGCCTCGCCCGCCAACGCGGCCGTGGCCACCCGCGTCGCCGAGAGCGCCATCGCGGGCCTGGGCGCGGCCTGGTGGCTGGCCTGCGGCGTCGTCGTCAGCCTGTGGACTTCCCAGGCCAACCGGGCGGGAGACCCCGACCTGCCCGGCGCCGACTGGCGCAACACTATGTCGTTCCTCTACTGGCTCAACTTCTTGCTGTTCCTCGCGCTCACAGGGACGAGCGTCATCCTGGCCTACCTGGCGAAAATGCGGGCGGCCGGGCGCGTGCCGCCCTCGGGCCCGTGGCGCAAGCCAAAGGGGGCGGCGGCGGCGGCGGCGGCCGTGACCGCGCCCGGCCCGGCGCCGGCGCCGGCGGCGCCGATGGCGCCGCCTGTGGCGCTGGCGCCGCCGCAGCCCGTGGCGATGGCACCGCCGCAGCCCGTGGCGCATGCGGCGCACACAGCCGTCGACGTCGCGCCGCCGGCGGCGCATCGAGAGAATTAAGCTTTTTTTTTGTAATCGAACGAAAAAAGAGGAAAGAGCGTCGTCGCGGCGTCTTTTTTTTTCGGTCGTGGTTTTTTTGCAGAGGGCAAGACGGGACGAGGTAGATCTCTCCAAGGATCCTATAGTTCATGACGCACGTCCGAAAACTCCGACGGCGAGAAAGCGAGGGCGCGAACCGAAGCACAAGGGCCGCCGTGACGCCCCCGCCCGCCCACCCGCCTCCTCCTCCTCCTCCCCCTATTTGCGGCTCTTTTCTTTTCAAAACGTCGGCTTGCGCGCCGAAAACAGGATGAACGACGCCTCGCGCGCCCGCTCGTACCCCACCAGCCCCACCTCCCGGCACAGGTCCACCAGCTCCGCCTCCTCCCACGACCGGAACGACGAGCTCAGGCCAAACGGGTTGGCCAGCCGCGTCAGCGGCCGCAGCGGCGCGTCGCCGACGACGGCGCCGAGCGGCGCGAGGGCGTTCAGGAACGTCGACGCCACAAACACGCCGCCGGGCGCCAGGACGCGCGAGACCTCGGCCATGGCGGCCGAGGGGTTGGGCCAGCAGTGCAAGGCGGCGCCCGCGTGGATGGCGCGGACGGAGCCGGTGGCGAAGGGCAGGCGGGCGATGTCAGCGCGGACGGCCACGACGGGCGTCGGCGGCACGGGGCTTTCGTTTTTGTTTTTGTTTTTTGTTTGGTTTCGGCAGCGTTTTTTTCGTTTTCGGTTCTAGTTAGAGTTTCGCTTGTTGTAGGTTAGGTTGGGTGTGTCTCTGGGTTGGTCTTGAGGCCGCAGGTGGGGCGCGGGCCGGGCGACGGGCCGTTGGCCAGGCCTGTCGGAAACAGAAAGAGGACTGGAGGGCGGCGGCTGCTCGGCGGCTGCGGCGGCGAGGCCTCGGAAGCTAGGCCGGGCGACAAGGGTCGGGCGAGGTCGGCAGCGGACGAAAGAAAAAAAAGCGCTGTTGTGGGGGGGCGTCCGAAAAGAATGCTCTCTGCACCGACCCGCCCCCGGTTAGGGAAGGCGGGTACTCAGACTGTTGAGCTTGTTGGTTTTGTTTCGTCATGGCCCCCGGGTGGCGCGCGCGCGCGACAGAGAAAACGAGAAAAAAAGGGGGGGAAGAGCTGACGAGCGGGGAAAGGGGGAGGGCGTCGCCGGGGGCGACCAGAGGGCGGGGCGCGCGACACGCGGCGAGAAGTTGGGAGAAAAAAAGGCCTGCCCTAGAAACCGCCGCGTCTGCTGCTTCCTCTCTCTCTCACTCACCTGCTCGCCGCGAGCAGCCGCCGCGTCTCCCGCAGCATCGTCTCGCTGTAGTCCAGGGCCACGATCCCGGAAAAGGCGCCGCTGCGCGCAAACAGTCGCGTGAACAGGCCCGTGCCGCAAGAGGCGTCGACGAGCACCGGGCGGCCAGGGCCGCCGCGGCCGCCGCCGCCGCCACCGCCGCCGCTGCTGCCGCCGCCGCCCTCGCCCCCGCCCTCCAGCGCCGGCGCAAAGTAGCGCATGGCCAGGTCGTACTCGCGCTGCGGCCCGGGGAACCCCGCGCGCGCGAACCCCTGCCGCCACCCGCGCTCGTAGATGGACGAGACCGTGTCCGTGCGGAACAGCTCGGTGCCCACCCACGACTTTTGCTCGAACACGGCGGGCCGGGCGCCGCTCTCGAGCGTCAGGTCGACAAAGGCGCCAGCGCTCGTGCCGCCGCCGCCGCCGCCGTTTACGTCGATCAAAAAGGTGCGGCCGCACCGGGCGCAGGCGCAGGGCTTCGAGTAGGGGTCGGACAGCGCGAGGCGGAAGGGAGTGGTGTGGCAGATGGGGCAGGCAAAGTCGAACGTCGCGGCCACCGCGGGCGACGGGGAGGGCGACGCGTCGGCGTCGATCGTCGGCGCCGCCGACGCCGCCGCCTTTGCGACGGGGCCGCGGCTGCTGCTGCCGCGACGGTGGTGCCTGGCGATCGACGTGGTCGACGCTGCGGCCGTCATGGGTTGACGCGCGGATGCGGCAGAGGAGGAGGAGGACGCGCGCGCCCGACAGCAGCGACGGCGAACAGCTAAGGATGAAGAGGAAACGAGTGGCTGCGCCGCTGCCGTCGTGCCCCTGGTGCCGATCGCCGAGGGCGGACGCGCGCACGCGGCCGAGCCGGCGCGCGCCTGGGCCTGGATCATCGTGGCCGTGTTGTGGTACGTCCTGCACGCGCGCCAAGGGAAAGAAGAGGCGGGAGGCACTCGAGAGGCGCTTCTCGCTTTTTGTGAAAGCAAGGGGAGCGGTGCTTGGTTGGTCCGCGTTGAGGAAGGTCAAGGTCAAGGTTGATGATGGTTTGGGGTGGACGGGCACAAAAAGGGATGGTTAAAGGACGCACATGGTTGTTGAGAGCAAGTCTCATGTGGCGCCGACGGCGGCGGCGGCCGACCCGCGCCCCGCGAAGGAGAACGACCTGACCGCCTCGGCGATCGCGGGCCCCGCCTCGGCCCACGCCTCGGATGGGCAAGAGCCGCGCACGACCCACACCACGCCCGCGTCGGCCGGGTCCACGCTCGCCGACAGCAAAAAGCGCCGCGACACGACCTGCAGCTCGCTGTCGTCGCGTGGGTTGGCGCAACGCCGGGCGCCGCCGGCCGCCTCGAGCACCTCGCCGCGGCAGATCTGGTGCACGAACTCGACCTCGTACGCGCGGGCGGCGGGGAGAAAAGAGGAGGAGGAGGAGGTCGGGAGCGCGCGGGTGCCCGAGGCGAGGACGCGCCAGCCGAAGGTGGCGGGCGAGTCGCGCGCCTCGGCGAGAAAGGCGTCGGCGCGCGCCAGCGCGTCGTCGGCGTCGTCGGACGGCGGCGCTTCTGACGCGCCGCCGTCGGCCCTCGCCAGGCCGGCCGGCCAGCGCGCCTCCTCGCGTGTCGCGCGCGAGACCACGATCGTGCCGAGCGTCGAAAAGTCGGCCCACATGACTTTCGGGCCGCTGCCGCCGCCCCTGCCGCCCGCCGCCGCGTCGGCGGTCCGGTCGTAAGCGAGGGTCCATTTCGCCGGCGGCGGGGAGAGCGTCCACCCGCCGGCGGCCGGCACGGCGGCGGCGGCGGCCGGCGGCCGGCCCGAGAAGAGGCCGGCCGAGGCCGGGGGCGGGGCGGCGGCGGCGGCGATGGCGGCGGCCGCGGCCGCGGCCCGCGCGAGCAGGGCGCGGCGGGTCGGCGCGGCGGCGGCGTCGCTCTCTTCGCGGGGCGGCGGCAGCTCGGCCGCCGCCGTCGACGCCGAGATGGCGGCGGTCGGCCTCCGCCATTGCGGCCGTGCAGAGGGGCCGCCGGTCGCCGGGGAGGAGCGCGGCGCCGCGAGTGCTCGCCGGATCATCATTGCGCGCTTGCTGCTTGCTCTCTTCTCAGGCGATCGGAGAGAGGGAGAAGGAGGAAGGAGGAGGAGGGGGAGGAGGAGGAAGGAGGAGGAAGGAGGAAGGAGGAGGGTTGCCGCGTCGCTCTTCAATGTACGTCGGGTCTCACATGCGCGTCTCCATGATCAAGCTGATACGGCGACTGCTTTGAACACCGCCTCAAAAGTTGTGATTGACACAGAGGCGCATCAAATAGCACCAAGCACCCTCTCCCATCAACACCCAGAGAGACAGAAGGAGGAGGAATAGGAGACAGCATCCGTGATGGCGGCCATCCAGCAGCGGTCGGCGGCCATCCAGCAGCAGCAGAGGCTAGCACCAGGCCGGGTCGCACGGCCAGTCGCGCCGTCCCGCGCGTCGGTGAGAGAGAGAGAGAGAGAGACAGCGCCGAGCGCGTCGGCGTTCCGTCCCGTCGGCGGCAGAGGGGTTGGTCGGTCGGTCGGCCGCCGCCGACGAATCGAGGGGGGGGTGGCGCCGCTCGCGCCTGCCTCTCCTCTTCCACAGCGCCTCGCCTCATGGACCCCCTCGATCGCAACACACGCACGCACACCGCCACCGAAATATCAACAACAAAAACCTAAAAACACAGCGCAAAAAGGGCGGCGCCAAGTCGCCCCCCTCCGCCCCGGCGCCGCGCGCCGACGACGCGCCCGCAGAGCCCATTGCGCCGCCCGCCCAGGCCGCCGAGGGGCGCGTCCTGCGCGAGTGGCGCTCCCTGGGCGCGCGCGTGGTCGAGGCCGACGGCGCCCTGGGCCGCGGGCCCGAGGACGCGCCCGACATGTTCGAGGGCGAGCGCTTCGAGGCCCTCGGCAGCGCCGTCGAAAAGTACTTTCTGCCAGCGCTCGCCGCGCTCGGCCTGCTGTGCGGCGGCGTGGCGGCCAAGACGTACGATACGGGCGCCGACGTGTTCATCAAGACGCCGACGGGCCCGGACGCCGAGCCGAGCCTGATGCTGGCGGACAAGAGCGGGGGGCCGCCGGTGGGGGCGCCCGCGCTCGTCGGGGGGCGGTGATTCATTCGACGTGATTTTTTGCGGGGGCGGCGGGGGCGGGGGGCCGCTTCCGGCGGCGGCGGCGGCGTGCCCTGGTGTGCCGATCGTCGGCGGACGCGCGCACGCGGCCGAGCTTTTGTCACGGCGCACGAGCGTGGCCCACCTATCCGCGCATGTAATGATGGCGTTTCTGCGTTTTTCTTTGGTGTTGGGGGGCAAGGGGGGCGGTCGTTTCCGTGGTTTTGTGTGGTGGGCAAATGCGGGACGAGGGAGGGGAGCGGGCGAACGAGCGAGGGACGAGAGAGCGCCGCCCCCGCCTCGCCCGGCCTGCCCCGGGCCGCCCGCCCCGAGCCGGCCCCCAACGCCCCATTGGGTTTCTCTCGCTGTGACAAGAATCCGGGGCAAGCACCTCCCGGACGTGTCGTCGCTGTCGCCCCATGCTCTGAGCGCGCGCCGCGCGCGGTCGAGGGGAGGCCCATCGAGCCGCGGTCGGTGCTGGTTGGCGCAACCGGCGAGGCCGCGGGGCCTGGGCCGCGCTCCTTTGCCGCCGTCGATCAGGCGTGCCTTTTTTTGCGGTCGCCGACCCCGCCGCCTAGTCAGTACTGAGTGCGCGCGACGTCCCGCCCGCCGCCGCACGGCCCCCGCCCGGGGCGGCTTGGAATGAAAGCGCGCGCGGCTTCCGTATCAATGGCGGTCGCAGGCGGGCGGGCGCGGGACGCGGACAGATTGCGTTCGGGGGACTCGACCCAAGAGAGCGAGAGAAACCAAAAACCAAAAACTGTGCCGGCGCTCTTCACAAGCTCTCGCCTTCCCAGCGACCTGCACAAAACCAGCACGATTTCGCAATCCTCAAACTTCGAGGTCCACCGCCACCAAGGTACGCGCGCCAACGAATCACACAGGGCCTCCTCCGGAAAACTTGGCGCGACCAAAAAAGCAGTGGACGAACTGTCATAGTGGGTCGCTCCTCCCGCGACTCTCCCCGGCGGCCGCCCCGACAGGCCGGGACTGCCTGCCTCGCGCCGCGCTGTCGCTCGGCAGGCGAGACACGTGGCCGCCCGCACGATTCGGCGCGTCGTTTGGCACTTTGGCGTTTGTGTGCAAAGAGAGGGGGAGCAACTCTCCTTTTTGTCCCCCCCCCCCTCTCCCCTTGCTCCCTCGCCCGCCCCCTTGCCCGCGCGAGATCTGATTGCGCCTGCTCCGCGGGCACCCGCGCCCAGTGCTCACGTCCACCCCCCTTCTCGGACCCCCCCCCCCCCCCCCCCCCCCCCCCGACCTCTTCCGCGCGCCCCAACGCAGCACCAGTCAAACAGGAGGCTGCTCCGTGAGCCGCTCTTATTTTCACCCCCCTCCGCACAGTCACGCAGAGAGAGCGGCGGGCGCAACAAGCAAGCATAAGCTCTCGAGCCCGCGCCCGGATCCGCGCAGCAGCAAACCCACGGAACCGACCCGACGTCGGACGCACTCGGCGCCGACGCCACGCCGCGTGCCGCGCCTCTTGCAAAAGCGGCCCGAAAACAAAACCTTTTTTTTCTTCGCGCGCGCGCTCTCTTTCGCGCCGCGCCGCCGGCCCCGCTCCGGCCCCCCCGATCGTCCCGCGGCGGCGCCGGCCTCTCGCCGCCCTCCGCTCGGCCGACTTGACTTGTGAGGAGGGGCAAAAAATCAACGCGCGCGCGCGTCAACCCACCACCCGATGTCCTCCTCCACCCCCCCGCCCGCCGCGCGCCCCATGCGCCGCTCGGCTCTGCGCGCCGAGGCCGCGCGCGCGGGCCAGCACCGCGCCGGCGCCGACGGCGCCTCGGACGACGACGACGGCCCGCTCGGCGGCGGCGCGGCGGCGCCTTTTGCCGGCCACGGCGACGACGGCGGCAGCTACCACCCGAGCGCTGGCGCCGCCCGCGACCGCGCGGCCGCCCGTCGCGGCACGGGCGGCGGCGGGGGCGGCGGCGGCCACCACGGCGGCGGCGCCGCGTCCGCGCGCCTGCCGTACGCGCGCCGGGGGCAGCGCGTCGACCTGTCAAAGATGCAGCCGGCGTCGCTGGTGCGGTACCGCGAGCTCTACCGCCTGGGAGCCGCGCCGGCCGACACGGCGCCCGCCTATTTGGTGCCGGCGGTCGCGCGGCACTGGGCCGCCACGGCCGTCGAGGAGGACGAGACGGTGCTGCGGTTCGCGGTGGCGGTGCGGCGGGCGGCGGGGCTGGTGTTCAACCCAGAGGAGCCGACGGCCGAGGAGGCGGCGCAGCAGCAGCGCGCGCGCGAGGAGAAGGAGGCGGCGGCGGCGGCGGCGCAGCGGGCGCAGGCGCCGCCGCAGCAGGCGTCTCCGGCGAGCGCGCAGCAGCACGCGGCCGCGCTGGCCGTGACGCCCGGCGACTCGGGCGCCGCCGGGGGCCCGGCGTACCAGCAGTACGTGCCGCCCGTGCAGCAGCTGCCGCCGGCGGCCGTGGCGGTCGGGCAGCAGCAGCAGCAGCACCAGCACCAGCAGCAGCAGCAGCAGCAGCAGCAAGGCGGCGCAAACGGCGGCCCGACGCCCGCGGCGGCCGCGGCGGCCGCCGCCGCCGCCGCTGCCGCCGCCGCCGGCTTCTCCCTCGACCCGGCCGCGCTGGCCGCCGCCCTGCGCGCCTACGGCCTGAGCCCCGAGCTGCTGCGCGGGCTGGAGCTGCCGGGCCTGGGAGGCCTGGCCGCGGGCGTGGCGGCGGGCGTGCCCGTCGCGGCGGGAGGGGGCGGGGCGGGGCCCGCGGTCGCCGCGGGCGCGCCCGCCGGCGGCAGCGGCGGTGGCGCCTCGGGCGCCGACGCGGTCGCGACGCTCAACCTGCCGTACGCCTCCACCAAGGCGCGGTAGCAGCCGCCGCCCTTCCTCCGCCGCGCGTTCTGGTTTTCGGACCGGGCGGGGCGGCCGTCCTTCGCTCTCTGCGCCGGGTGAGCCGCCCCGCCGCCCCGCCCTCCTCGCCTCTTTTTTTTCTTTTTCCTTGCTCGGTCCCGACCTTGTTCCCCCGCCGTATCCTCGGACGATCGCTTCGCCTCCAAAAGCAGGAAGCAGCAGCAATGCACCCAACCACAGACACAAGCGCAGCAGCAGCAGCAGCAGCAACAGCAGCCGCCGACGCCGCGCGGGGGGGGGGGGGGCGGGGGAGGGCGCCCGCCCCCCCCCCCCCCCCCCCCCCCCCCCCCGCCCCCGCGCAAATCGCAAGCGCGCGCGCCCGCCTTCCTCCCCCCCTCTTTACTCGCGTGTCACAAACCTGTACCCCACAAACCTGTACCGGCAGCGCCCCTTTTGGCACATACACACTCACGCACGAAAAGTGCACGGAGAGGGGCTTTGGATGAGGCGTGAAAGACGGAGCAGCAACAGCATTTCCGTTGTTTTGGTTTTCTTATTTTTTGCGTGCGGGCAAAACGACGGGCAAACAGACACACCCACACGCCCGCACACATCTCTCTCTTTATCTCTGTCGAGGCTTGGCGTTGAGCGAGCAACGTGACCGCCGCGCCCGGGACGCTCGTATGGCAGCAGCAGGGGTCTCCTGGAGAGAAGAGGGGGGGAGGGGCGGCGGCGAGGCGGCACACAAGAGACGACGCAGCAACACACGAGACCCCCAACTCTAGAAAACAAATCGGGAGCGCGGCCCGCGCACTTTTTTGTGGTTTTGTCCCTGCTGTCCTCCAACCCTGTTTTTTTTCCTTTTCTGCATTCTTAGAGCGCCTCGGAAGCAGCATGACCCAGGGGCCTTCAAGAGAAACGTCCGCACCGCCTCTCTTTCTTTTTTGTCGGTCTGTCGTTGTCGTGAGCGAGCACGGCTTCCAAGAGGCGCCGTCGCCGCTCGCATGTCTTGGCTCAAACAATCTTCCACACACTTTCTTCCCCGACCACCACCATACTCAGAATGTCGGCCGCGCAGCCCGAGCGCGACGACGATGAGGCGGACCAGCAGCCCGAAGTCGACGCGTCGAGGGAGGGCCGCGAGCAGTCGCAGGCGATGAACAGGATGACGGACGAGTCGGTGCGTCGTGACGCGGTTGACTTGGTCGGGCGCGCGCGTGTCATTGGCCGGCGCGTCGCTTGCATCGGCTTGCGCGTCTCAGGCGCGAGGGCGCGTGCGAAAGGCGGGCAGCTGTCCCTTCTGCCCTTGCTCGTCACCCGCGCCCCTTCTCTCACCCTTCCCCCCCCCCGCAACCACAATCCAACCAACTGGCAACAACAAAATCAACAGGAGCGGGAGATCTCGCTCGACGCGAACAAGGTCCAGAAGGTGAGGCGAATTCACTCGGGGCAAGGCGGCGGCGTCGGCGGCGGCGTCGGCGGCAGCGCGCGCCCTCGCTCGCTCCCTCGACCGATCGAGCCTCGCCAAAAACACTCAAACTCACCGCCCCTTCTCCGCCGACACGTACACACACATCAACACACAACAAACAGGCGATGCTGGCACTAGCGGCGACGAAGCAGGCGGACCGCGCGGCCCAGCTCAAACGGTGAGCGCGAGAGAGGGCCGCGGGAACGCGCCGCCGCCCGCGCGCGCCCCCTCCCTTTCTCTGACAAGAACCAAACGCCCGCCCACCCCCTCGAGCAAAACAAAACACGCACGAAAACACAGCGAGCGCGAGCTGGCCGCCGTCAAGATCGACAAGGGCGACGTCGCGGTCCTGGCCGAGCAGGTCGAGGCGGACGCCAAGGCGGCCGAGCGCAGGCTACGGGAGCACGGCGGCGACCTGGCCGCCGCGCTGCGGTCGTACCTGCTCCCCTCGCGGCCGCTGCGGCCACGGGCGGCGGCGGCGGCGGCGGCGGCGCCGGCGCCGGCTGCCGCCGCCGCCGTCTGAGGAGCGAGCGCTGGGGGCGGCGGTCGATGACCGAAGCTGGGTCGTGGTCGAGAGCTAGTCAAAACAAACAAACCCCTGGAGCAAATGCGACCCGCTGAAAACGAAGGATCGAGACACCAAGGAGCGGACGACAGCCGTCTCTTTGTTTTTTTGCAATGGATTTTGTTTCGCGCGCGCGCGTCACAAATATGGGGCCTTCCTGTCTATTCTATTCTATTGCCTGTACGCCGCAATGACGCGCCTGCCCAATCCCGCCCTCCTCCCCGAAATCTCATCGGGACGCGAGGGGCGATCGATCCACCTTGTCGAAAAACCGACCGCGGGAAGCGACGCCGGACGAGCGAAACGACGACGACGACGCGCCCCCATACGCCCCGCCGCCGCCCTCTTTTTCAACCCCCCCAACAAAACGCACAAACCCAACAACAACCCACTCTCCCGGGGTCACGACGGCAGGCACAGCTTGGTGTTGCTCTGCCAAGACTTGACGTAGTAGTAGAAAAAGTCCAGGTAGAGCGCCGTCTGCACGCCGCCCGCGCTCCACACCAGCGCCTGCCTATATTTAGATTCCGTGAAGTAGCGGTAGGTCCAGTTGGCGATGTAGAGCGCGCGGTAAGAGCCCAAGAGCGCCACGTACCCGCCCGTTAGGTTGTCCACGTTGCCCGTGCGCTGCAGGAGGGCGAGCTGCGGCAGGATGGCCAAGGCTTCCAGCAAGATGGAAAACGTCCACAGGAGCTCGAGCGGCGCGTAGTCGTGGGTCGTCAGCAGCGCCAGTAAAGCGCACGGCAAGAGAATAAACTCGTGGCGGAAGGTGTCCTGGTCGCGGTCGTAGGTCTGGCGCACGACCTTGTGGCGGCGCATGTACCAGACGATGGCGCTGGTGGCGCCGATAAAGACGACCTTCATGACCGAGTTGTAGCTGCGCATGTTGTTGTTGTTTCGTTTTGATGGGTGGTTGCGTGTTTTTGGACGAGCCAGCGCGCGCGCGTTGGCGCGTTGGCGCGTTGACGTGTTGAGCGGCAGAGAAAAAGGAAACAAGAAAACCCACCACAGTCACACCCACACACACGGGCACGAGACACAGGAGTCCCAAAACGACAAACGACGCACAGACGAGCCACTCACACCGAGATGAACGACGTGAACAGGTCGAGGTAGCGCGCCACAAACACGAGCAGGTAGAGCTCCTGCGTCCGCAGGCTGACGCCGCGGCACGACTTTGTGCCGTAGATCTTGAGCAGCAGCACCAGGCAGCTGGCCAGGTGGGTCATGTCCCCGGCGAGGCGGAAGACGTTCATGGTGTTCGTGGGCCCGGGTTGCCGGGGGGAAAGAAGGATCGTCCGATTCACCTTTTGTTTGTGTTTGAACGTGCGGGCGATCGGGCGGGCGTCGGCGACCGGGGGGCGTCGGGCGTCGGGCGCCTGCGCCCTCTCTCGCGTTTCGCTCTCGCGCGCTCTCTGGGCTCGGCGCTGCGCTGCTCTCTGCCGCGCGGGGCCGCCTCTCGCCGCCGGGGATTCCGCGCCCGTCGAGAGGCACCGAGAGAAGGAGGGATGGGCCCACACGCGTTCGGGAGCTGGGGGAGAGGGAGGGGGAAGACGCACAGAGAGAGAGAGCAACCACCGCGGCGCGCCGGCTGCTGGTTCAGGGGCGCGCGCGCGACGCGACGGCAGGGATCGCGCGGCGGCTCCGGCCCAGCTGGGGAAACCGCGCGGGGGGTCGGTGGACAGAGAGGAGCGCGCGGAACTCTTCTTCCGTCGGTTTGTTCTAGACGTGACCGTAAGTCTCGCTCTTTGACCGGCGCGCGTTCAAGTTTGTGAGAACGGCGCACGAGCTGTCTGCCTGTGTGTCTGTAGGGAGTGGCGTGATGACCGGATCGCTGAGCAGGGAGCAAACACGCCTCTTGAGCGCGCGCCGCGCCCAGCGCCCGCGTCGGCGTCGGCGTCGGCAGCGGCAGCGCCGGTGTCGGCAAAAGAGGGCGAGGGGGAAGGAGCCGGCCAGCACCGCATTCGGATGGCTCGCCGGGGGGGAAGGAGGGAGAATGCGTGAATAATTGGTGAACGCGATCATCGCTCGATTAAATAAAAGGAGGATGGAAAAATGGACGACGGCGGGCAACAGCGGCGAGCCCGCGAGAGAACGCGCGCCCGCCCGCGCCCAATCCCCCCGCTGCGCAATCATCCCTCCTCCGCCGCCCGCCCAATCCCCTGCTGCGCAATCATCCCTCCTCCGCCGCCCGCCCAATCCCCCGCTGCGCAATCATCCCTCCTCCGCCGCCCGCCCAATCCCCCGCTGCGCAATCATCCCTCCTCCGCCGCCCCCCCTCCGTCCCCCCAGTCGAACTCCACCACCACCACCGTCACGTTGTCCGCGCTCATGCGCTCCTCCCACTCGCCCAGCGCGGCGTCCAGGACCGCCCGGCACCCGGCGCGCGGCGACCCCGCGCCCGCCACCAGCTCGCAGACGCGGCCGTTGCCCAAAACGTCCCAAACGCCGTCCGAGGCCAAGACCAGATAGCGATCGCGGCGCGGGCGCAGGGCCGCGTGCGTGACCTCCGGGTCGGACGTGCACCCCACGGACGCGGCCGCCAGGTCGCCCAGGCTGCGAGACAGGAGCAGGCCGGGCGAGGGCAGGTCGGCGAGCCACAGGCGCGGCTCGCCGACCGCCCGGCCGCTCGGCAGGCGTTTCGGGGCGACGCGCCCGCCGGCCGCCTCGACGCGCCGCCGCTCGGACGGGCGGCGGGGCCGGTGGTCGATGGTTAAAGGGGTGGCGCGCCAGAGGCCCGGGACGCCGGGGACGCGCTGGGAGGGGCCGGCTACGCCGGCGCCGTCGGCGTCAGCGGTGGGGTTGGCGCTGCCGCCGCCGCCGCTGGTTTCGGGCGAGCCTGGCGCGCCCGCGCCGCCGCCGCCGCCGTTGCCGCTGCCGTTGCCGCCGCCGCCGCCGTTGCCGCTGCCGTTGCCGCCCCCGCCCCCGCCCCCGCCGCCGCTGTCTTCCGAGGCGGGCGCGCCCACGGCGCTGAGCACCGCCTGCGCCGCCGCCGCCATCTGCTGCTGCTGGCTGGCCGCTGCCCCTGCTTTTCCCGCGGACCGGCCGCCGGGGTTGCCGCCGCCGCCGCCGCCACCAAGTCCGCCGCCGACGCCGAACGCGCCGCCGCCGCCGCCGCCGCCCGCGGGCTGCTCGCCGGCGGCGCCGCCAACCGCGGCCGGCGGCGCGTCAACCCGCGAACACAGCACCACCCGCGAGTCGCCCGCCGACGCCACCCACAGCCGGTTGCCCCGCTGGTACACCACCGTCGCGGTCGTCCCGCTCGCGGCCAGGTTGACGCCCGCCCGCTGCAGCGCCCGCTCCGTGTCGCGAAACGCCTCGGCCATCAGGGCCTCGACGTCGCCGCGCAGCAGCTGCGCCTGCTCGTCGCCGGCCGCGCCGCCGCCGCCGCCGCCATTGCCGCCGCCATTGCCGCCATTGCCGCCGCCGCCATTGCCGCCGCCGCCACCGCCGCCGCCATTGCCGCCGCCGCCGCCCACGCCCCGCGCCCCCGCCGCGCGCGCGCCGTGCGCCCGCATCTCCGCGTCCAGCAGCAGGGGCAGCTGCTGGCGGGCGTAGGCCGCGGCGTCCTTGCCGCAGGCGCCGTGCCCGTCAAACACGCAAAACAGGTTTCCGCCGCCGGCGCCGCCGAACGCCTGCCCGAGCGAGACGGCGAACTCGTCCTGGTTCTCGCGCTTGAAGGGGCCGAAGCCGATGTGCTTGACGCCCGCGGCGCGCGTGCGCACCTCGTCCAAGAGGGGCGTGGCGCGGGCGTCGGCGTCGAGCGTGGCCTGCAGGGCGTCGAGGCGGCCACCGCGCGGCACGCGCCGCGACGAGGGAGGCGGGGGAGGGGGTGGGGCGCTGGGCGGCGGCGGCGCTGGCGGGGGGACGGGCGGGCGCTGCTGGCGCGCGGCGGCGGGCAGGAGCTCGATCTGCGGCGAGAGCGGGGAGGGGGCGTCCGAGGGCCAAGAGGCGGCCGCGTTGGCCGGGATTGCGGCTGCGGTTGCTCCTGCGGCTGCTGCTGCTGCTGCTGCGGCGGCAGCGGCGGTCGCGCCGACGGCGTTGTGCTCCTCAGCCGCAGCGGCGCCGCTGCTGTTGGCCCTGGCAGGCACGTCAAAGGCGCCGTTGCGCCTGCTGCTAGTCAGCAGCTCCTCGGGGCCAGGTGCTGCTGCTGCTGCTGCTGCTGCGTTTGCTGCTGCTGATGGTGTTGCGGCTGATCCTCCTCCGCCGACCGCGTCCGTACTTGCTGGCGCAGGCGCGCCGCGCGCCGCTGCCGCCGACGGCAGAAGTGCCGTTCCCGCCGCTGCCTCGGGCTGCCGCGCCGGAGCTGGTGTCGCCGCGGCTGCGGTTGATGCCGCTGATGCTGCCGACCCTTCGGCCGGTTTCTGTCGTGTGTCGTGAGGTCGCGCGTTGAGAGAGGGTCGGCGATCAGCAAACCCAGCGGGTGTGGGACGAAACGCCAGTTTCTTTTCGGTCTTCTTCCCGAAAGCAAATAAAACGCACCGACGCGCACAGGCCCATGGTTGGGGCACACTCGTAGCCCAAGCGCGCGCTGACGCTTTCAGAGTCGAGCGATCGCGAAAGGTTGCATGCCGGGCGCGGATAGGGGGATTTCGTTGTCGTTTTGGTCGTTCCTCCCTGGCTTGGTTGTTCGGTTTTCGGCGAGTTGGGTTGTTGCTGCTTGTTCGTGTGGATCAAGAGGAAAGGAGTCGGAGAGAGGCGTGGGGGGGGGTCGGCTCCCAGGAGGGGCGCGCGCGTTCTTTTGAGCTCGCGACGCCGACGACGCTCGCTCGCCCGCCAAACGAAACCGTCCGGCGTCGCGGCCCGACGCACGCCAAGCTTACAAGAGGGCGACGCCCTCCCTTCAGACGGACCACACAACTGCTCTACACACACACCTAAACGACGACGTCTCAACACCGCCCGACACCGACAAGACCTGCACGGTTGGCCCCAGCAACAGCACGGTTGGCCCCAACAAATCCACAGAAACCGAGAGAGGCACCCGGACCACGTCACACACCACACACCCGCCTGCTTTTGCATCAGGACGTCGCCTTGAACGTCGACCAATCCACCCGCGGTCTTCCATCCCCGTACAAGTATCGCGCGCGCGCGCCAGCGAACAAGGAGGACGCGGCGCAGGATGGCGCAGGAGGGCGACGATTGCGGGTGCGGCGGCGCATCAGCGACGACGCCGACGCCGACGACGCCGGCGCCGACGACGCCCCCTCCGTCGCCGCTCGCCGGCGGCCTCCCGGGCATGTCGCCGTGCGACGTCGAGGCGCTCAAGCGATGCCTGGCCGAGCACGACGGCGACCAGCGGCGGTGCCAGGCCGAAGTGGACGCGTTCCAGCGGGCGTGCGGGATGGCGGCGAAGCCAGGGGCAGGGGGGTGAAAGCCGCGGCGGCGGTCTTTGGGGGGCGTCCGGCTGCCAGTGTCGGCGACACTGCGTCGCCGCTCCGCGCTCCGTCGCGCGCCGCGCCGCGCGCGCTGTCTCTCTTTTTGGTCGTCCTCTCTCTCTTTTGTAACAAATCGCCCCTTTCATAACCTGGCATCGGAAATCCCCCTTACCTCGCTCCCTCTTTTGACCCCTAAACTCGCAGCCCCAAAACACGAGACAGCTCTCTCTCCTCCCATTTAAACGCATCGTCTTCTCTCGCACGCGCCCCCCCTTTAACCCAGAGCGCCCCTTTTGTTCGGCCGATTGCCCAAAGCCTGGGACGCAGAGTGCCCAAGGCCCCACGCACGGCCCCATCGGCGGTGCCCTTGTGCTTGCCCAAAGGAAGAGACGCGAGCAATCAACAACAACGAGACTTTTGAGCGATGGCCCCGCCAAAGGCCGGGGGCCGCGCGGCTACGGCGGCTGCGGCGGCGGCCAAGAAGGACGAGGAGGAGCCCAAGCCGGACCCGTACGCGTTTGACGCCGAAGCCGAGAAGCCAGCCCAAGAGGAGGCGCCGCCCGCCGCCGACGCCGCCACTGCCGCCGCGGAAAGCCCGCGCGCCCGCCGCGCCGCCGGCCGGCGCCCGTCCGCGCCGCCGACCGAGGACGAGGAGGAGAAGCACGAGGCAGGACCAGAGGGGCCCGCCGCGACCGCCGCCGACGCGGACGAGCTGCGCCGCCTCGCCGCGCGCCTCAAGCCGGGCGCCGGCAAGGACGCCCTCATCAAGGCGCTCAAGCCGCTCGTCGGCGCGCTCGAGCGGGCGCCGCAGGGCAGCGACCGGCCGCTCGCGGGCCAGGGCGCGGCGGTGGCGGCGGCGCTGGCGCAGCGCGCGCTGCTGCCGCCGGGCGGCGGCGGCGGCGCGGGGGACCCGAGCCTGCGGCTGTACGCGGCGCTGGCGACGGCGCAGCTGCTGCGCGTCTACGCGCCCGAGACGCCCTTTGAGGACGCCGACATGAAGGTGGGGGGGCTCTCGTTGCGTTTGCGAAAAGGGTATGAAAAATAAAAGAAGACGCCTCTGCTGACGCGCCCCCCCCCCCCCCCCCCCCCAAAAAAATACCGACCCACCAATCCAAACCACACGAAAACCCACGACAGCGCGCCCTGGACCTCATGCTGTGGGGCCTCCAGCGCCTTCGTGAGCCCTCGGCGCCCACGTACGAGCTGGCCGTCTCGCTGCTGCAAGTCCTGACGCAGGTGGGTTTTGTTTTCGATTTCGTTCTCTTTTTTTGTTCCCCGACGGCCGTCGTTTTTGTCGCGTCGTGTGTTTGCCAAGGCCGGCCGTCCGCGCCCCCCCCCCCCAAACAACTCATTCAACGCAAAACCCACAACTCAACTCGCAACAAAAACAGATCCGCGTCTACCTGGCGGCCATGGACTACTGCAGCCCGCAGGCCGTCGTCGCGTGGGCCGACGCGCTGCTCGACGCCGCCGGCGCGGCCGCCGCCTCGGCCGCCGGCGCCGTCGGCGGCACGCCCTCGGCCGCCGGCCGCCGCCGCCGCCGCGCCGCCGGCAGCGACGACAGCTACGACAGTGACGACGGCGACGACGAGGGCGCCGCCGACGACAGCCTGGGGGTCGTGGCCATGGCGGCCGACGCCCTCGCCGGCATGCTCGCCGAGCGCGACCCGGCGGCCGCGCACGACATGGGCGGCATCGACGACGAGGACGCGGAAGAAGAGGAGGGCGGCGCCGACGACGACGAGGAGGCGGGCGGCGCGGGCGCGGGCGCGGCGACGGGCGAGGAGGAGGACGAGGAGGCGATGGACGACGACGACGCTTACGCCCGCAAGGAGAACGCCTCGGCCGCGGGCCGCGGGCGCAAGATCGCGGGCATGATGACCGGCGGCAGCAGCGGCGGCAAGAGCACGCAGCAGAAGGGCAAGGCGCGCGCGCCGAGCAAGGCGGCGGCAAAGGCGGCGGCAAAGGCGGCGGCGGCCGCACCTCTGGCGAGCGCCGCGCTCGTCTTTGGCCCCGGCGGCGCGCGCGACCCCTTACTCGAGGCGGTGCTGCGGCGCGTCGTCGAGCCCGAGCGCTCGCGCTCGCCCGGGGCCGCGCGCGTGGCCGAGGTCGCCCTGCGCCGCGCCGAGACGGCCATCCGCCCCTCGCTCCAGCGGCTGCTGGCGTCCAAGCTAGAGGCGACGTCGCCGGCGGCGCCGGGCGGCGGCGGCGGCGGCGCGGGCGGCGGCGGCGGCGGCGAGGGCGGCGCGTCGGCCGCCGCAGCCGCAGCCGCAGCCGCCGCCGCCGCCTTTGTGCCCGGAGCCAACCCCCGCGCGCGCGTGTTCGAGGCGGCCATGCGCCTGCAGGACATCACGCCGCAGGCCGTCCTCCCGCTCGTGCCCGCCATCAAGGCCGAGCTCGTGTGCCTGGCGCCCGCGGGCCGGCTCGAGGCGGCGCGCGCGATCGGCGCGCTGCTGGCGGCCGGCCACGGCGGCGGCGGCGGCGGCGCCCGGCAGCAGCAGCGGCAGCGGCGGCGCCCCCTGGCCTCCGCGTCCAAGCGCCGCCGCCGCGGCCTGCGCGACAGCCTCGGCGACGGCGGCGCCGGCGACGACGACGATGACCTGTCTGAGGGCGAGGCGGCCGCGGCCCTCGGCTCCGCGGGCGAAAAGGACAAGGGCAAAGCGGCCGCCGCCGATGCCGCCGCCGCCGCATCCGCCGCCGCCGCCGCCGCCGCCGACGCCGCGCTGCCGCGGCCGCCGCCCGACCGCGTTGCGCTGGACGAGGCCGCCTCGGAGCGCGGCCAGCTGCTCGCGGCCGTGGTCGACCGCACGCGCGACATCGACCCGGGCGTGCGCTGCGCCGTGCTCGGCCTGCTGCCGTCCCTGCTGCCGGCGGCCGGCGGCCTGGGCATGCGGGCCAGGCTGCTCGAGGCCGCCTCCACGCGCGAGCTCGACGCCGACGAGCGCGTGCGCGCGGCCGCCGTCGCCGCCACGTGCGAGCTGGCCGCCCGCCTGCCGCCGCGCGACGTCCCCGTGGGCGCGCTGCAGCGCTCGAGCACGCGCCTGCTCGACGCCAAGCCCCTGGTGGCGCGCGCGGCGTTCGACGCCCTCGCGCGCCTGCTGAGGCGGCGGCTGGCGCGGTGCGGCGGCGACCCGGCCAGCGAGGAGGCGCGGCAGGCGCTGTGGGCGGCGGCGCGGCTGGGCCTGGCGGCGACGGCGCCCTCGGCGGCGCAGCGCGGCGGCGGCGGCGGCGGGGGCGCGCACCCTTCGTCGTCTTCTGCTCCTCCTTCTTCTTCTGCTTCCGCCGCCGCCGCCTCGGCCGCGTCCGCGCGCGGCCTCGCCCTGTGCGACGTGCCCGCCATGCGGGACGGCCTGCCCATCCTGCCGTCCGACCTGGTCTCTGCACATCCGTCGGCCGGCGCCGACCTGTGGGCGGCGGCGTGGGCGTCGGCGCGCGAGCCCGACCGTGCGGGGCTGGTCCGGTGGCTGGCGCTGCGCGCGGCCCTGCAGGCGCGCGTGGCCGCCCTGCTCGAGGCGCGCCGGCGCCTGGCGGCCGCGCGCGCGGCGCACCTGGCCGCCGCGCGCCGCGCGGCGGGCGCGGCGGGCGGCACGGCCGCCGCCGACGCCGACCGCGCCGACCGCGCCGAGCGGCGCGCGCACGACGCGCTCGGGCGGGCGGCCGAGGGCGCGGCGCGGCACCTCGAGGCGGCGGGCGTCAAGAAGGCGCGCGAGGCGGCCGCGGCGCTGGCGCTCGAGGCGCGCGACCACCACGCGGCGGCGAGCCTGGCCGCGGCCTTGGTCCCCGGGCCGGTGCCCTACTTTCCGCGGGTGCTCGGGGATTCGGGCGAGGAGGAGGAAGAGGGCGAGGAGGGCGGCGACGCGGCGGCGGCGGCGGCGGCCGCGCTCGCCGCCCGCGGCGGAGGGTGGGACCCGGCGGCCGCCCGCGCTGCCCGCGACGACTGCGCGCGGCGGGTGGGCAGCAAGACGCCCGTGGCCGAGGCCGTGCTGGCCATCTACGCGCGCGCGGCGCCCTCTTGGGTCGCGCCGCAGCACCTGGTCGAGCTGATGGACCTCGCGTGCGGCCGGCGCAAGTACGGGGCGGGAGCAGGAGGAGCAGCAGGAGGAGCAGCAGCGGCAGGAGGAAAGGGCAGGGCCGCGGCCGGCGGCAGCGACGGCGGGGACGGCGGCGACGGCGACGGCGGCGACGGCGGCAAAAGCAACGGGCCCCCTTCTTCGCTGCCCCCGCCCGTCCCCGCCGACGTGGCCACCCGCGCCGCCCTCGACCTCGTCGACCGCCTCGCGACCCACCCCGACTGCGGCGCCCTCTTCCTCGGCACCGCCCGCGCCTTCTCCGACGCCGCCGCCGACCCCGACGCGCCGGCCGCCTGCCGCGCGGTCGCCCTGCGCGCGCTGACGGCGGGCCTGGCCGCGCAGCGCGGCGTCTCTCCTCCGGGCGGCGCGGCGTGGTCCGGCGGCGGCGGCGCTGCCAAGGGGTGGCCCGCGCCGACGTCCGCCGCGCGCCGCGGCCTGGCGGCGCTGGTGGCGGCGCCGCCGTCGCGCGCGTGCGCCAAGGCCGGGGCGGCGGCGCTGGCGTCGTCGGCGCGCGCGGCCGTGCCTGCGGGCGGGGACGCGGCGCTGCGCGAGGGGCAGAAGGCGCTGGAGGAGGCGGCGGAGGAGCTGGCGGCGCGCCTGACGCTCGACGGGGCCGGAGGCGGCGGCGGCGCCAAGGGCAAGAAGGGCAGAAAGGGCCGCGGCGGCGCGGGCGCCGCCGCCGCCGCTGGCGCCGGCGCGCCGTCGGTCGCCGCCCTGACCGCCGTCAGCGACGCGCTCACGTCCCTGAGCGCCGTCGCGCGCCTCTACCCCCCCGCCTTTGCGCCGCACGCGGCCGCGGCCCTCGCGTTCGCAAGCGAGACGATGCTGCGGTCGCCGCTGCCGACGCCCGAGGAGGAGCGGCGGGAGCAGCAGCAGCAGCGGCAGCAAGAGGAGCGAGGCGCCGCCGCCGCGCCCCTGCCGCCGCCGCCGCCCTCGGTCGCCGCGCCCGGGCCGGCCACCCTGGCGGTCGCGCGCGCGCTCAAGGCCGCCGCGCGCGCCTGCGTCCCGGACGCGCCCGAGCAGCAGGTCCCGCGCTCCACCTCGGACGCCGCGCGCCCGTTCATGGCGCGCATGGCCGCGCTGCTCGACGACCTGGGCGGGGAGGAGGAGGACGAGCAGCAGCAGCAGCAGGGAGGAGGAGGAGCAGCAGGCGGCAGCGGCTCGGGCGACAGGGTTTGTCTGTCGCCCGAGCGCCTCGCCGCGCTCCGGCTGGCGGCGGCCTCCTCCCTCGCGCGCCTGGCGCGCCGCCTCGACGGCTGCATGCCGCCCGAGGCCTATGTCGCGGTGTCCATGGCCGTCCAGGACCCCTACCTCGAGGTGCGCGAGGGCGTCGGCCTGCGGCTGTGGCGGCTGGCGCTGCGGCGGCTGCACGTCGCCGCGCCCGTGCAAGAGGCGGGCGGCGGTGGCAACGGCGGCGGCGGCAACGGCGGCGGCGCGGCCCCGGCGCCGCAGGCGGCGGCGGCGGCGGCGGCGCTTGCGCACTTTTCGGCCAAGTGGGCGGCGCCCCTGGCGCTCGCGACGATGGACCCGGCCCCGGCCCTGCGACGCGCGGCGCAGCAGCGCCTGCTGCACTTTGCGGCCGTGCGGCGCGCGCTCGTGCACGGGGCGGCGCTGCGCGCGGCAGCGGCGGGCGGCGGCGGCGGCGGCTCGTCTTTGGGCGGCGGCGGCGGCGGACGCGGCAGCGGCGGCGGCGACGCCGCCTTTTTCCAGGGGGCCGTGCCTGAGGCGATGCTGCAGTACGCGCTGCACGTGCTCGCGCACCACCCGGACATGCCCACGCCCGCGGAGGCGCGCGCGGACCCGTCCGCCCTCGAGCCCTTCCAGGCCATGCTGCAGGCGGTGCTGGCGCCTTTGCTGGCCGCGACGACGCCGGCGGGCGCGGCGGCGGGGGCGGCGGCGGCGGCGGCCGGCGGCGGCGGCGGCGACGCGCTGCCGCCCTCTGCGGCGGCGGCCGTCGCCGGCGTCGGGCTGGGCGGCATGCTCGCGCGCCTCGGCGTCCCGCCCGTGGCTCACATGCCCGACCTCCCCGCGGGCGCCAGCCTGGGCCTCGTCGTCAAGGTGATGCGGACGCTCCGGGAGCTGCGCGACGCGACCGAGGGGGAGGTCGAGGGGGGCGCGGCGGCGGCGGCAAACGCGGCGGCGGCAAATACGGCGGCCGACGCGGGCGCCAGCGGCAGCGCCGGCGCCGGCCCGCCTTTTTCCTCATTCACGGGCAAGATGCGCCTGCTGGCCGAGATGGGCATGAACCTGTCCCGCGCCATGGTGTCCCGCACGCGCGCGGACACGGGGCGCGCCCTGCGCGTGCTGGCGGAGCAGGAGCAGCAGCAGCAGCAGGACAAGGGCAACAAGGCTCGGCCGCCGCTCCTCCCCGTCAAGAGCGAGGGCGGCGGCCGCGCAGCGGCGGCCGCGCCGGCCGCCGCCCCGGTCTCTGCGCTCGCCGCGGCGGCCGCCGTCGCGGCCGGCGGCGCGGACCAGGACCCGGCGTCGCTCCGCCCGCGCCAGGTCCCCCTGTCGAGCGTGCCCGTGTACCCGCAGCGCGTGTTCGTCTCGCAGTCGCTGTACGCGGCGCCGAGCGCGGGCGAGCTCGAGCGGCGGCGGCGGCAGCAGCAGCAGCAGGAGCAGCAGGAGCGGACGCCGGCCGGCGGCAGCGGCGGCGCGGCCGGCGGCGGCGGCGGCGCGGCCGGCGGCACCCAGCAGCAGCAGCCGCAGCAGCACGCGCCGTCGCTGCTCCCGCCCGGCTTCAGCTTTGTGTTCGACGCCGACGCCCTCGCGATCGTGGCCGGGCAGTGGGACCCGACCGGGCAGGAGGCCGCGCTCGGGGCCGGCGGCAGCGGCGCGGCGGCGGGCGGCGACGGCGGCGGCGCGGCAGGCGCGCGCAAGAGGACGCGAGGCCCCCGGGGCCCGCGTGGCCCCCGCGCCGCCGCGGTCAAGGCCGAGCCGGGGGCGGCGGCGGTCAAGGCGAAGCCGGCGCCGCGCGGCGAGGCGCTCGACGGCAGTGAGGACTCGGAGCCCGAGGTGATGCCCGCGCCCAAGCAGCGCAAAAAGGTGGCGGTGGCTGAGGGGGCGCCGCCGCCGGCCGCGGCCGACGAGGCGGAGGACGACGCGGGCGGCGGCGGCGGCGGCGGCGGCGGCGGCGGCGACGTGGGGGGCGGCGGCAGCCGCCGCCGCGTGGTCGCGGCGGCGGTCGTCGCCTCCGCCAAGGCGCCGCGCGCCAAGGCCCCGCCGCCGCCCTCGCCCGCCGACAGTGACGACGCGGACGACGCGCCCCCGCCGGCCGACACGCCCGCCAAGAGGGGTAAGGCGGTGCCGGCCGCAAAGCCGGGGCCGGCGGCGGCGCCCGTCGCGGCGGCCGGACGCCCACGCCGCGGCGGCGTCGGCGCCGGCGGCGGCAAGTGAGCAGATTTCATTCGGAGAGAGAGAGAAAGAGAGATGAAGGAAGGACCGCAGCGCACACCGACCTGACGCACATGAGGCAAAACATAGCTTACACACCCTCGACAGACACACGCGCACGTTCACCGAATCACACACGCGCACACTTTTTACAATCGACGACTTTCAAAGAGGGGAGAGAGAGCCTGGGGCATGGCGGCTCACTCCGCCGACTTCCTGGCGAGACCGTCGGATGAGGACGCGCTCCGGTACTATGCGCAGGTGGGTCGATTACGCACCGCCAACGCTTTGCGCAAAGGTCGAAAGAGGCGCCCGCAGCCGCCGCCCCCGCCGCTGCCGCCGAAACTCGCCGCCGCGCCGCGCCCCCCCTCTCGTCCTCGCTCACCCTCCCCCCCTCCTCTCCCCCCGGCAACAACAACAAAAAAACCCATCCTCCAGCTCCTCAAGCGCCTCGGCGACCCCCCCGTCGAGGTCCGCCTCGACAGCGGCGGCGGCCGCGGCAAGGGCCTGTACGTCACGCGGCCCGTCGCCCGGGGCGAGGCGCTGTGGGCGGAGCGCGCGCTCGCCGGGTGCCAATCCCTCGAGAGCCGCTCCGCCGTGTCCTCGTGCGCCGGGTGCCACGCGTGCACGGGCACGCTCGAGCGCCACGTCGGCGAGAAGCTGGTGGCCGCGGTGACGCGGGCCGCCGAGGACGCCGGGGACGCGCGGCGGGCCGGGGACCGCGCAAGCGCGGCCGACGCGGCGCGGCGCTCGGCGGCGCTCGAGCGCTCGGTCGACCCGCGCGACCTGCGCGCGTGGCTGCGCCCGCTGCCGTCGCTGCGGGCGTCGGGGCGTGCGAATGCGGGCGCGTCGGGCGGCGAGGGTGCGACGACGGCAAATAGAGAGTCGGACCGGGGCGACGAAAACGGCGGCGGCGGCGGCGGCGACGAAAATGGCGGCGGCGGCGAAAGCGGCGGCGGCGGCGGCGACGAGGACGACCCGGTCTCGGACGGCGAGGCCGAGGGCCGGCGCCTGCCACTGTCGCACCTGGTCCCGCCGCGGTTCCTGCGCGCGCCCGCGCCCGTGGCCTGCCGCGGGCGCTGCGGCGCCGAGTTCTGCTCGCGCGCGTGCGAGGCGGGCGCCTGGGACCGGTGGCACCGCCTGCTGTGCCCCGGCACGTGGCCGCGCGGCGACGGCGGCGGCGCGGCGGGCAGAGGCAAGGCGAGGGCCGGAAGGCGCGGCGGAAGCGGCGGCGCCGCCGCCGCCAAGCCGCCGGCCATCGTCGAGGCGGGCGTCCGCGTCGACCGCGCGGCCGTGGCGCGCTTCCTCGCGCACGCCGACGAGCACAACGACATCTTCCGCGTGGCCGGGCAGGTGGTCGCCCTCCTGCTCGTCGAGACCGATGGCCTGCTGCTGCCGCCGCCGCCGCCGCCGCAAGAAAAAGGACCCGCCGGCGGCGAGCGGCCGCCGGCGCCGGCGCCGCCGCCGCCGCCCAACCCGCTCGCCGCCCTCTCGCGCGCCGCCCTGCCCTTTGCCGTCGCGCACCGCCGGCCGTGGTGGGAGTGCGTCGCGCGCCCCGACGACGTGAGCCCGGGCGCCGAGGAGGCCGAGTTCCGCGCGCAGCTGCGGTCGCTGGCCGCCGACTCGCTCGCGCTGCTGGCGGCCGCGCTCAAGCCGGAGAGGCCAGAGCTGGCGGCGGCGCTGCTGTCGGCCGGCGCCGACGACGGCGAGGCCGGCGGCGACGGCGGCGGCGCCGGGGGCCAAGGGCTGGCCGCCTATGGGTCGCTGGTCGGCATGTTTGAGCTCAACAACCTGGCGCTGAACGTACCGCCGCCGCTGGACGCCTACGTGGCGCTGCTCAACGGCGACGACCTGCCCAACGACGAGGAGGAGGAGGAGGAGGGCAATGAAAGGGAGGGGGCGTCGGGCGGGCAGGCGGCGGCGGCGGCATCGTCGGCGGCGGCGGCGGCGGCCGGCCCCTCTCCTCCTCTTGCGGCGCAGGCGGCAGCAGGACGCGCACAAAGGGCCAGCGCCGCCGACCGCGACGCCGCCGCCGCCCTCGTGGCCCCTCTACTTCACGCCATGGGCCCCCAGCTCGCGGGAGAGGGCACGCAGGGCACGGCCTTTTATGCGCTCCAGTCGTGCTGCAACCACGCTTGCGCGCCCGCGGCGCGCGCCGAGGGTAGGGCGGCGGGAGACGTTGCTTTAGTGGCGGTGCGGGATCTAAGCCCCGGGGAGGAGCTGGCGATCTCTTATTTGCCGCTGGACGACGAGGAGGGGGAGGAGGGGGAGGAGGAGGAGGAGGACGAGGCGGAGGGAGGGGGGCGGCGGCAGGGAGAGGGCGACGAGGCGGACGGGGGCAGCGGGGACGAGGGCGAGGCGCCGCCGCCGCCGCCGCCTCCGCGGGTGCCGCAGCCGCTGGCCGAGCGGCGGGCGGCGCTGCGCGACTACGGCTTCGAGTGCGCGTGCGAGCGCTGCGAGGCGGAGGAGCTCGCGGAGGCGGTCGGGGGCTCGTGAGCGAGCTGCTGGGGCGCGCCGACGCGATGGGCGTTCGTCGCTTGTTTTCACCATGCTCGCGCGTGCGCTGCGATTTAAAGCGAAAACGAGCGGGAAGAGCGGAAAGACGCCAGAGTCGGAACAAGACAAGACTTTTTTTGTGTTTTGATCCGTTCCTTGTTTTCACAAAATGAGGTGTTTTGTGTGGTCAAATAGGGGCACGGCTCGTCGTTATAATGTGCTTCAAGAGGGTCCAAAAAAAGGTTCCGGGGGTGTGTGTCGAGTGCGCGGGCGTCTTTCTCTTCTCCTTTGCGCGCGCGACCTCCGCTCGCCGCTTTTTTTCCGCCGCTCCTTTGCTGTTGAGGCAAGAAAGAGCAAAACAAAAAAGCACACGCGAGGCCGAGCGAGCACGTGCCCTCTACCACCGCGGAGAGCGCAGTGTTTCAGCGCCCCGACGGAGGGGGGAGGGGGCCGCGCGTCGCCCTCGAGAGAGAAGTTTGAGAGGCAGAGAGGCGCCGTCAAAACGCCGAGAAAAAAAACAGTCAGGCCATTTGTCGCCCGTCGTCGCCTGCGGCAAAAATGAGATGGCAAGGAAAAACGAAAAACAGCAGCCGCGTCCGCGGGCGGAGGAGGAGGAGGGGTCGTCAAGTTTTTTACTTCTTCACGGCCACCTTCTTGACGGCCGCCTTCTTGACCGGCGCCTTCTTGGGCGCGGCGGGCTTCTTGGCCGCCTTGGGCGCCGCGGGCTTCTTGGCCGCCTTGGGCGCCGCCGGCTTCTTCGCCTTGGGCGCCGCCTTGGGCTTGGGCGCGGCGGCGGGCTTGGCCGGCTTGGCGGCCTTGGCCACCTTTGGCTTGGCGGCGGCGGGCTAAGGGGCTCGTTGGTGTGGGTGATGTGGGTGTGGTGTGTGTGTGGCGGCGGGGAGGGGGGCGTGAGGCGGGCATCGTTGGGCGGCGCGCCGTGCCGCGACGACGGCGGCGACCGAGGCGTTGTTTATATTTTCGCAACAAGACGCGGCGGGGCCCCCCGTTCCCCTGCCACCTCCTCCCCCGGGGGCTCTGCTCTCTCTCGTTCGCGCCCCAGCAGGGTCCCGATAAGGAAAGGATGAGAGAGAGGACAGGATGCGGCCCAGGTCAACGGGGGGCGGCAGGGGCGGAAAGGACGGCCGGGCAGGAAAAGCAAAAAGCGGCGAGCGGCGTTCGTTGTTGATTTTTTTTTGGCCTGGCCGCCAACGGCGGCGGTGGCTCGAGCGCTTATCAAAAAAACAAAAACGGACCCGCCCCGCGCGGGCGCGCGAGGACGCGCTCACCTTCTTGGCCACAACCTTCTTGGGCGCGGCGGCCTTCTTGGGCGCGGCGGCCTTCTTGACGACAACCTTTGGCGTTTGGGGGATGGCGGATGGATGGAAAGGAGAAGGGGGAGGGGTGAGAGAAAGAAGGAGAAAAAAATTCGGCCGTTTGTTTTTTCGCCCGCTTGTTTTTTGCTTCGAGCTCGGTTCGCCACATGCGGCCGCGAGAAATCCGCCGCGCGCGCGGCGAATCGCACAGGCTCGACCTAGGTCGCGCGCATCTGCCCATCGCGACCGGTCGATCGGCTTGGCGGGGGGCGCGCGGGGCGCGCGGAGAGGCGAAGAAGAGTTCTTGGTTGTTGAGGCTCGTTTTTTTCGCCCTCCCGAAAAAGAAACAGGAGACCGAGGTCCCTTCCCCCTCTCCCGCGCGCGCGCCGCGGCCACCCGAGCCCAACGAATGCACCGCGCGCGCGTGAGCCGATAGGCACCCCGCATCTGCGCGCGGCGCAGCCATCGCACGGCCAGAAACGTTGGCGCAGCGAGCGATTTGTGTGCCCGAGAGGCGGGGGGGGGAGCTCTCGTCTGTCTCGCTCTCTCTTTCCTCCCTCGTCTTTTTTTTCAAACTTTGCGCCGCAAGTTTTTCACCCACCTTGGGGGCCATTTTGCGGATGAGTGGGGGAAGGGTGTTTCAGACAGGGAAGATTTGCTTGTGTGTGTGTTGTGGAGTGTGTGTGTGGGCGGATAATGCGAGAAGGGATGGCGGAGAAGGAGCGAGCTTTATGCCGGCGTCGGCCGAGCGAGGAGGGGCGAGCGAGCGCCGCCCGACGGAGGAAAGAAACGCAACAGCCGCTAAAACGCCGCCGCCGACGAGGTCGTGTTTTCAATCGTGCCTTGCTCCTTCGACCGTGGACCTAGCGCCGCCCAAGCGAGGGGAGCGCGTAGGGCCGGCGCTGTTGGTGACGTCCGGTGGTCGACGGGAGCGACGGGCAGGCCGGCATGAGCGAGGCACGTCTCGGCCAAAGCGCGGCGGCGGCGACGGCGGCGCTGGCGGCGGCAGCCGGTCGAGCGCCGCGCGCTCGTCGTCGCCGCCGGCGTCGCCGCCGTCGCCCTCGTTTTTCTCCGACCCGTCCGAGGGCCAAACAACGCCCGCGACCCCCCTCAAACCACATGTCCGTGTACAAGGCGTCGAGCCTAGGCTGTCACGGCGATGAAAATTGCAATTACATGCAGATGCAAGGGGGGAAACGGCGCTTTAGAAACTCGTTCATTTCTTGGGTTCGGCGCTCGCCCCCGGCGGTCTCGTCTCGTGGAAAACGGGAAAACCAGGAAAAAAGAAAATCCCTCGCTCACATCCGCGCGCACATGCTCCCGTGGATGGCCCGCAGCCGGTCCGCCCACCGCACCATGGCGGCGTACGTGGCCGCGACGTGCTCGTCGTCCTCGCTCGCGCCCGCGGGCGCCCCGTCCGCCGCCACCGTCAGGTCCAGCAGCTGCCTCGCCTGCGAGTGCGTGTTTTTTTGGGGGGATCGTCGTCGTCGTCGGCGTCGGCCAGGCGAGAAGGCAAACAACGAGCAAAAAAAAAAAGGATCATGTGTTTTTGTTGAGAGTGGAACAGGGAGGGGAGGGGGTGTGTGAGCCCAGTTTGTTCGCAAATACCGGGTGCATTCTGCCTAGCGCCAGCCCTGGGTGGGCAACTCCGGAGCACGGACGAGCGGCCCCAGACACGCACGAAAACAAACAGCGGCGGAGCGGCGACGGACGCCGCCCCCCGTTGGTTTTTTTCTCCCCCCGACGCTCAGCGGCCGCCCGAGCCCAAAACAAAAACCTCCACCCCCCCTCTCTGCCTCACCTGGTCAATGCGCCCCTGGATCCGCCCGTCCAGGATCAGGCCCACCAGCAGCTCCTCCACCTCGACCACCCCCACGCCCAGCTTGCGCGCCAAAAAGGCCAGCCGCACGCGCGCGTAAGGGCGGGCCGCCGCCAGCAGGACGCCCTCCCGCGCGCGCCGCCGCAGCTCGCCGACGTGCGCGCGTACGAAGGCGTCGCCGCGCGTGAGCGTCGCCGCGTTGGCGCGGAGCACGCGCTCGAAGCGCGCGAGGTCGTTGGCCTGGTAGGCGGCGACGAGGTCGGTCATGGCGACGACCTCGGGGTCCTGCTTGTAGGGCTTCGCCTCCTGCGTTTTGTTTGATTTTGTTTTTGATTAGAGAAGAAAAGAAAAAGAGAGCGGGCGGCGGCGGCGGCGTTGTTGAGCGCGGGCGAGGGGCAGGGAAAGCAGCTTCCCCCTCTCGGGCGACGGCGGCGACAAAGCACAAAAAAAACACCAAAATGGAAGCGCACCTGCGACTCGAACGGGTCCACGTCCGACCCCATGAGCATCGTCGCCAGCACCAGGTACTTGAGGCACGCCACCCGCCGCGCGCTCCCGGCCTCGTCGTAGCACCGGAACGCCTCGAAAAAGTCCGAGTGCGCCGCGCGCCAGCGGCGCTCGGCCATGTGCATCTTTCCGCCGCACTCGCGGATGGCGCCGAGCACGCGCGGGTGGGGGATGGCCGACCGGACCGACAGCGCCTTTTTTATTGTTGTTTTTGTTTTGTTGTTTTGGTGTTGTTTTGTTTTGTTCCAAGGGTGTTGAATCCGGGGTGTCATCGTTGTGTGGCATGGGGAGTGTTGGCTCGTCGGATGGTATTTGGGGGGGGAACATTCGCGGGGGAAGGGGACGGAAGCGCGACGAAACGGGGCGGCGGCGGCGGCGGCGGCGGCGTTGTTTGAGCGAAGGCGGGGCGAAGAAACAAAAAATAAAGCAGAGAGGCGGAAACAAGGCGCTTGCTCTCGTTCCCCTGTCGTCGTCCGCACCCCCGTCCCTCACCTGGTGGTACAGCTCCTTGAGGCGTTTGTTGTCCCGCTGCTCCGTGGCCATGCGGATCTCGGCCGCGTACACCTCGAGCGCCTGCGTGCCGCGCGCCGGGTCGATGCCGCCGCCGCCCGCGCCGCCGCCGCCGCCGCCCGTGCCGCCGCCGCCGCCGCCCGGCAGCCGGCACGCCCGGTGGAGCTCGCGCAGCAGCGCGGCCGCGCGCGGGTAGTCGGCGCGCTCGAGCGCCAGGTGCGCGAGGCGCATGGACGCCTTGAACCACAGGCGCTCGTTGCGGCCGCGGTCGAGCGACGCGACGGTCTGCTCGTAGAACGCGCGCAGCAGCGCGGCCGCCGGGTCCTCTGCCGGGAGGGAGGCCGAGGCCGCCACCGCCGCCGCGCCGCCGCCGCCGCCGTCGCTGCCCGCCGCCGCCGCCTTTGCCGCCGCCGCCGCCTCCTCCCCATGCTGCTGCTGCGACGCCTGCTGCTGCTGATGCCCCGGCGGCGGCTCCTGCCGCGCCGCCGCCGCCGCCGCATGCTGCTGCGCCGCCGCCGCCTGCGCCGCCACCGCGTCCAGCAGCGAGTTGAGCTTTTTCTCCGCCGCGTTGCGCGTCACGGCCGCGTTTCCGCCGCCGCCGCCGCCGCCCGCCGCGCCGCCGCCGCCGCCGCCGCCTCCCGCCGCCCCCCCCGCCCCCCCCCCCCCCCCCCCCCCCCCGTCGGCGTACTCGAGCATGCGGCGGTAGGCGGCGAGCATCTCGTCGCGCTGGCCCAGGCGCTGGCGGAGCTTGACGATCTGCTTGAGCGCCTTGAAGCCCCTGCGATTTTGTTTGTTGCGCTTGAGTTGAACGTTCCGCAAATTTTGAGATTTTTTCGTGTTTTGAGATTTTTTCGTGGCTTGAGAGGCGCGGCGACGGTGGCTTGGGGGAAAATGAGGCGGCGGCCCCTCCGCCCCCCCCCCCCACCCACGCCCTTCACGGGAGCCACGACGCACCACTCGCCGCGTCCCTGCTCCATCGTGAGCACCTGCTCGAACCCCTCGAGCGCGTCGCGCAGGTCGTCGCCCTCGAGCATGCCTGGGCGTTTTTTGGTTTTGGTTTTCGGGGGTTGCGTGCGTTGGCGGCGGCGGCCCCCAGCGGTGATCCCGACAGAGGAATTGCCTTTTCGGTCTAAAAAAGCAAACGCCTCTCACCTTTCGAGTTGTAGTACTGGTTCTCGATGTCGACGTCCGCCTCCTCGGGCTCCTCGTCCGAGTAGTCAAACCCGTAATCTGTGTTGCTTTTTTGGTAAGGAGGATTCGTTCTTTTCCTATTCGGAGCGCGACAGCGTGTGAGCGAGCGGGCGTTCGCTGGCATCGCCGGCGTCGGCGTCAGCGGCGCACTTCCAACCACGGGAAACCAACCCCCCAACGCACGCACCCTCCATGTCGTCCCCCATGATGTGGCAGTTTGTGCGCGCGTTGAGGCGTGCGCTGTGGGTACCAGGGGCGGCGGCTTGTGCTGCGTGTCCTGTGCTGCGGGACGGGTGGTTTTTCCTCTGTTCCTCCCGTAGTTTCTTTGCGGGCTGCGCCGCGACAACGAGGGCGCTTGCGTGGTGCGGCGAGAGTTGCGATCGGCCGATGATGGGTTAGGTGTGCAAGTAGTGAGTCCCGCGGTCGGTCGAGATCCCTTCGGAACCTTGCGCACACAGCCTTGCGGCGGCGCCGTCGCCGGCGGCGGCGCCGTCGCCGTCGCCGCGACCGCGCGCGAGCGCGTCAAGCTTCGACGACGACCAGCGCGCGAGCCAAGCAGCGCCGTTGTGCGCGC
>Ga0209390_10001645_pt1 | contig 42283 bp, 31 predicted proteins | sample BON01_FD_187212 | JGI IMG/M metagenome (GOLD analysis project Ga0209390, IMG submission 187212) | Freshwater microbial communities from Lake Bonney liftoff mats and glacier meltwater in Antarctica - BON-01 (SPAdes) (version 2) | ecosystem: Environmental > Aquatic > Freshwater > Ice > Glacier...
AGACGATGGCCAAAACGTACAACGATCTGAACCCAGCGGCCATTCAGCGCCAGATCCAGGCACTCACAGCTGAGCTACTCACGCTCACAATCGCCAAGTCCGCAGCCCGACAAAAACCCACCATCGCCGGAACCTCTAAGCGGGCAATCCGAGATGAGTCAACGACTCTGGCTACGCGGGCAATTTGACATGAGTCAACAGGCCTACCGCGCCAGCGAGTATGTGTCTGCCCCCTTGATCCACCAACTTGGTGGCTCACCCTATTGGTCGAGGCACACCACCGTCGGCACTGCGCAGGAGAGCACTACTGGGACACGAGTTCATCGCCATACCGGCCGGGCCGCAGTAGTCGTCGCCGACTTCCGAGTTGACCGTCGACGTCGACCAAGACTCGTCGTGCGGCTTCTTCTCCGGTCGACACCGTATCCAGCGCGTTGCGTAGATCGAACGGATTTCCGCTCCCCGAACTGACGACGACAACCGGAATGCTTGCTGATGCGGCGTCTACCTGGTGTCGGGCCTGGCTACGCAACATATGAGTCGCAGCCAACGCCATCACGTGGTACCAGCTGATGTCTTCCACAGCGGACTCGTCGACGACAGAGCTCCCGGAATCGAGGATGACGACGCTGTTTGCGCCCACCGCGATTGCCTCCTTGACCGGAACATCAGCGACCACGCTGCCGTCTACCACTAGCTGTCCGTCGGAGAGCTCCGACGGCGGCATGACACCGGGCAACGACATACTCGCGAGCAGAGCGTCCACCACTGCGCCAGAGTTGATGACTACTGCGCGACCGCTTTCCAGCTCCGTCGTCGTCACATACAGCGGTAGTGACAGCTGATCAAAGTCCAGAGTTCCGAACGCCCGCTCAAGGTGTTTTCGGAGCATATTGCGGGTTCTCGATGCCTGGGATGACGCGAGACCACGAACGGTTGACCGACGCATCGAGGTCAGTGCTTTGTCCTTAGCAACCCCGGCCCACAAACGCGTCGCTTCCGTCACGAAATCGGCCGGGTCCGCGGCGAATAGGGCCGCATTCACGGCGCCGGCAGAGGTTCCCACGACCAGATTGGGATCAAGCCCCGCCTCAGTGAGCGGCGGAACCATCCCGATCTGGGCTGCCGTGCGAGCAAGGCCGCCGGTGAAGGCGAAAGCCATAGGTTCAGGCAGTCGAAACCGCACGTGAGATGTTGGCGAACTCATACAACGACCTCCGCGCTACCCGACGTGGGCTCGTGACTCGTCAACGAATCGGGCACCTCAACTGTTAGCTCCACGAGCTCAGCATCGGACTCAACTTCGGAGGGTCGAGCATAGATGCCAGCGCGAAGGTGACGTTTGGTTGGCAGGTTTGACAGGTCATAGAGATAGTTGCGGCCTAGCTCGTAGGATTTTCCGGCTGCGCTGATGGTTTCGCGGAAGTCCAATGCTGCACCCAGATCATCTGGGGTTGGAAGCAGGACTACCGGAACCTCGCTGCCGCTGGCCACCAACTGCCCTCGGCGCTGGCTAGCATTTAAGATTGCGTTTACTCGCGACACGACTTTCGGCGCCGAGGTAGAGATGGGCGTTGGGGTCCGTGACCCAGTACCAAGGACGATGATCGACCCGGCGCCCCTCTCGACTGCCAATCGGGCCGGCAGGTTGGCGCTCGCGAGGCCATCGACGTACTGCCGACCGTTGATCGTGACCGGCGGGAGGACACCGGGAATGGCTGATGACGCAAGTAGAGCTGGAATGAGCGCACCTGAATCAATCGCCGTTGCCTCACCGGTCGCCAGATCGGTGGCGACCGCGGCCATCGGTAGCGCGAGATCGGAGAAGTCGCGAGCGGCGAGGATCGCTTCGATCGTCGCTTGCTCAGTGCTGTTGTCGACAATCGAGTTCTTACGCTTGGTCGCCGCGCTAATCATCGAGAGCCAAGAGTCCCCAACTAGCACCTCTAGATCAAGTTGGCTCCAGACGTAGGTGAGCCGACTCGTGGCTGAGATTGGATCCTCCGCGACCACGGCACAGGTGAGTGCACCGGCCGAGGTGCCGATCAACGTGTCGGGACGAATATCGGTCTCGTAGAGCGCCTGCAGCAGACCCCATTGGACGCAGCCGTGGGCACCCCCGCCAGCCATGACGAAGACGATCGGGCGCGGGAGGCTGGCGGCTAGCTTCAGCGGTGTGGTGATGCCGACACCGTCTATACCTGGTCCAGGTCCCGGTCCCGGAACGCGAATTTGGTCGGCCATGAAGCAGAGCTTGCCACGCCGGGCCGAGCTAAGGTTCCGGAAGAAGGCGAAAGCGAGTCATGTGTCCTAGATACCGACTGCTCGAGTGATCGGTAGCTGACCAAACGTTCCGCCATTCGGGTGAACTTCGTTGTCTCGCTAGCCCGTCGCTGGCCGATGAATAGTTAGCTAGAGGAATCGACCGGATAGGCGCGAGGTAGTTGATGACGAACAGTGTGATGGTGGCGAAGAAGCAGCGCTACACGGCAGCCAAGAGTGGGCGAGCTGGTGTCAAGAAGCAGGTCATGCACGCCCTGACGAGCGGTCAGCCGACTCGGCTTATGGATTTGCGCCGACTGGTATGTGCCGGGACGGGCGTCGATTCTCTGCCTGAGGGAAAGCTAACGCGAGCGTTACGCGAGTTACAAGCTGAGGGACTCGTGCATCGCCCCCGCCGGGGTTACTACCAACTCGTAACCGCACCAACGGCACGGACGAGTGTAATTCCGCAACAGCGTGATCAACACGATGCGGTTGAGCATTCGACAACCGTTGCGGCTAAAGCAGAAGACCACGAACCCGCCGCCGCTGAGCCAGCAGTCGCCGCGCCAATGGCTGAAGAACTTCCCGTTGCTACCACCCGGGCTGTCGCCATGGCGACTGTTGCCACAAAGACTCTAGCGATACCCGCGGTTGCGACACCTGTAGTTGCTTCGCCGACTGTTGCCACGAAAGCTCTTGTCGCGCGAGCGAACCCCGTACCGGTTGTCGCGGCACCGATAGTCCAGATGCCTCGATCGACACATTCGATCGAACCAATCGAACCAATCGAACCGGTCGAATTAATCGAGCCAGTTGAGCGAATCGAGCCAGTCCAACTGGTCGAGCCAGTTGAGCCCGTCGAGTTCAGTGCGCCGACCGAGCCCGCCCATTCCACCCCTGAAAGCGAGCTTGCCGAACCGAACGCACGATCGGAGCACACAGGCTTCATCGTCGGAGCGCTCTGCATGTTGGCTTGGTTCGTCGCTACCGGGATGGCGTTGCTGCTGCTTGGCGCGACGGTCGGGCTGGTGGTTGGGGGCGTCTTTGGATGTGGCCTCGTTGTCATGAACCGAGTGAGTTCCCATAGACGTGGTGCAGTTGACGCGACACGCGACGTCGAATCGGATTCTGGTGAGACCCCCGACGCTACTGTCGAAGTGATCGACGCATTCAGTCACTAGTTGTCGGCTCGGCAATCGATCGCCTTCTCCGAGTGCTTCTCACGCTTTGTCGTCTCACGACCAATCCACTAATCGCAACAGAGGAGCTTTCTATCTGATGGCAACCATCTATCGCGCCCTTGAGACTGTCCCGACCCCGCAAGCGTCATTTACCTCGATGCTGCTCAACCGGTTCGAAAGCTCCGCTAGCGCGCTGGGCTTTACCTATCCAGATGAATCTGAGCAGTGGCAAGAGTTGAGCTGGGGACAAACCGGAGACGAGGCCGCGCAGATCGCGGCCGGACTGATTGCGCTCGGTGTGGAGCCCGAACAGCGTGTGGCGATTGCGGCGAATACCTCAATGAAGTGGATTCTTGCCCAGTTCGGCATCACGTTGGCTGGTGCCGCCGTGACGACTGTCTATGCCTCGACGGGTGCTGACGACGAGCAGTTCATCCTCAACGATTCCAATAGCCACGTGTTGTTCGCTGAGGATGAGGGGCAACTCGCCAAAGTACTGAGCAAGCGCGATGACCTTCCCGAGTTGCACAAAGTGGTGCTCTTCTCGGGGTCGACTGACGGGTCAGATTGGGTCCTTGGGTGGGACGACTTCAAGGCTCTTGGACGGCAAGCGCTTGCCGATGATCCAGAGGTTGTGGCACGTCGTGCGCAGTCCGTATCCGGAGATCAGCTTGCGACGTTGATCTACACCTCAGGTACGACCGGCCGACCCAAGGGTGTTGAAATCACTCATTCGAGCTGGGGATACGTCGGTGCGGCGCTGCGGGAAGCGGATGTCATTGACGATGACGACATGCAGTTCTTGTGGCTTCCGATGGCACACGTGTTCGGAACGGTCCTCATGGCAGTGTCGGTCGAGATGGGCTTCCCGACAGCCGTCGACGGCCGCGTCCCAAAAATCATGGAGAATCTGGCTGCGGTGAAGCCGACCTTCATGGGCGCTGTACCGCGAATCTTCGAGAAGGTTCACTCCGCCATTAACGCCATGGCTAAGTCAGGCGGGGCCGAGATGGAAGCTGGGTTTGCCTGGGCCGTGGGCGTGGGCCAGCGCTACCACCAAGCGATAGCCGATGGAGTCGAGCCCGATGAGCAACTGAAACTCGACTATGCAAAAGCAGACGAAGCCGCGCTAAAGAATGTCCGAGCTCTGCTCGGTGGCCGCATGCGCTTTTTCATCTCTGGGTCAGCACCATTGTTCGCTGACATCTCTGAGTTCTTCGCTGCAACGGGAATGCCGATCTACGAAGGCTACGGGCTCACCGAGACCTCGGCGTTGGCTACGATCTGCCGACCGAATACTCGGCGCGGCGGCTACGTCGGTGAACCTCAGCCAGGAACCGAGATCATGATTGCCGAAGATGGCGAGATCCTCGTACGAAGCCCAGCAGTCATGCGCGGCTACCGAAATCAACCAGAGGCAACCGCAGAGGTTTTACTCGATGATGGTTGGTTCGCGACCGGCGATATCGGCGAGTTCGATGAGTTTAACCGTTTGAAGATCACTGATCGAAAAAAGGACCTGTTCAAAACCTCCGGCGGAAAGTACATCGCACCTTCGGCCATCGAGAGTCGGTTCAAGGCCGTCTGCGCGGTAGCCAGCAACATGGTCGTTCATGCCGACAACCGAAAGTTCGTCAGCGCGGTTATTTCCCTTGATCCTGACAGCCTTACTGCCTGGGCTGCAGCGACACGTAAGGAAGGCGACTTCGCAACGCTCTCCCAAGATGACGACCTCGTCGCCCTCGTGCAGGAATCAGTGGACCGACTTAACGAGGGGCTCAATAGCTGGGAACAAGTCAAGAAGTTCTTGATTCTAGATCGCGATCTGTCCATAGAATCAGGTGAACTTACTCCGAGTCTGAAGGTGAAGCGTCGCGTCGTCGTGGACCACAATCGCGACGCCCTCGACGCTCTATACGCCTAGGTGGCGGAGTTGGGCGGCCTAGGCCCGAGGTGGCCGGTAGTCAGCGCTACGGTTAGGTATGGCTGAAGATGGAGAAGGCACGCAGCAACAAGAACTCAGCACCCTGACCAAGCCGGTTGATGACCAGCAACAACTCTGCCTCGTTACTGGCCCGACTGGTTACATCGGCGGGCGGCTCGTTCCTCAACTACTGAGTGCGGGCAAGAGGGTGCGTGTCTTCGCTCGACATCCAGAGCGGCTACGCGATGCTCCTTGGTACGGCGAGGTAGAGATCGCAACCGGGGACGCCCACGACGCTGTTGCCGTTCGTGCTGCGATGAGCGGCGTCGATGTGGCCTACTTCTTGGTGCACTCTCTGACGGTGAAGGGTGGATTCGCTGCCTCAGAGCGGTCGATGGCATCGTGCTTTGCTATCGAGGCTAAGCGCGCGGAGGTCTCACGCATCGTGTACCTCGGCGGCCTCATCCCCGAAGGTGAGTCCAGCGAGTTGTCTGAGCATCTGCGCTCTAGGGCGCAGGTGGGCGACATCTTGCGCCACAGCGGCGTTCCGACGGCCGAGTTACGAGCCGCCGTGATCCTCGGGTCGGGATCGGCAAGCTTTGAGATGCTCCGCTATCTCACGGAGCGCCTCCCCGCGATGATCACTCCGAAGTGGGTCCACAATCGTATTCAACCAATCGCGATTCGGGATGTCCTGCGATATCTGGTTGCGTGTGCGGATCTTCCCAGCGAGGTTAACCGCAAGTTCGACATTGGTGGCCCGGACGTCCTCACCTACTCAGAGATGATGCAGCGATACGCAATCATCGGTGGTTTGCGTAAACGAGTCATTGTTCCGGTGAAGGTATTGACCCCGAACCTGTCGAGCCATTGGGTGGGCCTCATCACGCCGGTCCCGGCCAGTATCGCCCGACCCCTCGTGGAATCACTTCGACATGAGGTGATCTGTACAGAGAGCGACATCAAGGACTATATTCCTGATCCGTCGGAGGGCCTCCTCGGCCTCGATGTGGCGATCTCGCTAGCACTCAAGCGAGTTCAGGACGCCGAAGTCACCACCCGGTGGTCATCGGCATCGATCCCCGGTGCCCCGGAGGAGCCGCTGGATTCTGACCCCAAGTGGGCGGGCGGCAGCCTCTTCACCGATATCCGCCAGGTCACGACGGAGGCGACGCCGAGCGAAGTCTGGCGGGTCATTGAGGGAATCGGTGGCGAGAACGGCTGGTATTCATTCAAACTGGCGTGGAAGGTACGTGGCTGGCTCGATCGAGGCGTCGGCGGAGTCGGTCTGCGCCGCGGCCGTCGCAATCCCAACCAGCTCATGGTGGGGGAGACCGTTGACTTCTGGCGCGTCGAGGAGATCGAGCCGGAGAAACTGCTGCGGCTCCGGGCGGAAATGAAGCTCCCGGGCCTCGCGTGGCTGGACTTCACTGTGAGCGACGACAGTGTGGGAAAGACGGTTCTTGGCCAGCGAGCGACGTTCTACCCTCGCGGACTAGCGGGGCACATCTATTGGTACGCGGTTCTGCCGTTCCACGGCATTGTGTTTGGAAATATGATCAGCAATATGGCCAAGGCGGCGAACATCGAGGCGCGGAACCCAGCCCCGATTGGACCAGGGGCTGGTATTCGCAGTGACTACGAGCGTGATCTTTTGCTGCTCGCATATGACCCGATGTCAGCGACCAATCCAAGCGCGACGATAAACCAGCCGAACCCGGAGACTCCGAAGATGGGCGCGTAGCAGACCACCCAAGCGAGTGCCGTCCACGGGAGGAACAGGAATCCGATGATTCCGACCCAACCCGACTGGAAGGCGATCGTCAGCCGATCACTGAAGATAAACAGCAATCCAAGGGCAAGGCGGGGCGAGATGAGCGCGAAGAGAGCTACGAAACAAGGCACTGGCCGAGTGTAGGGCTTTCGCAGCCCTCATGTCGCGATTCCGCGCGCACCCAGGCGTAGCGATTGTGCTCAAGCTCGCGCCGGCAATAGGCTGACCCCGTGACTGACCTTGTCTACCCTCCCGTTATCGCCAGCGCTCGCTTGTTCTTCAAACTGCTGGGGCTGAAGTTCGACATCGTGGGAGCTCACAATGTTCCCGCCAGCGGGGGAGCGGTGCTCGCTAGCAACCACGTGTCGTATCTCGACTTTATCTTCGTTGGCCTCGGGGCAGATGCATCCCATCGGCTCGTCCGCTTCATGGCCAAGGACACAGTATTTTCCAATACTCTCTCTGGCCCGCTAATGCGCGGGATGCACCATATTCCGGTTGACCGAGCTGCGGGTGCGGAGTCGTTCGACGAGGCGCTGCACGCGCTACGTGATGGGGAAGTCATCGGAGTGTTTCCCGAGGCGACGATCAGTCGCGCTTTTCAGATCAAGGACTTGAAAACTGGCGCCGCGCGGCTCGCTCAGGACGCGGAGGTCCCGCTGATCCCGTTGGTCGTCTGGGGTGGGCAGCGGATGATGAGTAAGGGAACGCCCCGATCTATGCGTCGCGGAACACGGATCGCGATTACGATCGGCGAGCCGATGCATCCATCGCCCAGTGATGCCCCGGCCAAGGTGACCGCAGAGTTGCGAGTAGTTCTGGAATCCCTGTTGGCAGACACGATTGCTCGGTATCCCGATGAGCCTGATGGTGAGGACGATCGCTGGTGGATGCCGACGAACTATGGCGGAACGGCGCCGACCCTTGAGCAGGCTAAGGTCGAAGACGATGCTGCCGATCATGAACGTCGCGCCCAACGCGAAGCGAGGAAGCGACAGACCGACGCAGACTAGGGGAACTCTAGACCCCCTCCTGGCCAGACCGTCTCGGCGCCGCGCGAGCGGCACATCCATGTGAGCCGGGAATCAGCTAGTCGGCCAGTGCGCCATCGTATGCAGGTACAAATCGCGGACTTTCTCCGCCTGGCGACCGATATTCTTTGCGGTCCAGGTCTTGGAGCTTATGGGTTTGAGAACTGCGACATCAATGACACCGTTGGAGATCACTAAGGAATGCGGCCGCATCAGATCGCCCGCGTTTCGCATAACGATCGGCACGACGGGCACTCCCGCCTGCATTGCCATATGGAAGGCGCCCTTTTTGAACGGCAGGAGCCTCGGCGTGGGCGAGCGGGTGCCCTCTGGTGCGATCGCAATCGAACGCCCACCCTTGAGCGCCTCAACGACGGGAACAAGCGCCTCGCGAGCAGCGGTACTGTTGGCTCGATCTACGTAGGCAACATCGGCGAGGTAGCCGATCGGGGCGAAGATCGGATCATGTTCAAGCTGCTTCTTCGCGACGGCGGTGAAGTCCCGGCGCAGCAATGCCCCGAGCAAGAGCATATCGAGTTGGCTTTGGTGATTGAACGTGAAAACACACGGTCGATCCGACCATAGGTGCGACTCGCCCACTACGTTGAGTTCGACGCCGGCCATTGCCAGGGCCAAGTCTGATCCAACCGATGCGGCCACGCCCATCCCGACCCGGCGATCGTTGTTCAGTAATCCGGTCGCCGCCCCTGCAGTGATCCCCAAACCGAGTGCGCCAACAGCTGCCGCGCTCCGTGCGAGCGTGATGGGATTGTGGCGATGCGGCATCCGGAATCGCGCAATCGGCCACCCGTTCTTTTTCGCGATCTTCACGAGATCATCATCAGGATTCAGCGGCCGTCGGAACTTGGCTGTCTCAAGGAAGGGAACATCTTCAGCGCCGTTGCTGTAGCAGTAGCTACGTCCCAGGTCGATACCCTGCTGCTGAGAGAAGTCAACGACGGCCTGCGCTTTACCTTCACCCCAACGGATCGGGCCACCAATCTTGCCGGTGTAGCGGTCCTCGGAGTCGACTTCCAACTCGGTACACAGGATGTCGTCCACCCCCAAGTCGTCCGCGGCCGCCTCGATCTGTGGCAGCGTTGCTGAGGATGCGATCACCACGGTATGGCCAGCTTGTCGATGTGCTTCGACGAGGAGTCGTGAATCTGGGTAGATCATGTCGGCGATCTTTGTGGTGAATAGCCGTCGACCGAAGTCCTGCAAATCTTCGGTACTTTTACCCATTTGAGAGTTGGCTGCGATCTCCATGAGCTGGGAGATGTCGTGGCCCCGGCGTTCGATGTTCACCGACTCAATGAGGGTCTGCAGGATCTCTTTTGCATCAATATCCCGAGCCTTCAGACGGGCTCGGAAGTACGGAGCTGCGGAGAAGCCATTGATCAACGTGCCATCAAAGTCGAAGAACGCTCCAACCTCCGGGCCCTGCGGGCCACGCTCGATCTCATCGATCATCCAGGTGATATCAGCCATTAGTTCTCTTCTTCCTTCGCTGCGAGTTTGCGGATGACATCCACTCGGCCAATGGCGGCGCGGAACTCTTCGGCAAACGCCCGACGTCGTTCCCTTAGTTCGGGCGTACCCGGGGCCAGAAGTCCGCGGTTGTCGGCCAATTGTAGGGCACCGCTGAAGAGGTCACGAGAAACCGATTCCGGGCTGTGCAGATCCTTTTGGTACCAGCGAGACTGTGCGACGCCGATACATTCCAGAATCATCTGATCGCGGTCGATTTCCTCGGAACCGGCGCGCAGAGCGAGTCGATCGGCGAGAACTCCGTACGCCTCCAGGAATGGCCCGATGACGCGATGCGCCACGTAGAGCCGGCTCTTCTCCAGCGTTGGAATCACGTCATCGGCGTTGAACGTAGCGTCGGACCATCCGGGGAGCTCGAGCTCGACCTCGCCGGCGATCTGTTCCCCATACTCACGAGTCCGTGGAAAGAAGAACTCGAACTTGAGCACGTCGCGCAGGCGTACTGCCTCGTCCCACGTCGCATCAACCACATTCGCGGGCTTCTCTTGCGCCACACGAATGAGCGCGACTTCCACGATTGCCCGGTTGATGAGGTGATGGATCAGCGTATTTCGGTAGAACGCGGCTTCGTGGGACCGGTTCTCAGCGATCCAGTAGACGTCCTCAACACCGCCGGTATACCGGCGAATGACACCCTCTCGTTCCAACGTACGCAGAGCATCGTAGAGGCCGCCGTAGTCCTCTAGATTAATCTTCTCGCTCAGATCTAGGCCGCGAATCTTGATGTAGCGCAGCAGTGGCTCAATGACGCGCCTACCCTCATCAACGGTCAATGCGCGGTCATCGTTGTCCAACAGCCCGAACGTCACCAGAGCCGAGGGCATGATCGGCGTCACCTGGTTAATCCGGTGCATGACCTCGAAAGAGATCTTCGGTACCGCCAAGCGAGCATCGTCGGAATCTGTGGACTCGCGGGTCTCGGCTAGCGCCTCACTAATCGACAGTGGTTCGCCGAAACGAAGATGTGCCCGTCCCCGACGGACTGTCTGAGCACGGGCGAACTTGATCAGCCAACTAATGCTCTCGGGAGTCTTCTTCGCTCCTTGTTCTTCAGCGGAGATCGCGTCGACCTCGTATTGCTGGTCGTAGCCAACGAATACCGGCACAATCAGGACGTCTTTGCCATCCTCCACATTGAAGGCGTCGATGAGGTAGCTCATGATCCCCATCCGAGGCGGGCGCAACTTGCCGGTCCGGGTGCGACCGCCCTCGATGTACCACTCCATGTTCTGCTCTTCGGCCACCAAGTAGCCCATGTACGCCTTGAGGCATGCTTTGTAGACAACGTCATCCTTGAACTCGCGCCGGATGAAGACAGTGCCATTGCGGCGAGCGATCGAGCCTATAGGGAAGAACGACAGGTTGACGCCACCAAGGACATGGTTGGGCGGGAAGCCGTGCTTCTCCAGCGCTGACCGAAGAATCAGCGGATCGAGGTAGGAGCGATGGTTGGGCAGAAAGACCAGCGTCGAGTTCTTGTTGAGCTCGGCGATCTTCTCGATCTGCTCGTCGTCCACATCCAGTTTGTAGGCCCGGCCTAGCCAGCGCGCAAGCTTGTCCCACGTACTGACGGCCCAGTCTCGCTGGGTGGAAGCGATCTCGTCGAAATCGTCTCTGCACTCTTGCTCGATGTCGCTTAGCGGTCGGTCGGTTTTCGCCGAAAGCTCAGCCATTGTGCGCGTGAACTTCTCCGACTCCATGATCTCGTCCGAGAAATCGGTGTGGTGAATACCGCGCCGATCAACGTGGGTGGGCACGATGAATCCTCCAGTCAGTGGTCCTTACCGGCGCAACCCTAGCCAGTTTGGGGGTGTTTGGCCGATCAGTGCACCCGAGCACGTCGATCCAGTCAGCCGACATGGCCTAACGGCGGCTCAGGCGATTCCTCATGTTCGTAAACAACCTCTGGTGGGCCAACAATGTAGGGATCGGGGGTGCCGATGACTTTCTCGTCCTTGCCGGGGTAGTCCAAGTTGAAGAGCACCCAGCGCATCGCCTCGACGCGACCGCGCTTTTTATCGTTACTACGAACCACGGTCCATGGTGCGTAGTCGGTGTCGGTGTATTCGATCATTGCCGACTTCGCTTGGGAGTAGTCATCCCATAAGTCGAGTGAGGCCAGATCCATCGGACTTAGCTTCCATTGGCGGACCGGGTCAATCCGGCGGATCGTGAACCGAGTGAGTTGCTCCTTGCGGCCAACGGAGAACCAGAATTTGAAGAGAATAATATCGCTGCTCGTCAGCATCTTTTCGAATTCTGGGGCTTGCTGCATGAACTCTGCGTACTCCTTGTCGGAGCAGAAGCCCATCACACGTTCGACACCAGCTCGGTTGTACCAGGAGCGGTCGAACAGCACGATCTCGCTCGAGCTCGGGAGATGCTTAATGTAGCGCTGGAAGTACCACTGGGTGCTTTCTTCCTTCGTCGGCTTATTCAAGGCAACAACGCGGGCGCCGCGAGGGTTCAGGTGCTCCATGAATCGCTTGATGGTGCCTCCTTTGCCAGCGGCGTCCCGGCCTTCGAAGACCATGACGATCCGTTTGCCGGTCTCGTTCACCCAGCTTTGCACCTTCAGCAGTTCAATCTGGAGGAGTCGCTTCGTCACTTCGTACTCGTGACGACCCATACGTTCCTGGTAGGGGTAATCCTCTTTCCAGGTGTCGACCGGGGTTCCGTCGGGACCGAGTAATACCGGGTCGTCCATCTCGTCGAGAGTGCCTTCGACGGCCATTCCCTTGAGCTTCAACTCATCGTCGGAGAGGTCCTGCAAACTTGCGATGATATCCGACAGATCCATGACGGCCTCGATGTTGATCCCCGTGCCTTCGCGACCCACTGACTCGCCTGTACTCATGTACTCCGCCTTGATTGCTCGATGAACCAACCTATTGGCGCCATCTTGGCCTGTCGGAGGGCCAGATTGCTCGGCGATCGCCAACTATTCGCCCAGGAGTGACGTCCTAGCGCCATAGATTGTTCAACCCAACGCCGACAGCAGAACTCACATCGAGGGTTGGGAGATCTATGACACCAAGATCCTGAGGTCGCAGATGGGTGACCTCCTCGAACTGTGAGCCGACGACCCCCGAGAGGAATCGTGAGGGCTGCGCCCAAATATGTCGATCATCACGCGCATGGCGATTCACATGGAATCGGAGCGGAACGTAAACTCCTAGATAGCTCCGGGCTCGAGTCATCGCAACGTAGAAGAGTCTGCGTTCTTCTTCAAGCCCATCGGCATCCTTGAGCGACATGTCCAGGGGGATGTTCCCATCCGCTGCGTGAATGAGATGGGTTGCATCGAACTCGAGCCCTTTCGCGCTGTGAATCGTTGAGATGACCAGCCAGTCCTCATCGATGATTGGCGCACCAGCGAGATCCCCGGTGGAAGTCGGTGGTTCAAGCGCATAGTCGCCCGCCACCTCAGACAGTCGGGCGGCTGACGCGGTGGCATCAACCAGAGCGGCGAGGTCGTTGACTCGCGATGACCCATCGTCGTACTTCTCCTCGACGAGGGGAACGACCGCCCGTCGAATGCGGTCAGCATGGGTTCTCAGCGTCTCATCGCAGAGCCGCTCCAGACTCTCCACAACACCATCAGCAGATTGCCGCGCACCTGTGGGAAGTTGCTTACGCGCGCTCGACCATCGCTGTAGGACGTGCTGCTGCGATAGTGCAGTCTGCCCAGCGCCGTGATCATGGACTCCAAGCGTGCCGATGACTCGCCGAGCCGTTGCCGGACCAACACCCGGTAACAGTTGCAGGACTCGAAACCATGACAGCTCGTCTTGCGCATTGTCGGCAAGTCGGAAAGTGGCCAGAAGGTCCTTAACATGTGCGGTGTCGAGGTACCTCAGCCCGCCGTACTTCACGAAGGGAATGCCGCGGGCCGCCAGTTCGAGTTCTAACCGAGCGCTGTGATGTGCTGCCCGCACAAGCACCACTTGCTCTTTGAGCGCGACGCCGTGCTCACGAAGATCGAGAATCTTCTCGCACACAGCATCGGATTGACCGTCCTCGTCTGCGCATCGGACCAGTATTGGCGCCATGTCGGTCCCCGATTCATCTTTGTGGGCCGTGAGTTTCGCATTGAAACCACGAGGCGCGGAGTCACCGATAGCGTTCGCAACGTCCAGGAGTCGTTGAGTTGATCGGTAGTTGCGACCCAGGATCACCGTCTCGGCCCCAAAAAAGTCGGTCTCAAAGTCGAGGATGTGAGTGGGACTTGATCCGCGGAAGGAATAGATGGCTTGGGCGTCATCGCCGACCACAGTCAACTGCTGATCATCCGTTGTCATCGCCTTCAGCAGAGCGACTTGGAGCTGGTTCATATCTTGGTACTCATCGACAAATACGTGATCAAAGCGACCGGCAATCTGTTGGCGAACCTGGTCATGGCCAAGGAGCTCGAGCCAGTAGAGGAGTAGGTCGTCGAAGTCCAACACCCCAAGCGCACGTTTGCGCTCCACATAGTCCCGGCAAATATTTGCGATGAGTTCGGTGTCATCGCGCGCCCATGGCGCAATCGACGTCAGGACCTCGCTGACAGTCTCCGAGGTGTTGACAGCGCGACTGTAGATATCAACGAGAGTGGACTTGCGCGGGATCCGTCGACGAAGCGTGGCACTCGAGGCGTGATCATCGCGCAGTAGATCGAATAGATCAGCCGCATCCGAGGGATCCACAATGCCGAAACCGTCGGAGAGTCCAACGGCATCTGCGTGCTGGCGGAGTATTCGGTGAGCAATCGAGTGGAAGGTGCCGCCCGCAATCCGATCGGTAGCGCTGCGGGCATACCGACTGGTACCAGGCACACCGCCGGACTCGCGTGGGTCAGCGGCGTCTGGCGAGCTCATCGCCTGCCGTAGCAGCCCCACCCGATGGACCATCGCTCTGGCAGAGCGACGGGTGAATGTCAGAAGCAGCGCTCGATCGGATGACAACTTCTTGGTGCTGATTTGATGGGCAACTCTGCGCGTCAGCGTCGTTGTCTTACCTGTGCCTGCCCCGGCCAAGATACGCAGGAAGCGCGCATCCGAAACGACAGCATGATGTTGGTTGACGTCGAGGTCGCTCAGCTTGGTAGGCACGTGGGCAAAGTAGCGCGGTGCTCCGACATTTCATGTGCGAGCGTTATAGACGCAGGTGAACGGCTACTGCTCCGCCGCTGCAATCGCCGCTGTCAACATCGCTGGTAGTTCACCTTCGCTCACGATCACGAGTCGCTGAGTCGGGCGCGTCAGCCCGACGTACAAATCGTGCGCAGGGTTGATCGATGCTGCCAAGAACTCCTTCGGTTCCAACAGGATTACCGTGTCGAACTCGAGACCTTTGACGCTGCCAATCGCGAAGCACTCGATCGCAACACGGCCCTCACCAATGTGGGGATCGGTACTCACAAGTTCGGCTGCGAGCTGTGCGACTGATGCCAGTCGGGACTCTCCGACGACGACGCCAATAGTCCCGTAGCCAATCGTGGCGGCTTCTTCGCGCAACAGTGCAGCCAGATTGTCAGCCCCAAAACCAAGGCAGAGCTGAACGGGCCACTTGCCTTCTCGCACAGATCGAGGTGCCTGAGCATCGACATCCGCCACCTTGAGTAGCTCGGCCGCGACGTTCATGATGGCTTGCGGTGTCCGGTAATTGATCGATAGCACCGTCTTGCGCCAGCGATCTTGAACTGCCGGGCTGAGGGCAGTGGCCCAGTTGGCGATGGCGCCGGGTGCGGATGCTTGGGCAGGATCCCCAACGATCGTCATCGACTTCGACGGACTACGGCGCATCACCATCCGCCACTGCATCGCGGTGAGTTCTTGCGCTTCATCGACCACGACGTGCCCGTACGCCCAACTCCGATCAGCTGCGGCCCGGTCAGCCAGAGGGCTCAATGCATCCGCTGTGGCGAACCGGTCGACGTATTGTTCGGCGGTAATCATCGATGCCGCCATCCCACTTGAGCTCAAGGCATCTCGCGCGTAGGAAACCTCCCGGGCGCGTTGCGCGGCATCATCCGCGCTGTACCGCCCCCGACCGGTCTCGGGCTCACCGAGGAGCTCGGCGGCCTCGTCAAGAAGGGGGATATCGCTCAACGTCCAAGCACTTCGCCGATCCCGCAACAACAGCTTGCGGTCGTCGGGACGCAATGTTGGGGAAGCGGCCTGGAGGATCCGTTCACTTGCGAACAAATCAGCGAGTAGCTGTTCCGGTGTCTGAGGCATCCAACAGAGGTTGATTTCGCGGCGAACGTCGGGGGAGTCGCGTAGATCCGTGATCAGCCCGGATTGGGTCTCTTGATCCATATTTAGGCTCAAGGCATCGGCAAGTTTGGACGCAAGTCGATGGAGGAGGTCCTTAGCGAAAATCGCCCTGGCTTTGTTGTACGGCCGATGAGTGTCGCGGGCCCGCTTGATTGCAGCTCGCACCTCGTTGACAGTGAGCACAATATTCGTGCCGTCCACCTTGAGCGTTACGTCACGAACGGGCACCCGCGATCGATTGCGGACCGCTTGGCGAATGACGTCAGCGAACAGCGCGTCGCCCTTCAACTGGGCCGCTCCGGGGGCGTCGAGCACTGTCGTGCGGACCCCCGGGTAGAGCTCGCCGAGAGTGGCAAGTACCACGCCCGTTTCTCCCAAGGCGGGCAGAACCTGATCGATGTAATGCAGAAACGCCGGGTTTGGGCCGATGATCAGCGCCCCGCTTCGGGCGATCCTGGCTCGGTGCGCGTAAAGAAGGTAGGCGACTCGGTGCAAGGCCACGACCGTCTTACCTGTTCCCGGGCCACCTTCAACGACTAAGACGCCCTTGGCATCAGAGCGGATGATGATGTCTTGCTCCGCTTGAATCGTCGACACGATATCCCGCATATGCCCGGTACGCGCAGAGTCGAGCGCCGTGATGAGCGAGTCATTACCGGTAACGGATTCCCGCGTCTCATCGGTCAGCGCATCAAGGATCAGTACATCGTCATCGATCGCAGTGACCGTACGCCCGGCCGTCGCGATATTGCGCCGACGGACGACACCTTGCGGCACGGCAGCGGTCGCCTGGTAGAACGGCGCCGACGCATCAGCTCGCCAGTCCATCATCAGCGAGTTTTGACGATCATCAGATAGGCCGATTCGCCCGACATAGGCGGTGTCGCCGCTCAGGAGATCTAGGCGCCCAAAACATAGCCGTTCGTCAACGCCGTTGAGCTCCGTCAAGCGGTTCATCTGCGCGGCAACCATGGCATCTCGCTCAGTTAAGCTGCCGGGCGTGCCAGCAATCGGATCACCGATAGCGCGCTGCAAGCGGTAGGCCACATGATCCCGAACCTCGTCAAGGCGCCGGTAGAGGACGTCAATGTGGTCTTTCTCGAGGGCGATCTGGCGCGCAACAACCGAGCCTTGGTCCTGCGCATCTGCCATCTTCGAGTTCCAGTTTCGTAATCGTGTTCGACGCTATCCCGACAGGCGGGAGTGCCGCTTGACAAGTCGGCCGCGCAAGGCGCTCAGGCGCTTTCGCAAGACCTCGGCATCGGCGGCGCTTGATACAGGGCCACTTACCTTACTGCGCGCCCACATGTGGACGTTGGAGTGCGGTTCGCCCGTCGCGGCTGCAACCGCTGCCGCTGCTGCATTAACGTCTCTCCGTAAAGTGACAAGTTCCTCCCACGGCGCGAGTTCTACGACATCAGTACGGCTGCTGTCGCCTCGGGCGGAGGCGGTCTTACGCCGAATCTCGTTGTCACGTTTGGCAAGAACCGTTGCGGTTTGCTCCGGTGTGAGTAGACCAGGTAGACCGAGAAAGTCGTCCTCATCCTCATCGCCACTTGATTGCAGTGGCTGCGCGGTTACCGCACGTCCCGAGTGCAAAACATGGGCGAACTCAGCTTGGGCGTCGAGGGGCTGCCATTCGTTCGACAACTGTTCATCGTGTTCCACCAGCGTGAACTCATCGAGTTCGTCCTCTGCTGCAGTTTTGGGGATCGCAACGACGTGGTTGCGCTCAGCTTCAATCGCTGCGGCCAGCTCCAAGAGAGGGCGAACCGCCGGCAAGAACACGGTTGCCGTCTCTGTCGGATTACGCGCACGCACAACGCGCCCGACAGCCTGGGAGAAGAACAATGACGTGCGATAGCTCGTCATATACGCGATGGTCGTTGCCCGAGGGATATCGCAGCCTTCTGAAATCATGCGAACACAGACCGCATATTTATCGCGAGAGTTGCGAAAGCGACTGATCTTTGCGGAGGCGTCCGGATCGTCAGATAACACGAGTACAGGGTCGTCACCAGTTACCGCCTTCACGACGTCGGCATACGCGCGAGCGCTCGCTTGGTCGCTGGCAAGCACCAGGCCTGCTGCGTCCGGGACTCCATGTGCGCGCTGATGGTTAACCCGCTCGTCCATCGCTGCTATGACGTGGGGGACCCATTCACCCTTTGGGTTAAGCGCTGTCCGCCAGGCCAAGAGTTCCTTGGATCGAGGGTTCTTGCCAGTCCCATCCTCGCCGCTAAGACTCGCTGACACGACCTCTCCGGCATTGTTGATCCACCGCGCCTGGCCGGTGTAGGCGGCAAACACGACAGGGCGCACAACTTGATCAGCGAGTGCCTGCGCGTAGCCATAGGCGTAGTCAGCGGTGCTCGTTAGGACGTCACCGTCTTTGATGTAGCGAACGAATGGAATCGTTTCGCCGGGCCGTGTTCGGAAGGGCGTGCCGGACATTGTGAGCCGTCGAGTGGCCCCGTTGAACGACTCCTGGATCGCCTCACCCCAGGTAAGCCCGTCGGCGGCGTGATGGATCTCGTCAAGGATGACGAGCGTTGGCTTGTTGCCGACTCGGTTCTTGTGGACATCTGGTGCTGCGGCAACCTGCGCGTACGTCGTTGAGTATCCAACAAAACCCTTACGCAACCGAGGAACCGAGTTCACCAGTGTGGGGTCCACTGCGAGCTCTTGTTCGAGAGCTGCCTGGGCCCACTGCGTCCGGAGGTGGTCCGTAGGCGCGACGATGATCACTTGTTCGATCAGACCGCGACTAAATGCGTCGGCGGCGATGGTGAGGGCGAAGCGGGTTTTACCGGCGCCTGGGGTCGCGGTGACTTGAAAATCTGGACCATCTGTCGCCCAAAACGCTTCGCGGGCTTCCCGCTGCCACCGTCGTAGTCCCGATCGTCGAGTCACACTTCTCCGATCACAGGCTTTTGGTCTTTGGTTTTTGAGTCTTCGGTCCCCAGGCTTGGGTACCTAACGCTACGGACTGTTCACCTGACGCGAAAACCCGGAGTCAGAATCATGCCTGAGGAATCACTGAGAGGCGTCGATATCGGCCCGCGTGTTCGGTGTTACTAATCTTCTAAGGTTGCGTCCTCAAGCGTCGCGTGGACTACTTCAGAACTTACCAGTGCCATGATTCCCCACGCGATCGCTCCAAGACACGCGATGATGATCACGATTGCGAGTAGGCCCGTGTTGATGGAGTCCCCGAAAACGAGCATCGCGCCGATCGTTGCGACGATCGGATTCGTTGCAATCATCGCCGGAGACGATGTCGTGATAGGCCCGGCGCGGAACGCGATCGCCGTCAAAGCGATGGTACTGATTGCGACGACGATAGTGATGTAGGTGAGCGGGTTGGCGAACAGGGAGCTTCCTTCGCTGCTGCTAAACATCCCCTTTGCCACAAGCGCCAGGAGGGCGTTGATGAAGCCAGCAGCAACTCCAAAAAGAGCTGCGCGGGGATTAGTGGGTAGTCTGCTACCCACCAGAAGCAGCAGACCACAAATCGCGTAGAAGATCGCGATAGTTACTGTCCAGTTGACCGCCGTCGGCTCGACTGTTCCTTCCTGCGGAGCTGCCGCGATGAGGAATATGGCCAGGGCAACCGACACCGTCAGGATGGCTAGCCAGTCACGTCGCGAGATTCGTGCACCGCTGATGAGGGCGGCGAACGGTGGAATGAAGATGAGCTCCGTGACGATCAGTGGTTGAACGATGGCCACTGAGCCGAATGACAGCGCAACCAAGTGGACGATGAACGAGAGTCCGAAAAGAACGAGTCCCAGGAGCCAAATCCGATTTCGAATGAGCTGACCGATACCGGGGTTCTCAACACCTTCGCCAATCGCCGCTTGGGTGCCCTTGTGTTGAAGTACATAGCTCAGGGCATACATGGCCGCTGAAATCAGCATAATGATGATTGCAAGTGCGGTGTTATTCATGGAAGACACTTCTCGCCTCGGGTGGGGGACGTCGCCAGTGCGACCGGTTCGATCATCGCGAGTCTGGGGTGTGCACGCAACTGCTATGCACACCCGTGAGCGCTAGCCCTTTCGCAAATCCACGGCATCGTCGTAGAAGGTGTTCGCCTTGCCAACGATTGCGTCCCAACCGAATGGCGGCTTAACGGTGCGATTGTGGTCGGTAATCTGCTTGCGCAACGCATCATCGGTTGCGAGTTCGGACAAGGCGGCGACCAACCCGTCATCGTCGGCTACGAGGCGACCCTCGACCCGGTCGGTGATGAACTCGTTCACTCCTGAGCTAGCAAGCGCAACAATGGGAAGGCCGAAAGTTCGAGCCTCGAGGGCGGCGATCCCGAACGACTCCAACCGCGACGGACTGATGAAGATGTCGGCTCCGGCGTAGTGCTCTCTAATCTGGTGGTGATCTTGCCAGCCAACACACGTCACCCAGGACATATTCCGCTTTGCAAGCGCACGTTCAATACGCCCTCGATCTGGTCCATCGCCAATGAGGATCGCCGACACTTTGCGGTGTTGGGGGATGGCGAGACGGGCGCGTTCGAGAATGTCGATCAACGCCATCCCACGTTTGCGCACTGCCAGCCGAGCAACGGAGACAATCGTGACCGTGTCACTGTGATCGGAACTGGCACTTCCGGTGCCGTCAACCCCTACAGCAGAGGCTTCTACGGCAGGAGGTTGCCAACCTGCCAGATCGATACCGTTATGGAGGACTCGCACATCTTGCTTACCCCCGAGTGCGTCCCGCAGCGGCCGCGCTGCAACCTCACTCACTGTGGTCCAGACAACTGGCCAGTTCCGCCAGCCGGAGATCGCGTGAGCCGCGGAAAATGATCCTGACCACCCGCCCCACACAGAATGCACCGAGACAACGACGGGCAGGCCCGCGAAGACGGCAGTTCGAAGCGCTGGCCAGGCGAAGACCGAGACCAATCCACCGTGGACATGAACAACGTCAGCAGTGTCAACCAGAAGGTTACGAAGCCGCGATCCGAGATATGGGCTGATCGGAAGCCCGCCAGGCAGATCGAGAGCGAGCCGATGAATCGGTACGCCGTCATCAGTCTCATCTTTGATTGTCGGCTTACCGCGGGCGGCGGGAGTGGCGGTAATGATCGACGGTGACACGCCGGCAGCAAATTGTGCCTGGCTAAGACCTCGGACTTGAAGCTCGATGCCACCTGTTCGCGGAAGGTAGCAATCGCTGACGTGGGCGACTCGCACGCGCTTACCTTCTCACCCTTACGCCATTCGACGCAGTTCCTACGTCACAATGCATTCCGTGTCCACCGTCGCGTTTCTCCATGCCCATCCCGATGATGAGGCACTGTTCACGGGCGGAACCATGGCGAAACTCTCTGCAGCCGGAGTTCGTGTCATTCTCATCACTGCGACTGATGGCGGTGCCGGACTCGTCGCTGACGCGGTCGCCGCAACACAAGATGTCGCCACGCTGCGTGAAGAAGAGCTCGCGCGGTCCTGCCGGATCCTGGGCGTTGCGCAGCGGTTCTCATTGGGATACGCGGACTCCGGACTTGATGGGAACGCAGAATCCGGGGGGCGAACTCGCTTCGTCGACTGCGATATTTCTGAGGTGAGCGACGCTGTGGGAAAGATCCTTCAGACGGTCCACGCGGACGTATTAGTGGGTTATGACGCGGCAGGCGGCTACGGACATCCAGACCACATCCAGGTACATGAGGTCGTCAAGTCGGTGATTGCAGCCAATGAGGGGATCGTGGGGCTAGCAGCAACGCTGCCCCGCGAACCGCTCTATCGACTCGTAGCGGGTATTCGCACGTTCCGTCGGCTAGTACCGAGCCTGTCCGGCCTAGATTTGCAGACCTGGCAACATGCGTTCACTGCTCGCCAAGACATTGCCTTTACCGTTGATGTGCGCAGCTTTTGGCAGCAGAAGCGCGCTGCGTTGGCCGCACATTCGTCGCAAACAAGCGGTAATCAAGGTCCACGCACGATCGATGCGATTCTGAAGCTTCCACGGCCAGTGTTTCGAATCCTCATGGGAACTGAATTCTATGGCAAGGTCTCTGAGGATTCCTCGACTGGCCTTCCGACGGATACGCTCAGCGGAGTCTTCGAGTTGAACAGGCCTAAGACGAAGCGGAGGCGTTGGTGACGACACCGGACGCACCTCTCCCAGACGGAGACGACCCGCCGAAGAAATGGCGCCCGTCGGGCTTTCAGATCGCCGCTTCCCTCGCCTCATTGGCCCTAGCAGTCGTCCTGTTCGGCCTGCTACTACCGAAGGCGGCCGGAACTGGTTGGTCCGAAGCGTGGGACGTGCTTACGCAACTGTCGTGGCTCGATGTCGTAGTGATGACGGGCCTGTGGGCGCTGGGATTGTGGCTCTACACCTACGTCTACACCGGCAGCATGTCAGGAATAACCCACGGCCAAGCTCTCGCGCTCAATTTGACAGGTTCATTGGTATCGAACCTCTTGCCATTCGGGGGAGCTGCGGGAGTCGCTAATACCTACGGGCTGACCTTCACCTGGGGATTCTCCGGTATCCGGACATCGCTGATGGTGTTGGTCAGCGGTCTGGCGAACCTCCTCATCAGAATCGCGTTGCCGGTCATTGGGCTATTTGCTCTGATGGGGAGTAGTGCGGCCCTACCTGATGCTGCCGGGGGAGTGTTGATTACGACGCTTGTCGTCCTCCTGCTCGCCGCGGCGGCCGTGTTCGCGATGCTCGTGAGCCCTCGGATCGCTGGCTGGCTCGGCGCCGTGGGGGACAAGGCCCTGTGGGGGATCGCCAGACTCCTGCGCCGACAGGTACCTGCAGACGACCGCCTGCACGCGGCAGCTATCGACATGCAGTCACGAGCCTCGGTCGTCCTGCGGCGAGGGTGGCCGGCCATCACCTTTGGGATGGTGGCGTACTACGCGAGCGAGCTAGCGCTGTTCTTGTGGGCGCTCGATGCCCTGGGTGCCGAACTCGGCGTCGCCGAGACAACGGCCGCGTTTGCGCTTTCGCGCGTATTGACGTCAGTGGTGGTGACACCGTCGGGAGTCGGTGTCTCGGAAGCAGGCACTGCGGGACTCCTGGTCCTCTTCGGAACGCCGCCAGCGATCGCCGCTGCTGCCGTCCTCGTCTTGCACTTCTACACGTACCTCATCGAAATCCCCGCCGGTATCGCCGGATGGGGATGGGTGCTCGCGATGCGCAAACGCTGGAACAAAGAACGCTCAGTGATGGGCTAGCTCCGGCGCGGACGCGACCCCATCACCCTCGCGCCACAGCCGCCACTGGGCACCAGCGATCTCGGTCGATAGCTGTCCACCATCGTCGGCGTGGCATAGGGCGACGCGGACGCTGACAATCTCTCCAGCCATCGGTATCGGGACCCCAAGCTGCGCTGCAACGTTCTGATGTTTGGTGTAGTGCCCGAGCAGAAGGTAGCCATCGGCAGCGAGCCGTGATCGAGAGCCACCGTTTGATCTGACGCGCTTCATGAAGTCGTCCTGCTGGGCAACAGTGGCGATGACGGTTCTGCTGATGCGACGACCCGAACAACGTCGAAAGAGTTCGTCGAGCCGTTGCTGCCCACTCGTCGTTCTGCCTCCAACCTGTTTACGCATGATCGCGATCGTCTGGTCCGCCGGAATCTGCAACAGAACGTTCGCCGGCAATAGTTCGTCGCGAAATAGCCAGTCGATGTCTTGGCGACCATGAGCGGTCAACGAGGTCTTTGCGTCACGATTCTTCGACAGCCGCGTCCGCTCGGGTGTGACCCGGATCAGGCCCATACTCCACGTTCCGCGGTAGTCATCAGCCGTCAGTAACATGGCGATCTCGCCGATCACTTCTGGTGGCAGCATCCATCCGCCGTCCCGGTAGCTGAACTTGCAGTCGACGTCGTGACCGGCAATACAGAAGTCCAAAGAGCGACCGTCAGCGAGCTTCAACAGCCGCGCCAACCAGATTTCGACGAGTGATCCCGTGTTGGTCTTTTCTGTCTTCGAGAGCTGGTCGACATGGAATCGACCAGTGTGTTGCCCGTCGTACACCTGATCAAAACTCCGCCGGATAGCGTGGCCCACGAGATTACGAAGCCCGTCACTTCCACCCGCACTCGCGCGCAGTTCCTCTGCGACCACTCGAATATCAGCATCGCTGGTCGTGGTCACCTGAATTGACGTTTGAACGAAATACTCATCGAGAACTGCCAGTTGACGGCGTAGCGCAGTACTCAACTAACCAGTTCCAGGCTTGTCGCAGCGGCGGTCACGCTCACGGTTGACCTGTTACGAGGCGGGGAGTGCAATGCGCTTAGTAACGAGGCGCCGATGGCGGCGGCAACGGGCGGAGGAAAGGCGTTACCGATCTGACGGTAGGTGGAGGTCTTGCGCCCGAAGAACTCCCAGCTGTCCGGGAACCCTTGGATGCGGGCCGCCATCCTTAACGTCAATCGGGGAAGTAGATCAGAAGGATCATCGGCGCCGGGCACCTCATTGGCGATACCTCGTCCGTCAACGCCGAGAAGCTCCCAGTCCCGCCGAGCTCGGGTTGGACCCAAATCAGGGCCGCCATGTTTACGCGATCCACCGACGAGGGTGGGACCGATCCGGTTCGCCCGAGAGATCCACGCCTGCGCCCCTGGCCAGCCATTACTCCCCATCAAATCACCGAGCGCCTCGCCGACGCTTGGAGCAGAGCCGTCCGGTGTCGGCCACTCGAAGCGGCGCAAAGCCCGAGGACGCATCGCGATGAGGATGAACCGTGGCCGCAGCTGGGGCACCCCAAAGTCGACGGCCGAGACCAAGCGCCAATCTGCGTGGTAGCCGGCTGCCTGGAGTTCGGCGATGATCGCTGCCCGGTAGTCATCAAATCGCTTCGACGCCAACCCACGAACGTTCTCCAGCATCACGGCAGCGGGCTTCGCTTCGCGTACTAATCGCAACGCCTCGGGAAACAGATCCCGTTCATCGTCGCCCCCGCGTTGGTGCCCGGCCACCGAGAATGGTGGGCACGGAACACCACCGGCGAGTAGATCGATACCCCGAAAGTCACGACCATTCAGGTCGCGGACATCGGATTGTCGGACGTCCCAGTTTGGGCGGTTCAGCGAGAGCGTGTCGCAAGCGTCTGATTCGATCTCGACTGCGCCCGCATGGTCAAAACCTGCCGACTCTAGACCTAGTGCCTGGCCCCCGGCGCCCGCGCAGATCTCCAAGCAGGTTGCTCGTGTCACGTCAGGCTCCGTTGCGATTGCAGGTAATCGTTCTCGTTCGCGTCATATCCAGACTCTTGCAGCAGGGTCTGACGTTACCGGGTGAGTCGCGATTCTCCCGCTACGCAGCGCCGTTGAGCTACCCCTTCGGTGGTGCGGCAGCCACAGCCGCGCGCACTTGATCGACCGAATCCTCATGGATGACTCGCAACTCAAGTAGCACTCGCGCGCCCTCGACGGCATCGGCTACGAAATAGAACGGAATCCCTTCCTCGGCGAGTTCGCCTTGCCAGGCGAGAAGTTCCGCCGCTCGATCGGCCATATGTGATCCGACATCAACGATGATGATTGCCTTAACCCGATCAGGTGATTGTCGAGCAACTTCCACATAGACATTTGGGTCGTTTTGTCCACTATCTCCAATGAGGACGAACTGACTCGCTGGGTAGGAGGCAAATGTCCTTGCGAGAGTCAGTCGTTTGTGTTCTTTGCCCGAACGCATCACGTACCGCTCCTGGGGACCCCAATCGGTCAGCAGGAGCACCCCTTTGGGAAATCCCCGCAGCTTGAGGAAGTCCGTCAACATCTCATAGAGATTCCACGGACCGGTCGAAAGGTAGAGGAACATCGGCGCTGGTCGATTGCGGACACCGACGGAAATCGCGCGATAGAGCACCGCCATACCAGGGATGGAGCGTCGGGTTTGCGCGTTCAGTAGGAGGGTTTGCTTGACGGCCACCATACCTTCGGTCAAACCGGTCCGCAGCACCGTGTCGTCCACGTCAGAGATCACGATAAACGGGGCACGAGGGTCGGGGAGCTGCACTTGCCCCTTCGCGGTGCGGGGTTCCTCATCGGGATCGTCGGGGATTGTGACGACCGAGTAGTCGTACCATCCCGGTGCGAGCCCCGCCGGAGCCGCCAAATGTGCCGTTGCGTAGCCGTGCCGATTGCTGACAACTTCGGCTTGGGCTCCTTGAAAACTCACCACAGCCCGCACACCGGGCAGCGAGAGGGCGGCGAATCGGCGCAGGTTAGACCGAATGATTTTCGGATCGCGGATGATTTCCGCCGAATCAGGGACTCGTGGTTCCTCGACGACTCGAATACGAATATGGGCCTGTCCCTCGGAAATGAACCCCCGATAGGTAGCGACATGGGTGTCACGAAGTGTTCCCTTGCCAATCTTGCGTTCTCGCCGAAATGACGCCACGCGTCTTTCCAGGCCGGAAACTGCTCGCGCTGTGACGGTGCTGCGGGCGGCTCGGTCTACCCCGCGACCAACTGAATGCCAAATTCCGTCGCCGGATTCTTCAGGTTCCAGCTCGTCCTGGTCTTCGATTTCCGCTACTTCATAATCGTCTTCGTCGGGTCTATCCGTCATAGCAGTCAGGGTGTCACGAATCCGCGACTGAGGTATTGCCACATCGGAGGTATTGCCACATCGGCGCGCAGTAGCACCGAATCCGATGATCCACTTCACCCGATCGCCACTCAACTGTGATGGCCTGCTGACCGATGCTCAGGTATGGCATCCGACCGTGGCACACGACTCTTCGTGTTTGGTGCCGTTGGCTTCGTCGCAGTCTTCTCAGTATTTATGCTATTTCCGATTCTTCCGCCAGAATCAGCCGAACTGCTCTCCTATCTAGGTCGCACCGCTACGGGATTTGTGGCGGCGATTGCGATGGCGTATCGAGCGCGATCAGCCGTCGGGTCGCTGCGCCGGGCACGGGGGATCCTGGCAGCCGTGCTCTTTACTGCGGCGTGCGGTGGAATCGTGTCGTCTATCTCGCTGGTTACGCGCGGGGAGACTCTAGCGATTCCGTCCCTAGCCGACGCGTTTTATATCGCGCTCGTCCCGATCGTGATCTATGCGCTATTGAGCTACCCGACTGCCAGCGTGTTCTCCGGCTCAAAGCTCAGAGCGCTACTGGATGGATTGATTACCTCCGCGTCGATTGGGGCAATGTTCTATCTATTTACGCTCTCGTCACTGGTGACCAATGACCAACTCCCGCGACTTACTCAGTTGACCCTTCTGGCGTACCCAACAGCCTGCATTCTGATCGTTGGGGTGGCCGTCTCGATGATGCTCCGAGTTGCTCGATCGGCGCGACGCGAGCTTGCGATCACGTGCCTGGGGTTGGCCATCTTGAGTTTCGAAGAGGTCACTTTCGTCGTGCAGCAGGCCGTCGGCACCTACCAGCCGAATAGCTGGGTCGCAGTAGTCGCTGAAGTTGGTCTCGTGCTCATCGTGGTGGGGGCGATGTCCAAGGGTGCCGATCAACCCAAGATCACGGTCGATGAGCGGGCAGCGCTTGCCGGGGAATCGCAGACGCCCGAAGAGGAACTCGGTGCTAAGGCTGACGATAGGGAATCAGATAACGCGTGGATCCGGTTCGCTCCGCTCCTCCCGTCGCTCATGGTGACGCTGGTCATCATCGCGTCACTCATCGCCGTGGTTACCGATCACCAGTTCTCGTTGATCGAACTGTTCATTTGTTTGGTGCTCCTGACCTTGCTGGCCATTCAGCAGTTCGTCTCGAATCGCGATCGGGATGTCCTCTCAACTCGCCTCAAAACCCGTGGCGAACTATTCCAGTCGTTGGTTACCGGATCCTCTGATCTCATCACGCTGCATGATCGTTCCGGAGCCATTCGCTACGCGAGCCCCGCAGTCCTACGTACTCTCAAGACCACCCGCGATGAGTTGGCGTCCGTTGACATCCTTGCCCAGATCCACCCCGAGGATCAGGAGAATCTCCAAGTCGAACTCAACCGTTTGATGGCTCAGCCAGGGGGAGTTGTCGAGATCGTCTTGCGACTTAAGACCTTCGCAACGCCCGGTGTCAGATCGATGGGGTTGAGGAACGAAGCTCCGCCAGCAGAGGCCCAGTGGCGGTGGATGCAGGTCCTTGCCCACAACATGATCGCCGACGATAGCGTTCGAGGGATCGTGTGCAACACCCGCGATATTCACGACCAGCAGGTTCTCCGTCAACGGCTCAGCTTTGACGCCTATCACGACGCGCTGACCGGTTTGGGAAACCTCGCGCTTGCCAGGGAACTGCTGAGTAAGCACTGTTACGGCCATGACCGCCATCCGGTGTCGCTATTGATGACCGACCTTGATGGGTTCAAAACTGTCAACGACACCTTCGGGCATGCGTTTGGCGATGAGTTGTTGATCGCTGTAGCCAGGCGTCTTCGGACCTGTGTTGCCGATGAGGATGCGGTCGTTCGGATCGGGGGTGACGAGTTTGTTCTCGTATTCGATTCCGATCACTCCGCCGATGATGCCGCCCGGGAGATCCTCGCGCAGCTTCGGCGTCCCTTCCTTGTTCACGGCACCTCCATCAGTGTTGACGCAAGTGTCGGGATTGCCCGTTCAGTGGACGCGAAGTCTTCTGAAGAACTGCTGCGCAACGCCGATCTCGCGATGTACTCGGCGAAGGAGAGCGGCGGGGGAGCGACGTGCTGGTACGACCCCTCAATGTTCGAAACCGCAGCATCTCGGTTGCAGATTCAGGAGGGGATTAAGCGGGCTCTTGAGGAATCACTATTCGAAGTGAACTATCAGCCGATTGTCGCGCTACCCGACGGGGAGATGGTCGGGGCCGAAGCGCTGCTCCGGTGGAACGATCCGGAACTCGGATTCGTATCCCCGGAGGAGTTCATTCCTATTGCAGAGGGCACGGGGATTATTGCGCATATCGACCGTTGGGTGATCAACTCCGTCTGTGAGCAGATCGGCGTCTGGCAAGCTGCGGGAGTGACGGCTCCGCAGATCAGTGTCAACGTGTCACGTCGGCAGTTGTCTGGCGGCCTTGCAGAACTCGTCGAGGGTGCGATCAACGAGCACTCGATCGCACCAACTTCTCTTTGTATCGAAGTCACGGAAAGCGCAGTGATCTTTGATACGCAAGAGGCAACGACCGCCCTCGATCGCCTAAGAGAAATCGGCGTCGCCATCGCGTTGGATGATTTCGGAACAGGGCAGTCATCGCTGTCCCAGCTCGCGCGGCTACCGATTGACAAAGTCAAGATCGACAAGTCGTTCGTCCTCAACTCATCAAGCGAAGCGTCCGCGCTTCGCTTCTTGCGTTCGATAGTGGGGGTATGTCAGACCCTCGATATTCCGATCATCGCTGAGGGGATTGAGGATGATCAAGCGGCGCAGAACCTGGCGACCATGGGCGCTCAATTCGGCCAAGGTTACTTCTTCTCGCGGCCGCTTTCAGTGGAGGGCTTCACCGAGATGATCTCGGCATCTGTTCCCCAGCAGCGAGCCGCCGACCTCACCCCCGCATCAGAGCCCGCGCCCCAGAAAGAGGCTCAGCGAGCGCATCTACGCGCGATGTAGCCTCCGACGATTCCCGGCTGCACGACCTAGCTAATGACTTCCATCTCGTATCCGACGAAGAGGCCAGTCGCACTGATCCCCGGTACGGTCAACAAATAGCGCTCAAGATCTACGGGACTACGGCTGCCATCGATCTGCAGGTCCATGACGAGACTGCCTTGCTCATCGATGACCCCACCATCTTTACCACCCGCGGGGCGGACCTCCGGGGTCATACCGAGGTCGCCACCAACGGTTGCGCGGACAAAGTTGGCGGCTTCTGGCACTACCGCGAGGGGAACACCGAATGTTGTCCCGAGGGTGGGCACGAACTTCGATTCGTCCACCAAGATGACGCGCTTTGGTGCCGAGGCGAACACGAGCTGTTCGCGCACGAACGCCCCACCTCGCCCTTTGATCAAGTTATGCTCTGGGTCGACCTCGTCGGCGCCATCAAATGCCCAATCGGGGCGAGCGTTAACCAAGCTCGTCACGATGAGTCCCAACGCAGTGCAGTAGGACTCAATCTCAATCGACGTCGGTACACACCTGATGGCAAGTCCCTCATCCTTCACACGCTGCGCAAGAGCGAGCAACGCCAAGAAACTTGTTGAACCAGATCCGATTCCTATGACTTGTCCGTCACTGGCACGGGCGACGAGCTTGCGCGCGATCTCCGCCTTCGCGGCCTCGTTTGAAATCGTGCCCGGCCATTTGGGGGTAGATTGCCCGCTCCAGTCCATGACCACCAGCCTAGGCAATCTGGGACCACGAACGCAGCCTGAACGCACCAGAGTTTCCCCGAGCTGTGCCAGAATCGGGCATGGAACAAAGCGAATACATCACCTACGACGCGATGGGCCTTGCCGAGCTCGTACGCAAACGCGATGTGAGCCCGCGAGAACTCGTCGATGTCGCGCTCCGACGGGCGGATGCCCTCAATGCGGACCTTAACGCCATTGTTGTTCGACGTGACGACGCGGTGAGGAATGAAGCAGAGGTGACTAATGATGGGCCATTCTGCGGCGTGCCGTTCCTCGTCAAGGATTTGGATGGAGTCCTGGCGGATGAACCCAATACGTCATCGAGCAGGTCACTCGTTGATTGGCGTCCACGCACCGATTCGGAACTATTCGCCCGCTACAAGGACGCTGGTCTGCTCATTATCGGGAAGACCAATACCCCAGAGTTTGGAATCATGGGTGTCACCGAGTCTGAGTTGCGAGGTCCGTGCCACAACCCTTGGAACTTGGCGCACACGCCGGGAGGGTCATCAGGCGGATCAGCAGCGGCCGTCGCGGCCCGAATCGTTCCCGCCGCCCATGCCGGTGACGGTGGAGGTTCTATTCGAATCCCCGCCTCTGCCTGCGGGCTTTTTGGTCTCAAGCCCAGCCGGGGACGCCAACCGCTCGGACCATACGTCGGTGAGGGGTGGTCAGGCATGGTCGCCCCACACGTCGTGAGTAGAAGTGTCCGAGACAGCGCCGCACTGTTGGACGTTACCCATGGTGCGGATCTTGGAGCACCGTACGCCGAACCCGCCGCGCCACGGTCCTTCTTGTTGGATTCGCTGCGCTCACCAGGAAAGCTGCGTATTGGGTTCTCCACTAAGGCGATGCTGGGTGAGGAGATGTCGCCGGACTGTGTGACTGCCGTGCGCGATGCCGCGATCTTGCTGGAATCGCTTGGTCACAGCTTGATCGAGGTCGACCTACCAATCGATGTCGACGAGTTGTCGATGGCCTATCTGACGATCGTCGCCGCAAGTGTGGCTACAGATGTCTTACACACCGAAGAACAGACCGGCGTACCGCCTCGGCCGGACATGTTCGAACTTCCAACGTGGTTCTTGCGACAAGTGGGCGACGAGTTGTCTGCGCGAGAATTGCAACAAGCGCGTGATAGTTGTCAGCGCCTCGGCCGCAATATCGCGGCGCTGTACCACGGGCACCGACTTGATATGCACCTGTCAGCGACGATGGCGTACCCGCCGGTGGCGGTGGGTGAGTTATCGCTAAGCGCGGTCGAACGGGTTGCGCTTTCGACGCTGCGACGCGCATCAACCGGAAGAGTGTTGCGGACGGTTCTCGCGTCTTTGGCCCAGACATCACTGTCAAAAACCCCGAATACTCAGGTCTTCAATATGACGGGGCAACCCGCGATGAATGTTCCGTTGTGGTGCAACGATGCCGGGCTACCTGTTGGCGTCCAGTTAGCCGCGAAGTTCGGTGACGAGAAGACTCTTTTCAGGTTGGCTCATCAGCTTGAGAAGGCCCGGCCGTGGGCAGACAAGATTCCGGTTATGGCTCTGGCCTGATAGTCGTCAGCTGTTACTCCCTAGCCCGACGCGCTCTTCACAAAGATCAGGTCGGCGATCGGGTGACCTTGCTCTATCCCCTTAGTTTCAAAGCGGGTCGTCGGCCGACCCGCTGGTTTGGGGGCGAAGCCCGGAAAGGTGTTTCTCAAGCTGGGCTCCGAGTCGAGGACCTCGAGCATTTGGTCGGCGTATTCGGGCCAGTCGGTCGCGCAGTGAATCACGCCACCGACACGTAGTCTCGACGCCGCAAGGCGGACGAAGTCAGACTGAATAAGGCGCCTCTTCCTATGCCGAAGCTTCGGCCACGGATCGGGGAAGTAGATCCTGATCTCACTCAATGAGGCAACAGGAATGCGGTCACACAAAAGCGTGACCGCATCGCCGCGGGCGACCCGAACATTGGTCAGCCCGGTGTCCTCACATCCCCGCAAGATCGCTCCTAGCCCAGGGGTGTGCACGTCGACGGCGAGTAGTGCGCGATTCGGTTCGGCCGCTGCCATTGCAAGAGTTGTCTCACCCATCCCGCAGCCGATCTCAAGCACAACGTCCCAGTTGGTCTCGGCGTTGGCGTCGGCTTTGGCAACGTCAACGGAATCGTCGGTAAACAGCGACGCCAAAGTGAAGTCGTCGTCGACATCGACGCCCCATCGGGGCCACAGTCGCTCCAACGCCTCGGCCGTACCCGAGCGAACTCGGCCACGCCGGGCGTTGAAGGATCTGATGGTGCGATCGATAGGGACATCCGAGCCATCGTTAGGGACAGTGTCAGATCCGGGCATACTCATACCTCGTCGGTCGTCCGTCAGTTATGGGTACTAACGCGCTCGCGACTTTTGCCAGATTGCCCGCTGCGGGTTTGAGTGCCATGACGGGGCTTACCCTTGTGGTCACTCTTGCCGTCGCCGGAGGATTTGTACGACCCCTTCGACTTCGATTTCGGCTTGGCTTTTGCCCAACCGGAGCGCGAACGGTTTGCGGGACGCTTGCGCTGCTCTGCGCGTGCATCCTCGTTGTTACTCGTTCCGCGATCGCTGCGGGTGGAAACCGCCGCCATCGGTGGGGCCGCCAAAGTGCCGAGAAGTTCGTGACCTGGTGTCACCCGGTTCTCGGTAGGTTTGATCTTCGCCCTTGCCGTCAGTTGTCGGACGTCGCGGATCTGCTTACCAGTCGACATCGTCACAACAGTTCCCTTGGCGCCTGCGCGAGCGGTACGGCCTGAACGGTGTAGGTAGGCCTTCGATTCGGCCGGTGGATCGGCATGGATAACCAGGCCAACATCGTCGACGTGAATACCGCGAGCGGCAACATCGGTTGCCACGAGGGTGCTTGATCGGCCACTGGCAAATGACTCCAGGTTCCGTGCCCGAGCTGACTGGCTCAACATACCGTGCAGTTCGACCGCGGAGACGCCGTTCTTGCGCAGTTGCTCACGAAGCTTCGTTGCGCCGTGTCGGGTTCGGGTGAACACGACGGTGCGTCCGCCGGGTTTGGTCAGTTCGGCGATGACCGCTACTCGGTCACCGGAATCGACCATCAGCACGTGGTGGTCAATATCGGCGTGTGGGTCCCGATCCCCAGGGTCAACGTCGAAGGTGAGTGGGTCGTGGAGGTAGCGGCGCACAATGACATTGACGTCTTTATCCAAGGTGGCCGAGAACAGTAGTCGTTGACCGGTCTTGGGGGTGGCGTCGAGGATCGTCCGTACGTCTGGCAGGAAGCCGAGGTCGGCCATATGGTCGGCCTCGTCGATGACAGTGATTTCGACATCGCTGAGTACGAGCTTGCCGGCCCGGAAGTGGTCGAGCAGTCGTCCAGGACAGGCAACGACAATATCCACGCCGCGACGTAACGCATTGAGCTGTGGAACTGGACTGATACCGCCGTACATGGTGACGGTGGTCAGCCCGACCTCGGCGGCGATTGGGGTTAGGACGTCGTTGATCTGGTTCGCCAACTCCCGCGTTGGTGCCAGGATGATGGCGCGTGGTCGCCCTGATGCAGCCTTTCTGCGCGGGCTACACAGGCGGGTCACGACAGGTAGAACGAACGCGAGGGTCTTACCCGAGCCTGTTCGGCCGCGGCCAAGTACATCGCGCCCGGCGAGGGAGTCAGGCAGCGTCGCCGATTGAATCGGGAACGGCGAACTGATGCCTTCGCTGCGAAGGAGATCGATGATGGGATCGGGAATATGGAAGTCTGTGAACTTGGGCGTGTGAGTCGTCTTCTTCTGTCGCGGTTTACTTGCTTCCTCGTCCGCGAGCGGTTGATTTGCTGAATCGAGTTGAGTATTCGGGCTTTCTGACATGGCTTTCTCCATTGCTGGTCGTAAACAACTACGCAAGAGCGGCGGGGGTCTGACACTTCAAAGGTCGTCAGACCACGGTTCGCCGTTAGCGACAACGTGACCGGGATGGTCTCGTTGCACCGAACTCTGCGCGTTAGCTCTAAGAGCAGTGTCTGCGAGTTTGCAGCTCATCTAGCCACTGAAGAGCGCGAGGCTCTGATGGGATGACTGCAGTGCATTGGCATCTTTCGTGCTCTTCGGATTGAAGAGCATCTTCGTTCTCACGAGCTAGGAAGCGAGAAGCTTGCGGCTAGCTGAGAGGCTGTCGTGCCAATGACGCCCAAAGTAAGAACATCACCATAGCGCGAATTCTCTGCCAGAGATAGGACGACTGGGTCACAGTTAGCTGGCGCTATCTGGGAGAGTGTCGCCATGTCTGCTGGTGGTTCTGCCTCGCCCATCGCCCGTTGGTGGCCAATCGCTGCTCCGGTATTTGCCCTTGTCGTCCTTGCCTTTACCTGGGGTTCAACGCCGGAGGGGCCCCTCACCTGGGTTCTCGTAATCGCGTTGGTAGGCGTGATCCTCGCGACCGTTCACCATGCCGAAGTTGTCGCACTCAAGGTCGGAGAACCGTACGGGTCTCTGGTCTTGGCAGTGTCGGTGACCGTTATCGAAGTTGGGCTGATTGTCACGCTCATGATCTCCGGTGGTGACGACAAGGCGACCCTCGCGCGAGATACCGTTTTTGCTGCCCTCATGATTACCGCGAACGGCATCGTCGGGATCTCCCTCATTGCTGCCACCTTCCGTGGACGCGTTGCCCTCTTCAATCCCGGTGGTAGCGGGGGAGCGTTGGCCACAGTCGCCGCATTGGCCGTACTTTGTCTGGTGGTCCCGACCTTCACGACCAGCAGCGCTGGTCCCACGTTCACCGGTAGCCAACTGGCTTTCGCCGCCGGTGCGTCCGTGGTGCTCTATGGGCTGTATATATTTGTGGCAGCCGTGCGGCACCGTGACTTCTTTCTACCGGAACCGATCGAGAATCCGACCGAGTCAGATTTGGCAGAGGCCGCAGCCGAGGAAGAACGACATGCGGTACCGCCGACGAATCGGGCGACCGCCGTCGGCCTATCGATGCTGATCCTCGGGCTCGTGGCGGTCGTCGGGCTCGCCAAGACCGTTTCGCCCGCTATTGAATCCGCAATCTCCGGAGCAGGACTACCGATTACCGTCGTTGCGATCGTCATCGCCCTCGTGGTGTTGTTGCCAGAAGCTTTGGCCGCAGCCCGCGCAGCAGCGCGGGGCAGGATTCAGACCAGCTTCAACCTGGCCTACGGATCGGCCCTGGCCAGTATCGGTCTGACGATTCCGGCGATCGCCATCGCGTCATTCTGGATCGAAGGGCCGCTTATCCTTGGCCTCGGTTCGATCGAAATGGTGCTACTTGCGTTGACCGTTGCCTTGGGAATCCTCACCCTGAACACTGGGCGCGCCACGGTCCTGCAGGGCGGCGTTCACCTCGTCGTATTCGCCGGCTTCCTCATGCTGGCCGTCCTGCCTTAGCTCAACTGCCGACGATATTCGGACTGCGCCAGGCACGCTCGAAGGGTAGTCGCCATGCGTGTGGGGCAACGAGTTGATGAATGGCGTTGGGTCCCCAGGAGCCTGGAGCGTAGAGCCGAACAGGAGGGGGGTCGTCTAGTAGCGGAGTCGACACTTCCCATAGCCGCTCGATCCCTTCGGCGGTGGTGAAGAGCGTACGATCGCCGCGCATCGCATCCAGGATGAGCCGTTCATAGGCTTCCAAGACGTCTCCTTGTAGACCTGTGTCGTGCATGGCGAACTGCAAGCTCAGCTTGTCCAATCGCATCCCCGGACCGGGACGCTTGCCGTAGAACGACAGCGACATCTTTGCGGCGTCAGCTAAGTCGAACGTCAGATGGTCCGGACCGTGTGCTCCGACGCCAGACCCGGCCGGGAACATACTTTTCGGCGGTTCGCGGAAGGCGATGGACACGATGCGCTGCCCTTGGGACATGCGCTTACCGGTACGTAAGTAGAAAGGCACCCCGGCCCATCGCCAGTTGTCGATTGTGCAGCGCATCGCGATGAAGGTCTCGGTGTCAGACTCCGGGTCAACCCCCTGGATCTCCTGGTAGCCGTCGTATTGACCGCGAACAACATCGGTGGGTTCGATGGGCACCATGCTGCGGAATACTTTGTTCTTTTCTTCCGTGATGGAGGCCGGATCCAGGGCTGTGGGCGGTTCCATGGCGATGAACCCGAGGATCTGGAAGAGGTGCGTGACAACCATGTCTCGATAGGCGCCCGTTCCCTCATAGAAGCTCGCACGCTGATCAAGGCCGAGTTCCTCAGGAACGTCGATCTGGATGTGATCGATGAAGTTGCGATTCCAGATTGGTTCAAACAATCCGTTGGCAAACCGAAACGCCAAAATGTTTTGGGCTGGTTCCTTGCCGAGGAAGTGGTCAATCCGAAAGATCTGCTCCTCGTCGAATACCTCATGTAACTCAGAGTTCAGCGCGACGGCCGTTTCCAAGTCGACACCGAATGGCTTCTCCATGATGACCCGCGAGCGCGCCACGAGGTTCGCTTCGGCCAGTAGGTGGACGGCGGCTAGCGCTGATTTGGGTGGAACGCTCAAATAGTGGAGTCGATCCGCGTCACCATCGAGCTCACCTTCGGCGCGCTTTACTGCGGCCGCTAGCGCCTCCGGGCCCGCTGAGGTCGGGACATAGTCCAGACACGATGCGAACTGATCCCACTTTTGTTCGTTGATGCCACGCGAGAAGAACTCGTCGAGCGAGGCCCGGGCATAAGATCGGAACTCGTCGGGGCTCATATCGTCCAATGAGACTCCGACGATCTGAGCGCCCGGCATGAAGCCGCTTGTTACCAAGTGGAACAGGCCTGGCATCAGTTTGCGTCGAGCGAGATCTCCCGTCGCACCGAAGAGGACGACGACTTGTGGTTGTTTGGGTCCGACATCGGATCGCGGCTTGGCCATTGTCTGAAACTGTCGAACCTCGGTTTCCTGCGCGTTACAAGAGCAAACGCCTTTCGTTAAATGCCACGATGTAACGGTGACCCGAAATGGATCTATTGAGCAAACGAATATCAATCTGATCGGAATGCGCGGAGTCGGCAAGTCAAATGTTGCGCGCCGACTCTCGGTTATGACGAAGCGGCCAGTGATGTCCACTGACTTACTCGTCGAGTACGCGTTCGGGATGACCATCTCTGAACTTGTGGCCCAACACGACGGCGATTGGCGATTCTTTCGTGACGCCGAATTCGCGATTGTCCAGCAACTCGCTGCGCTCGACGGATTGATCGTGGATTGCGGCGGGGGAGTCATCGTCGACATCGATGACCAGGGAACCGAAACCTACAGTTCCAGAAAGATCGAGCTACTTAAGAGCGCCGGGCCGATCGTTTGGCTACAAGGTGACATCGCCCGGCTTGCCGCCAAGACCGTCAACGATCCTTCCCGCCCTTCGCTGCATGCTCAGCATTCAGCCGAGCAGGTCATGCGCAGTCGACTCCCGTTCTATGAGCGTGCGGCGGACTTCGCCATTTTTGTTGAACAAGGTCACCGCCAGGAAGTTGCTGCCGATATCGCGAGTCACTACGGCATCGGCTAGCTGACGAAGACGTCCACGGATTGATAACCGGAAGCCGGGCCGGGGCCGGGCCGTCTAAATGCGGGGGACTGCACATCACCGTTTGCGTCAAACATTCGGACTCGAAGGCTGTGTTCACCCGAGGTCGCCGCCCAGTTCCACGACCATAAACGCCACGTGTCGATCCCCATATCTGTCGCGAGAGTGGCGGCAGTCCACGGGCCGCCATCAACCGAGACCTCAACGCCACCAATCGGGACCATTTGATGCCAGGCGCGTCCGGCAACGACAACGTTGCCTGCCGGCACCGTCTCGCGATTTGTCGGGACATCAATCCGCGACGCAGCCTCAATAGTTCCGTCCGCGATCCACCCGCGCGGGATCCAGAAGCCGGACTCTTCCGCGAAGCTCGTGATCCGAATCTCGCGCAACCATTTTGTCGCCGAGACGTAGCCGTAGAGCCCGGGGACGACAAGGCGAGCAGGGAAGCCATGGTTGACGGGCAACACCTCGCCATTCATCCCCACGGCGATCAGCGCGTCTCGATTGTCCAGTGCGACCTCCACAGGAAAAGCCGCGGTGAAGCCGTCCACCGACTCGGCAACAAGCTGCTCACCGCCTGGGGAAATCCCTACCTGCTCCAAGACGGTACGGAGCGAAACGCCTTGCCATAGTGCGTTGTCAACGAGGTCTCCGCCCACTGGGTTGCTGACACAAGCCAGGGTGATGTAGCGCTCGATCTGAGGCATCCCCATGAGGTCGTCGTAGGTCAAGGTGACGGGTCGCGCAACTTTCCCCGTGATCGTCAGCGTCCAGCCATCGACGGCCACTGCGGGGGGCACGAGGGCAGTGTCGATTCGATAGAAGTTGTCGTTGCTCGTGACCGGCGGCGCCATGCCCGGTAGGTCGATTCCAGCGCTGGCCGGCACAGCCTGCGCCACCCGTACGGGTGTGGGCAAACGCAGCATCGCGCGAACGCTCTCGACTGTCCGAAGACTCGTTGCCCGAACCGTCGACAACACAGCGACACCTGCCACCGCAAGCGCTCCCACGGCTCCGCTTGAGATGAGGAAGGTACGGCGATCAAGAGCGGGCGCCACCGTGACTGCTAGCTGACCGTCGTCGGATTCAACGGCCTGCGAGGTGGTCTGGAGCAGGAAAGCGAAGGTTGCCCAGCCGACCAGCGCCCCACCCAATCCAGCGACCAGACTAGAGAAGATTGCAGCGGTGGTCGCTGCTGTCAGAGCGCCAATTAACAACCCGAGGATTGCGTACACGGGCCATGACTTTGCCGCGATATTGCGGTAGCGCACGCCGACGGCGGCCCCCACTGCCAAGATGACGACGATGATGCCGACGGTGAGGATAGGTTTGTCGGCAGTTCCGACCGCGCCGATCAGTGCTTCCCGGATTCCGGCGGGTGTCAGGTCGATCACAAGGTCGGCGATTGCTCGCACTGGGGACGGACTGCCCGGCAAAATCAGGGATAGCAATTCCGCCGCAGCCAAGGCTACGAGCGCTGAAAGAACCCCAATAGCGGCGCCCGTTCGCTGCGACCAAACTCCCGGTACCTGGCCGGGCTGCACGATCGCAACAGGTTGAACCATGTCCCGAGCCTAACTGCCAGTCCCGCGTAGGCTCACTCGTCTGGCCAGAACGGATAGTCGGTGTAGCCTTCCTCGGCTCCGCCGTAGAACGTCTTGGGATTCGGCTTGTTCAACTCCAGGTCCTCAGCCAGGCGCCGCGGGAGGTCAGGGTTTGCCAGGAACGCGCGACCGAAGGCCACGGCATCAGCGGCCCCACTAGCGATATCGTCCCGTGCTCGCGTCGCGTCATATGCCCCATTGAGCACCACCGGAACCGTCGCACTGCCCGCCATGAGCGCCAGAATCTCTGGCATCGACGAGACAGCGTTGGGCGCCATCGTCGCCGTATCAGCAATATGGAGGAAGGCCAGCCCACGGTGGGAAATCTCCGTCGCGATGAGACGGTACGCGGGACCGGGATCAGGATCATCAATCCCGTTGAACGGGAACAGCGGTGAGATTCGGAGCCCAACGCGCCCAGCGCCGACCGCACCGATCGACGCATCGACTGCCGCGAGAGTAAAACGAACTCGGTTCGCCACCTCGCCACCGTAGCTATCGTCGCGGTCGTTGACGTTCGGGCTGATGAACTGTTGGAGTAGATACCCGTTCGCACTGTGAACCTCGACACCGTCGAAGCCCGCCTCGATCGCGTTGCTCGAAGCAGTCGCGTAGTCAGCGATCGTTGTCTCGATCTCCGATACCGACAGCGCACGTGGAGGCGTTGCTGGTGCGCGCTGACCAACGCCGTCGACATTGACGTAAGCCTGGCACTGATTGCACTCTTGCGCCGATGAGGAGACCGTGGCCGATCCTGGATGTAGCGACTCATGCGACACGCGCCCGGTGTGCCACAGCTGGCAGACGATTCGGCCGCCAGCCTCGTGCACTGCATCGGTGACGACCCGCCATCGGGCGACCTGCTCGGACGTGTAGATGCCGGGGGTCCACGCGTAGCCACGAGCGACCTCCGAGATGTTCGTCGCCTCAGAGACGATGAGGCCTGCAGACGCTCGTTGCGCATAGTACTGAGCCATCAGCTCAGTCGGAACGCCGTCGGGGTCGGTTGCGCGAGATCGTGTGAGTGGTGCCATGAATACCCGGTTCGGGGCGCTAATTTCGCCGAGTTGAAGGGGCTGCATTAGCGGATCTTGTGGAGTAGTCGGCATCTACCCATTGAAGCGGAGACCGCGACGCCATCGCTAGTCTGGGGTCATGTCAGGAGACCAGCTAGAAGGCGCCGACAACCAGCTCCGCGACGGCACGGCCAAGGGTGTTGCGGCCTGGCACCAGCTAGTAACAACACGAGATCCCGCCGGCCTTTCCGCCTTGCTAGCCGATGATGTCGTCTTCCGCTCACCGATTGTGCACACTCCCCAAGAGGGTAAAGCACGCACCAGCATGTACCTGACCGGCGCCATGCATGTCTTGGGTAACGAACACTTCACGTATGTGAGGGAAGTGGTTGACGCTCCCAATGCGGTGTTGGAGTTCACGACGCGCATCGACGGTATCGACATCAACGGCGTGGACATCATCGAGTTCAATGAGGCCGGTCAGATCGTTGACTTCAAGGTGATGCTGCGTCCGATGAAGGCGATCCAGATCGTCGGCCAGAAGATGGTCGAGATGCTCGAAGGCTTGGCGTCGGGAAGTTCCGCTCCGTAACGCTTGCACGCCTTGGCCGGGTCAGCTGCGGTAGAACTAGGGCGTGGATTCTGGTTTCCGTGACGAGCAGACGGATCACCGTCGCCGCTCCGTCAATACGGCAGTGAGTGAACGCCTAGCCTCCGCTCGCCGCAACCACGCAACGATTGATCATCTCGCTCGCGCCCATACGCACTTTCGCAACGACAAGGTTGAGTACCTCGCCTTGGTCGTGACCTATCGTGCCCTGTTCCTGTCCATGGTGCTCATGCTGGCATTGCTGTACGTGTTGAGCTTGCTCACGAGCGTATTGCCGGGCACGAACGAGATCGTCCTTCCGATTGTTGCGCTTCCTTCTGACCTAGATCTCGGCAAGATCGTGACCGAGACATTCGCCGATTCCAGCGGCGCCCTGCTCGATATTTTCAGCCTTCTCACGCTGATTCTCTCTGCCACGTACACCGCGAAGGCTTTGCGGCAGGGGAGTCGTAACGTTCTGCGTCCAGATGGTGACCACAGGGTCGCAACGTTTGACGTCCGCAACCTCGGTGTTGGCTTCCTCATGGCATCGGTGACGCTCGTGTCCTGGTTGCTGGCGATGTCGACAACTATTCGCAGGGCAGCGATACAGGAAATGACCGGTATCGGGAATCCGCTGATGGTGAATCTAGGGAAGGCCCTGGCGATTATCGCTGCCTGGCTGCTGATCACCGCAGCGGTCTTTGTGTCACTGCGGATCGTCGATGACACCCGTGCGAGTCGAACGATTCTCGTCTCCGCTGGGGTGTTTGCGGTGTTCGTGGTCGCGGCCAACGTTGGGTTGGTCTATGCATTCATCTGGACCCTCGCTGACCCAGACACCTCGGGCAGCGTGCTGTTCGTCTTAACGATTCTCGCGTGGGTCAACATCGTCATACGTGGCTTGTTCTATGCGCAATGTTGGATAGCGTCGGCCCATGAAGATATTCAGCGACAGCCTCTCCGATGGTCAACCGATTCACCCCGCCCTGGCGATGGGTGCTCCACATCCTGAGACCCATGCGACATTCTCAGCACATCACAATCCACACATCAGGTAGTCGGATCTTCCCGAAGGCACCCGCTCACTTGCGTTGATCTTCCACCGTCCGTGCGGTGAGGGTGCTCCGTCTCTTTAGCCTCAATCCACCGTTGATCTTGGTGTGATTGCGGTGTTGTAAACAGAGAATGCCCTTGTGTGCTGGGAAGATTGGGTTGTTGAAGACCAAATATTCACAGCTCACGAAAGGGCATCTCCAGGGTGAA
>Ga0209390_10001648_pt1 | contig 42239 bp, 29 predicted proteins | sample BON01_FD_187212 | JGI IMG/M metagenome (GOLD analysis project Ga0209390, IMG submission 187212) | Freshwater microbial communities from Lake Bonney liftoff mats and glacier meltwater in Antarctica - BON-01 (SPAdes) (version 2) | ecosystem: Environmental > Aquatic > Freshwater > Ice > Glacier...
AAAATCAAACCGAACCATCAAACCCGTTCAACGTCCCGCAATACATTCGGGCTCGATACTGCAAACGCTATCAAAAGACTTGGGACAAAACAGGGGTGCCGATCCTCAGATGTTGACGGACGTAACACCTGATGCGGAGATCGTTTCGAGATCCTTGGAACCTGCGACGGCAGATCGAAACAACACTGGTTTGCCCGCGGCAACACTGCCGTGGATCGCGCTCTTTCAGTCGCTAGATCTTTGATAATATGTAAGCGGCCTTCTTGAGGCTGTAATGTTGGGGCGGTTGGCCCGCCCGATTCTGAACAACATAAGCGGTGTGGCTCCCGGGCAAATTTGCTGCCACCCAGAGGTCAGTCGAGACTTCATTTCCTCTGATGCACCTCCTTGGGTGTCTTGAAATGGCAAAACGACCGAGGCCGCTAACGGCTGCAATGCGAGATTGAGTGACGCTGCACGCAGCCAGACCCGCTGGAACGCCGAGCCAATTGCAATGGCGCCCGATTCCGGCCGCTGTGTCGTCGTCAGAATGGCAAGAGCTGGTGCCTGCCAACAAGGCAACCATCCGGCCCGCAATCCGATCAAATGGTGAACACCTAGCCAATTGAGTCCCCTCATCAATGACCAGTGCCGCAGCGCCTTGAATATTGGTCGGACGGGATACTCAATTTCAAGTGCGCCTGGGGGTAGAGCGTACTCAGCCGGATCGGTCCAGGCTAGATCAAAGCGGATTGATGAAAAAATTTCGTCGTGCAGTTCTTCACGCAAAAAACGTTCACTTTCCGCTCTCCACACCATTCCAAGTGCTGAGCGCCGTTGCTTACCGTTTAGCCACAGCAATTGGCTGCCATCAGCCCCTTTGATCTCTGCGTTCAAGCTGCTTACCTCATGCTTGCTCAGGCTTGGACCACTGTACATGCGGCGATTTGTGTGGCGAACCGGGATAGCCTTGGCAAGCTCTGCGTCTAGTGGGGCAGATTCATGGTAGAAGTCTAGTTGCGCGATAGGGCCGTCGCCACCTTTGAGGTGCCACTTGACCTGAGTCTTGAAGCCAAGCGCATCGGCACTCAGTTCCATATTTTGAACGACAGCCCCCAGAGAGATTAATCCTAGGATGAAGCGGTGCCCGGTCGGATTCGCCAAGAATGTTTTCGTTGGCCACAATCGAATAGATGCATCTCCTATTTCAATCTGGAAAACATGTTCGTTATCGGCGGAAGGTGCCAGGATGCCACTGAGAGCTATGTCGGTTAGAGCTTGCCGTATCAATTCAAATCCTCCAGTAAGTGGCCGGGCGCTGTGCGAGTCCGTGAATGAGAAGCTTCAACACAAAAGAATTGTGCAATAGTCGAATCAAGTCCACCAATGAAACAAACATTCCCTTGAATACATGCAATGGCCAAACACCCTGATTTCCCCTATGACAGTGCTTTCTCTCGAAATATTGGCTGGGTGACGCACGACGAGCAAGCCAAGCTGAAGAAGGCTCGAATTGCCATTGCTGGCCTCGGTGGGGTGGGAGGAGCGCATCTATTGGCCCTCGCTCGGCTCGGTGTTGCCAATTTCAATATCTCTGACTTCGACGTGTTCGATATCCACAATATGAATCGACAGGCTGGCGCTTTTCTGCCATTCATGGGGCAGCCAAAACTGGACACTATGGCGCGTCTGGCCAGCGATATTAACCCAATGCTTGATCTGCGGTTATTCCCGAATGGTGTTCAACCAGACAATGTCGACGACTTTCTGACCGACGTTGATGTCTATGTGGATGGTCTCGATTTTTTCGCTTTGCCAGCCAGGAGGATGGTTTTTTCCAGGTGTTACGAATTGGGTATTCCGGTATTGACCGCCGCGCCGCTTGGCATTGGTGTTGCCTTGCTGTATTTTTCTCCACAGGGAATGAGTGCGGAAAACTACTTTAAATGGGAAGGGCACGATTTACAGGAGCAATACGCCCGGTTTATCGCAGGACTGTCGCCCGCGATGATGCAGCGAAACTATTTGGTAGTTCCCGAAGCCGTCAATTTCCAGGAAAAAAGAGGCCCTTCAACCATCATGGCCTGCGACCTATGCGCTGGAGTTATGGCCGCATCTGTAATGAAGATCTTGCTGGGGCGTGGCAGCCTCCGCCCTGCGCCCTGGGGAATGCATTTTGATGCTTATCATCAGAAGCTGAAGTTCACTTGGAGGCCATTTGGCAACTCCAATCCTTTGCAGCAACTGCTTTTGAAGTTCATCCGGCCGGTGCTGCAAGGGAACAAGAAGGCTTGAATTTTTAGCATACGAACTGACCGAAGGCGTCAATGCTCGGCTCGTATTGGAAGGCATCGCATGGCGATGGCAATTTAGTGCGGCAATGGTGCAAGCTTCACTGCCGCAACAATGCGTCGCGTCAACCCTGACAGACCGGGGCGACCACTGGGGGCAGAAGCATTTTGCTGGTGGGCGTAAATGGCGTCCCGTTGTCGCTCGTCGTGACAGGGACCAACCGGTGTGATGTTTCACAATTGGAGATGGTGCACGATGCCATCATGGTGACAGTGACCGCTCCATATTGCGGGCGGCACCAGCACTTTTATGCCGACACTGGCCACCTCGGAGCGCTGACCACTCAGGTCATCGACGAGTATGGCTACATGTCCCACGTTAGAGGACGAAGACAAGGGCCCGTGATTTCAAACGCCATCCCGAGAGGGCGAGCCAAGCACTGGAGTGTCGCGGTCATGCCCAGCTTGTTCAGGCGCTTCCGCAAGTTGCTGGTGTCCAACGAAATGGCTGTCCGCAGCACTTTTACTCTGAACCACCTGGTGGCATCGATAATTGTGCTCAGACTGCAAGTGTTCGACACTAAATCTATTTACGGATAGCTGTCAGACGCCTGACTGTGATCGCATCTTGTCCTTTTGATTTCTCAGGCGTCGTTCAGATGTGAACTAGTTGTACGTTTGGCACAACTGCGCGGTTCTGGTGCCAAAAATGCGAACAGGGCTAGCAAGTGCGCTATATTCTCTAAGTCTGATAGAGGCTTGCGTTCGATTTGTGAAGGAATTGGTGATGATATCAATCAGTGAAGTTGGTCTGAGGATCGTGCGTGGGCTGTTCGTCTTGACGGTTGTTGGTTGGCTTGCTGCTTGCGCTGGCAACGGCGCAAAGTACCCGCCGGCGCCTGTAGCGGCGGCAACGCCCGATTACAACTACATCGTCGGTCCTGGTGACTCGCTCAACATCATCGTCTGGCGCAATCCCGAGCTATCGATGGCTGTCCCGGTAAGGCCCGACGGCAAAGTCACTACGCCGTTGGTCGATGAGTTGGTAGCGCAAGGCAAGACCTCCAGCGAAATTGCGCGGGACATTGAGAAGGCGCTCAGCAAATACGTGCGTGATCCCATCGTGACTGTCATCGTGACCGGCTTCATTGGTCCATACAGTGAGCAAATTCGCGTTGTAGGTGAGGCGGCAAAGCCACAGTTTCTTCCCTACAAGCAGAAGATGACTTTGCTTGACGTGATGATTGCCGTTGGCGGCCTAACAGATTTCGCTGACGGCAATTCCGCGTCAATTCTTCGTGCGTCGGACGGCGACAAGCAGTACGGCGTGCGGATCAAGGACCTGATCAAGCGCGGCGACCTCTCGGCAAACGTCGAAATGAAGCCTGGAGATGTCTTGGTCATACCACAGGGCTGGTTCTAATCCCGCGCCTGTTAAGAATTTTTGCTTGGAATGGTTGTGGCTTGTTGCCGTTGCATTGACCCTATAGATCGTTACTGATGGAAGAGTTGCTAGGACAAATCGTTTCGGTCTCGAAAGGCATGTGGCGACATCGATGGCCTGCATTGGCTTTGTCGTGGTTCATTGCCGTGGTCGGCATCGTCGTTGTGCTGGCTGTGCCCGACAAATACGAAGCATCGGCTCGCATCTTTGTCGATACGCAAACCATTCTGAAGCCGTTAATGTCGGGCTTGGCTGTGCAGCCGAATGTCGAGCAACAAGTCACGATGTTGAGTCGGACCTTGATTAGTCGTCCGAATATCGAAAAGCTGATCAGGATGGCAGATCTGGATTTGGCAAACACAACCAAGGCGGCGCAGGAGGGTCTGATAGACAATTTGACCAACGGTCTTCAAATCAGAAATGCAGGCCGCGATAATCTGTACACGTTGTCCTACCAGGACGTAAGCCCAGACAGGGCCAAGCGGGTGGTTCAATCCCTTGTGTCGATCTTTGTCGAGTCCAGCTTGGGGGCAACCCGTAAGGACTCTGATGCAGCAAAGAAGTTCATTGACGAACAAATAAAAACCTACGTTGTGAAGCTTGAAGAGGCGGAGTCGCGGCTAAAAGAGTTTCGATTGCGCAATATGGAGTTGCAAGGAGCGGATGGTCAGGATATGGCGGGTAAGGCCGCAGGTATTTCCGCCCAGTTGAATCAGGCCAAACTGGAGTTGCGTGAAGCGGAGAAGGCGCGTGATTCGGCCAAACGTCAGATTGATGCCCAAAAATCGCAATCTGCAAATGTGACCTCACGTAGCATTCTTCAAGAGTCCGCAATCAACATCTCGACCCCAGAATTGGATGGGCGCATCTCTTTGCTCAAGCAAAATCTTGACGGGTTGCTGCAGCGATATACGGAGCGCCACCCTGATGTTCTCAGCACACGCAGGCTGGTCAAAGACCTTGAGGATCAAAAGAAGAAGGAGATGCTTGAGTTGCGCAAGGTGGCTATGGCAAATCCAGTGGCCCCTGCCGGGGCAACTCAGAACTTGATCACCCAGGAGCTCGGGCGCATGTTGGCCGGCTCTGAAGTGCAGGTAGCAGCCCTTGGCGCTCGAGTCGGTGAATATGAATCCCGCCAACGCCGCGCCCAGGAGCTATTAAAGACTGCGCCGCAAATCGAAGCCGAGTTTGCTCAATTGAATCGGGACTACGGCATACACAAGAAGAACTATGAAGATTTGGTTTCGCGTCGGGAGTCCGCTTCATTGTCTGGTGAACTGGAGGGATCTTCGGGTTCGGTTGATTTCCGCTTGATTGACCCGCCACGTGCCTCGCAAAAGCCGGTTGCACCAAACCGATTGCTTCTCCTTCCATTGGCTTTAGTTGCAGCCATTGGCGCTGGATTGGGCTTGGCGTTCATATTGAGTCAGTTGCGAGCGGTGTTCTTTGATGCCAGGGCTGTTCGCAATACCATCGGCTTGCCAATCCTGGGTGTGGTGACCTTGGTATTGTCGGATTCAGCGCGTAAACGTGAAAGCCGCAGCCTCAAGAAGTTCGGGCTCGCATCCAGCGGTCTGCTTGGTATGTTTATTGCGGCAGTGGTTGTCTTGACCGTGCTCGCGAATCGGGTGGGGTGACCGGTCATGAGTAGTTTGATTGAGCAGGCGGCCCAGCGGCTAGCCCAGTTGCGCAGGGCAGGGGCGAATATGCCCGAGCCTTCGGAGCCGGCACCTGTTCCGGCAGCGCGTACGGTACTGGCCGATTCCGTTTCAGTTGGCAAGCCGGTCGACGTTGCTCCGTCAAAGGTGACAGCAACCACCTCTCGCCGTGTCGATCTGAATATGGACGCGTTGGCCGCCGCCGGCATTGTCACGCCCAACGCGCCGCGGTCCCAGATTGCCGATCAGTATCGGGTCATCAAGCGGCCACTCATTGCCAATGCCATGGGCAAGGGAGCGACGCCCGTCGAAAATGGCAATCTGATCATGGTGACCAGTTCTGTCCCTGGAGAGGGAAAGAGCTTCACCGCAATCAATCTGGCGATCAGTATTGCGGCGGAGCTCGACAACACGGTCATGTTGGTCGATGCTGACGTTGCGCGTCCGTCTATTTTGCGTGTGTTGGGTTTGCCGACGGGGCCGGGCTTGCTTGACCTATTGCAAGACGAGCAGGCGGATTTGTCCACCATGTTGCTCAAGACCAATATCGATACGCTGAGCATTTTGCCTAGTGGCACCCCGCATGACCGCGCAACGGAGATGTTGGCCAGTGATGCCATGACCCGGTTGATTGCGGACATGGGTAAGCGTTACCCGGACCGGATCATTATTTTCGACTCGCCGCCATTGTTGTTAACGACAGAGTCGAGAGTTTTGGCTACACATATGGGGCAGATTGTCATGGTGGTGCACGCTGAAAAGACGCTTCGATCGGATGTTGAAGACGCGCTGGCGACCATCGAGTTGTGCCCGGTCAAGCTGCTGTTGTTGAATCAAGTGCGCACCAATGCAGGTGGAGGTTATGGATACGGTTATGGGTACGGATATGGATATGGCAGCAAGGCGGCCTGATTTGTTGCCATTTTTCACAGGAAAACTGTCGTGATGCGCCTGAAGGAGTCCTCGTTGCGTCAGTCTGTTGTTGCGACGCTGGCCGGCAGTCTTGCCGCATTGCTTGCGACGCAGGTGACGGCGCAGGAAATCGGGGCGACCACGCCACGACTATCAGTGGTGCCTCGGATATCGGTGTCAGAGCGGTATACCAGCAACGTGTTTCTCAGCAGGTCAGATGCCAAATCCGAGCTGGTCACGCAGATCAGTCCTGGCATCAGCATCCGCAGCAATACGGCGCGCCTGAAGGGGACTTTTGACTACGCGTTGAACGAATTCATTTATGCGCGCGGCACGTCTGGCCGGCAATCACAAAACGCCTTGAGCTCCGTGTTGTTACTGGAAGCTGTTGACGGCTTCGCATTCGTCGACTTCAGCGGCTCAATATCCCAGCAGTCAATTTCTGCGTTGGGTCAGCCTTCCTCAGCCAACTCTTCGCTTAATGGCAATTCGACAGAGACCTCAACCTATCGGCTGTCGCCCTACCTCAAGGGCAACCTGGCAGGCATTGCCGATTATGTGGTTCGGTATGGATGGTCGACAACGCAGTCTGCCGCAGCGACTGCCTCGGGCATTCGAACGACAGATGCGTCGGCTCTCCTGAATGGCTCTGTGGGTGGCGGGCCCTTGGGTTGGAATGCGGGTTTGAGCAGTCAGGAGGTGAAATACAGCCTGGGTCGGAATGTTCAGTCCGATCGATTGAATGGCGGGTTGACCTATACGTTTACGCCTCAGTTCAGCGCGTCCTTGCTTGTTTCACGCAAGTCCAACAACTACACATCTGCGTCGAAGCAAAGTTATGGGTCTGCAGGTCTGGGCATAAACTGGCGCCCGTCTGACCGCACGACAGTTGCTGCGCAGATCGAGAATCGCTCGTTCGGGCAATCGCACAACATCAGCATTGCGCATCGGACGGCGCGGACCGCGTGGCGATTCAGTGACTCGAAGGACGTATCCAATTCGCCTGCACAGTCTGGTCAAACCACGCTGGGATCCCTGAGTGACCTGTTGTTTGCGCAATTTTCGGCATTGGAGCCAGATCCGTTGAAGCGAGCGGAACTCGTCAACCGATTCATGCAAGACAATGGCATGGTCGCAGATGCGCAAGTTATCAGCAATTTTCTGGCTTCCAACGTGTCGTTGCAGCGACGCCAAGAAGCCTCATTCGCGCTGCTGGGAGTACGCGACACCATTACGTTTGTGATGAATCGGGGCTCCAACAGCAGCTTGGGTACTTTTGTGACCGCATTTGATGACCTCTCCAATAACTCGGTCGTGCATCAAAGTGGCTTTAGTGTCCTGTATTCGCACCGGCTTACGCCGGACGCGTCAATGAATCTGATCGCTTCACGTCAGAACACGTCGGGATCCGGTAATGCTGGTGGTACCTCGCTACGGGCTGTGGATATCAGCCTATCCAGTCGCTTGGGACGCAGCATGAGCGGCAGTATTGGCGCGCGCAGAGTATTTTTTGACAGCGCAACCAATCCTTATACAGAAACTGCGGTGACTGGTAACCTGAATGTGCAGTTCTGATTCATGTACGAAGCTTTTTATGGGCTGACCAGCAAGCCGTTTCAACTCAATCCCGACCCCAGTTTCTATTTCGGTAGCAAACAGCATCGTCGTGCCAAGGCGTACCTTGAGTATGGTCTTTTGCGCAATGAGGGTTTCATCGTCATTACTGGTGAAATCGGCGCAGGCAAGACCACCATTGTGCGTGGCTTGCTGGACAGCATGGACACGAATTCGGTCACGGCCGCCAATTTGGTGAGCACGCAGCTGGATGCCGAGGACACCTTGCGCATGGTGGGCGCCGCGTTCGGTGTGCGCGTCAAGGACGTATCGAAGGCAGATCTATTGATGACGCTCGAGGCTTTCCTGGTAACGCAGGTCAGCGAAGGCAAACGCAGCTTACTGATTGTGGATGAGGCCCAAAATCTGACGCCAAGGGCTGTTGAGGAGCTGCGGATGTTGTCGAACTTCCAGTTTGGCAAGCAGGCCTTGCTGCAGACTTTTTTGGTCGGGCAACCTGAGTTTCGTCAAATTTTGCAGCATCCGAATATGCAGCAATTGCGCCAGAGGGTCACTGCGACTTGCCACATCGGCCCATTGGATGTCGAGGAAACCAAGGGTTATATCGAGCATCGGCTCAAGTGTGCGGGTGGCACCGGGAAGCCTGAGTTTGGCGAGCGTACGTTCGAGGCGATCTTCAATGCGACCGGTGGAATTCCCCGGCGCATCAACTCGGTGTGCGACCGCCTCCTGTTACTGGGGTTTCTCGGTGACAAGGAAATCCTGACAGTGCAGGAGGTCGACGAGGTCGTCAATGAATTGCACGAGGAGGGTGGCAGCGGCGCCATGCGCGTCAACTCGGGCAGAGCGCACCTCAATGTGTCATCTCAATTCGGCGCGTCCGATGCCCTGGTCGACATTGACCTTGCCAAGCTGCAGCAGGGCATTGCCCCTTTCGCGGACAGTCTATCCGGCCAGTTGTCAAACTTGAGCGCAGAGCAAAATGGTGATCGCTTGCATCGCCTTGAGCGCAGCATGTTGCGCTTGGAGCGGGTCAATGTCGAAATCCTGGGCATGTTGCAAAAAATGGTGGCAGCCGTCCGGCGTTAACAGAAGACATGTCCAACAGCTCGACAATCACCAACGCGCTGACGATCGACGTGGAGGACTATTTCCAGGTTTCTGCGTTCGCGCCCCATATTGCCCGTGCCAGTTGGGATAGTTGCGAATGCCGGGTCGAACGCAATGTGGACCGCATCCTGGACATGCTGGCGGAGAAGAACACACGGGCTACTTTCTTCACGCTGGGCTGGATTGCTGAGCGTTATCCGCAACTGGTTCGGCGCATCGTTGAGGCGGGGCATGAGCTGGCCAGCCACGGGTACGGTCATGAACGCGCCAGCGATCTGACCGAGGCCGCTTTTGTGCAGGACATTACCCGCGCCAAGGCTTTGCTCGAAGACCTTTGCGGCGTGGAGGTGCGTGGATATCGCGCCCCCAGCTTTTCGATTGGCAAAAGTAATCTGTGGGCATTTGATTGCCTGGCACAGGCCGGCTACCGGTACAGCTCCAGCATCTATCCGATCCGCCATGACCACTATGGCATGCCGGATTCCCCGCGGTTCGCCTACGAGGTGCGGCCGGGCCTGCTGGAGGTGCCCATTACCACCTTGCGATTGCTCAACCGCAACATGCCATCCAGCGGGGGTGGGTATTTCCGGCTGTTACCGTATCCGCTCTCGCGCTGGATGCTCAATCGCGTCAATCAACAGGACGTCCAATCCGGGGTCTTCTATTTCCACCCGTGGGAAATCGACGTGGATCAGCCGCGTGTGCCCGGAATCAGCAGCAAGACGCGGTTCAGGCATTACGTCAACATCCATCGCATGGAAGCGCGCTTGAGTCGCCTGCTGGGTGATTTCGCCTGGGGACGCATGGACGAGATTTTTCTGCCAGGGGGCGAACGGCCAAAAGCCGTGATGGCGTCGGCCTTGGTGTGAGGTCAGTGGTGCCAGACGTTCAGCGATTGCTGCCTGGAGACGTTGCCAATGCGCAGCGCTGGGATGCCTTCGTACTGGACTGTCCGCAAGCGACGTTCTTCCACCGCGCCGGCTGGCAAGGTGTCATTGGCGAGTCTTTCCGACACGACACCTATTTCCTGTACGTGCAGGAAGGCGGATACATCCAGGGCATATTGCCGCTGGCGCATGTCAATAGCCGCCTGTTCGGCAATGCCCTGGTGGGTCTGCCATTTGCTGTTTATGGCGGGGTCGCCGCGATATCCGAGGCGGCGGTGGTTATGCTGGAGATTGAGGCACAGGCGCTCGCCAAACGCTTGCAGGTCGAGCACCTTGAGTTGCGCAATGTCGACCGACGTCACGACGACTGGCCGACCCAGGATCTGTATGTCACGTTCCGCAAGGCAATTCAGCCTGAAGAAGATGCGAACATGCTGGCAATCCCCCGCAAGCAGCGCGCCATGGTGCGTAAGGGTATCAAAAACGGGCTGACGAGCACCATCGACACGACAGTCGACACTTTTTTTGCACTGTATGCAGACAACGTGCATCGCCACGGAACACCTGCTATGCCCAAGGCCTATTTCCGTGCCTTGCAGCGCGCTTTTGGTGCCGACTGCGAGGTCATGACGGTGAACGCGGCCGACGGCCGTCCCTTGAGCAGTGTGTTGAGTTTCTACTTTCGCGACGAGGTATTGCCTTATTACGCGGGCGACGACACATCCGCGCGTGATCTGGCGGCCAATGATTTCAAGTACTGGGAACTGATGCGGCGCGCCTGTACGCGTGGTCTCAAGGTCTTTGACTATGGCCGCAGCAAGCAGGGAACTGGTTCGTTCGCATTCAAGAAAAACTGGGGTTTTGAGCCGCGGCCACTGCACTATCAATATTGCCTGTACCGGCGCGATGCGATTCCGCAGAATAACCCGTCAAACGCCAAATACAAGTTGCTGATTGCAGCGTGGCGGCGCATGCCGATCGGGTTGGCCAACTGGCTCGGGCCGTTCATTGTGCGTAACCTGGGCTGAAACATGGCGGCATATCAGAAACCTCGTACGTTACCCGTCGCATGGCATGCCGCGTTGCCGGCATTGGTGCTGCTGATAGCGGTTGTTCTCCTTGCGTATCGGGAAACCGCATTGGCCATGGTCACGATCTGGTATCGGTCCGAGACGTTCACCCATGGATTTGTGGTGCTGCCGATCACGTTGTGGTTGATCTGGCGCCAGCGCGCACTCCTGGCGGCAATGGCACCACGACCGAACTTCTTGTTACTGATCGTCGTCGCTGGTCTGGCCTTGATGTGGATGATGGGCGATATGGTCGCAGTCAACTCGGTCACCCAACTGGCGTTGGTTGCCATGCTGGTGGCAACGGTTCCTGCCGTTCTCGGCGTTTCGGTTGCCGCAGCCATTGCCTTTCCCTTGGCATTCATGTTTTTCGCCGTACCCATAGGCGAATTCATCATGCCGCAGCTGATGAGCTGGACGGCGGATTTCACGATTCTGGCCCTTCGGATGTCGGGCGTTCCGGTGTTCAGGGAAGGGCTCAATTTTGTGATCCCCACCGGCAGCTGGTCGGTGGTCGAGGCCTGCAGTGGTGTGCGGTACCTGATTGCATCCCTCACGGTCGGAACCTTGTATGCCTATCTGAACTACCAGTCGACACGGCGGCGTCTACTGTTCGTGTTGGTATCAATATTAGTGCCGATCATTGCCAATTGGATGCGCGCGTACATGATCGTGATGCTGGGACATGTCTCCGGCAATACGATTGCCGTGGGCGTAGATCATTTGATTTATGGATGGGTGTTTTTCGGGGTTGTCATCCTGGGTATGTTTATGATTGGTGCGCGCTGGTCTGAGCCGGAGTTGACGTTGAAGGGGCCGCTGCATCCCTCTGGAGTTGCTGCGCCACGGGCAAGCCGATTCTGGTTCGCGGCTCTGGCTGTTGCAGTGATTGCATCGCTGCCAATGTTTGCCCGTATGGCATTGGAGTCGAATGGAGGAACCAGTACCGCACGGCTGCTTGTGGCTGACGCCGTTATGTTGCCCTGGGGCCTGGCCGATGCGAGTTCAATCGGATTCAAGCCGCATTATGAGAATACTTCGGATGAACTGAATGCCGTGTACGTGCAATCGCAACGGCATGTCGGCCTGTATCTGGGCTACTACCGCAATCAGGACTATGACCGCAAGCTCGTCAGTTCCAACAACGTTCTGGTGCGGTCCGACGATACGTCGTGGCGCCCGGTTCATCAGGGTACGGTGTCTACCGCAATAGGTTCCGAGCCGGGAAAAATGCGTTGGGCCGAATTGCGCCGGATGTCCGCGGCGCCGGTCAGCGCTCCCGAAAGGCTCCTGGTGCGGCAGATCTATTGGATCAACGGCAGGTTGACGAGCAACGACTACCTGGCGAAAGTTTACAGTGCTGTCTACCAGTTGCTTGGCCGGGGTGATGATTCGGCGGTCATTGTTGTATACACATCAATGAACCAGGCCAATGACGCCGAAGCGGCTCTCACGTCTTTCCTGTCGTCCCGTTATGGGGCCATTGATGCCGCACTGCGGGCGGTGTCGGACAGTCGGCAGCCGTGAAACGTTGAAAAAGTACTATTGATATCAGGGGTTTGAATCATGAGCGTAGTTGCAGTCATTGGTCTGGGGTATGTCGGTCTTCCGTTGGTGGTGGAGTTTGGCAAGCATATGCGGACCATCGGGTTCGATATCGCCGTGTCCAAGGTGGAGTCCTGCCAGCGCGGTGTGGATCCGTCGCGCGAACTGTCGGATGACGACATGCGTCTGGCCACCCAGGCGGTTTACACCGCCGACCCGGCGTTGCTTGCAGAGGCCGACATCATCGTGGTCGCCGTGCCGACCCCGGTCGACGGGGCCCATATTCCCGACTTTCGCCCGCTGATCGGCTCCAGCACCAGTGTGGGGCGGCACATGAAAAAGGGTGTGACCGTCGTTTATGAGTCCACGGTCTACCCTGGCGCCACCGAAGAGGTGTGTATTCCAGTTTTGGAGCGGGAATCCGGCATGGTCTGGAAGAAGGACTTCTTCGTTGGCTATTCACCGGAGCGCATCAATCCAGGCGACAAGGAACACACACTTACCAAGATCCTGAAGATCGTCTCCGGCGATACGGCCGAAACGCTGGAGCGGGTCGCACAGTTGTACGAGCGTATCGTAGTACCCGGCGTGCATCGCGCGTCCAGCATCAAGGCCGCCGAAGCGGCCAAGGTGATCGAGAACACCCAGCGCGACCTCAACATCGCGCTGATGAACGAGTTGTCCATCATCTTCGACAAGATGGGCATCGACACCACCGAAGTGCTCGAGGCGGCTGGCACCAAGTGGAACTTCCTGAAGTTCAAACCCGGTCTGGTGGGTGGGCACTGTATTGGCGTCGACCCCTACTATCTGACGCACAAAGCCGAGATGCTGGGCTACAACCCACAGGTCATCCTGGCCGGACGACGCATTAACGATGGCATGGGCAAGTTCATCGCCGAGCAGACCATCAAGCACATGATCGCTGGTGGCAGTTATGTCAAAGGCGCCAAAGTGATCGTGCTCGGCCTGACATTCAAGGAGAACTGCGGCGACTTGCGCAATTCGAAGGTGATCGACATCATTCAGGAACTCAAGAGTTACGGCGTCGACGTTTTCGTGACAGACCCGCAAGCCGAAGCGGAAGAAGCGTTGCATGAATACGGCGTGGAATTGACGTCATGGGACGCGTTGCCGCGCGCTGACGGCATTGTGGCGGCCGTAGCGCACACGGAGTTCGCAGCCCTGTCGCTCGAGGACATCGGCAAAAAACTGGTCAAAGGCGGGGCATTCATCGATGTCAAGGCGGCTTTTGATGCCAAGGCCATTCAAGGCGCTGGTTACAAGCTGTGGCGCTTGTAGGCCGGATGGTCCAACAGATCATAATTGTGTCGTTGCCACACACATGGCACGTCAAGAATCCACGCGGAGCTCCTGACTTCGACTGTCTCGGGCATGGCGGCGGCTGATCCGCGACCTTTGATCGCCCATGTGATGTTCCGGTTCGATACTGGAGGGCTTGAGAACGGGGTCGTCAACCTGATCAACCACATGCCCGAAGACCGTTTCCGGCATGTGGTGGTGGCATTGACCGAAGTCACGGATTTTCGCGAACGCATTCGCCGCAGCGACGTGGAGTTCGTCTCGTTGCGCAAACCCGCGGGGCAGGGGCTCTGGCAATATCCCAAGTGGTACAGGCTGTTTCGTCGCCTGCGCCCCGATATCGTGCATACCCGCAACCTGGCAGCGCTGGAATGCCAGTTCGCCGCCTGGGCTGCGCGCGTGCCGGTGCGGATCCATGGCGAACACGGCCGTGATGTCGGTGATCTGGACGGCAGCAACCGCACCTATCAACGAATACGACGTTTTTACCAGCCGTTCGTGCATCATTACCTGGCGTTATCCCGTGACCTTGCCGATTACCTGTCGCAACGTGTCGGGGTGCCGGCCGAGCGCATATCGCAGGTCTATAACGGTGTCGACACGCACGTGTTTAGTCCCGCTCCTGGTGGACCTGTGCGGATCGATGGTTGTCCGTTCGACCCCGCGCAGCACTGGATTGTCGGTACCGTCGGGCGCATGCAGGCGGTAAAGGACCAAGTCATGCTTGCCCGTGCGTTCGTGCACGCCTTGGAGCAGGCCCCGGGGTTGCGCGATCGCTTGCGCCTGGTCCTCGTGGGTGACGGCCCCCTGCGTCAGCAGGTGCAATCCGTGCTGTACAGTGCCGGTGTGACGGACCTCGCCTGGTTGCCCGGTGAGCGCAGCGACGTGGCGCAGATCATGCGCGGGTTGCATGCATTTGCGCTCCCGTCATTGGCCGAGGGCATATCGAATACCATTCTTGAGGCGATGGCCAGCGGCTTGCCGGTGATCGCCACTGACGTGGGAGGCAATGCAGATCTGGTGCTCCGGGGTACGACGGGCGAGATCATTGCGGCTGCCGATCCGTTGGCGATGGCGCAGCGACTGGTGCATATGGCCCACGGGCCAGATCAGGCGCGCGCCATGGGGGAAGCGGGCCGGAAGCGCGTCGTGGCGTCCTTCAGCATGCAGGCCATGGTCCAGAATTACCAGTATGTGTACGACATGCAGTTGCAGCGTGCCAGAGGCCGTTAACAGGGACCCCCAATACCATGTGCGGAATCACCGGAATATTTGACACGCGCGGCGGCGCCACGATTGATCGTGGCGTGTTGCAGCGCATGAACGACTCGCAGTTTCACCGCGGTCCGGATGAAGGCAGCCTGCATATTGAGCCCGGTGTCGGTCTTGGCCACCGACGCCTGTCCATCATCGATATCGCGACCGGTCAGCAGCCCTTGTTCAACGAAGACGGCTCGGTCGTCGTGGTCTTTAATGGCGAGATCTACAACTACCAACAGCTGATTCCCGAGTTGCAGGCCTTGGGACATGTGTTCCACACCAAGAGCGACACCGAGGTGATCGTGCATGCGTGGGAATCCTGGGGTGAAGACTGCGTGAAGCGTTTTCGCGGTATGTTCGCGTTTGCCTTGTGGGACCGGAACCGGCAGACGTTTTTCATGGCGCGCGACCGGTTGGGCGTCAAGCCCATGTATTACGCACTGCTTGATGACGGCACGTTGCTGTTCGGCTCCGAACTCAAGTCCATCCTGGCGCACGGCGGCCTGCGCCGCGACATCGATCCGATGGCGGTCGAGGAGTATTTCGCGCTGGGATATGTCGCCGAGCCACGTACCATTTTTCGGCAGGCGCGCAAGCTGTCGCCTGGACACTGCCTGAGCATTCGGCGTGGCGAACCTGTTCGCGACCCGGATGAGTTCTGGGATGTGCGGTTCACGCTGAACAATCCCATGTCTCCGGCCGATGCGCAAGCCGAGCTGGTGGAGCGGCTCCGCGAGTCCGTGAAGCTGCGCATGATCGCCGAAGTTCCTCTGGGCGCATTCCTGTCGGGGGGCGTGGATAGCAGCGCCGTGGTTGCGCTGATGGCGGACGTTTCGTCCGGCCCGGTCAATACCTGCTCGATCGGATTTGACGATCCTGCGTTCAATGAGTCGGCCTTCGCACAGATGGTGGCGGATCGTTACAAGACCGATCATCGGCTGGAGATCGTCAAGAGTGACGACTTCGACCTGATCGACACATTGGCACGCTTGTATGACGAGCCGTATGCCGACAGCTCCGCGATTCCGACCTACCGGGTCTGCCAATTGGCGCGCAAACACGTGACGGTGGCGCTTTCGGGTGACGGGGGCGATGAGTCGTTGGGCGGATACCGGCGGTACCGTCTGCACCTGATGGAAGAGCGCATGCGTTCCGCGCTACCGCTGGGCGTGCGCCGTACTGTATTCGGCGCACTGGGGCGGCTGTATCCCAAGGCAGATTGGGCGCCGCGCGTGTTTCGCGCCAAGACCACCTTCGAAGGTATTGCGCGCACGTCGGTGGAGGCGTATTTTCATTCGGTGTCGATATTGCGCGATCCGATGCGTGCGCAACTGTTCAGCGCCGACTTCAAGCGTCAGCTGGGGGATTATTCGGCGCGCGAAGTATTTAATCGCCATGCGGCTAAAGCCGGCACTGACGATGCACTAGCACTGGTCCAGTACCTGGATTACAAGACCTACCTGGTGGGCGACATCAACACCAAGGTCGACCGGGCCAGCATGGCCCATTCGCTGGAAGTTCGCGAACCACTGATGGATCATGAGTTGGTGGAGTGGCTGGCAACCTTGCCGACCAGCCACAAGATCCAGGGCCAGGAAGGCAAGTACCTGTTCAAGAAAGCAATGGAGCCGCATCTGCCGCGCGACGTGTTGTACCGTCCCAAGATGGGGTTTTCCGTGCCTCTGGCGCGCTGGTTTCGCGGACCGCTGCGCCAGCGGGTCAAGGACGCGCTTCTAGGAGAACGGCTGCGCAGCACGGGCTGGTTCAACACTGCCTACCTGGAGCATCTGGTGCAGGCCCACCAGTCCGGCGCGCGCGACTACAGTGCGCCGATCTGGACCATGCTGATGTTCGAGGCGTTCCTGCGCCAGGTGGTTGACGGTGACGGTATTGCCTCGCAGGCACCCGTGCCGGCCGATATGCCGGTTTTGTTTGCATGAGCCGCAGGCCGCCCCAAGGCGAATACCGCAGTGCGCAGCACGGAAAGTAAGCCAATGACGCTGCGTATTCTCCATGTGCTGGACCATTCGTTGCCGTTGCACAGCGGGTACACGTTCCGTACCATCTCAATCCTGCGCGAGCAGCACAAGCTGGGTTGGGAAACCGTTCAACTGACGACACCCAAGCAAGGTGTGTCCGATGCCGTCCAGGAAACCGTGGACGGGCTGAAGTTTCATCGCACGCCCAGTGCCACCAGTGATGGGCTGTTAGCCCAGATGCGCTTGACTGCCCGCCGGTTGCGCGAGGTCATCGCCGCGACGCAACCTGATCTGATCCATGCGCACTCCCCGGTGCTCAATGCATTGCCCAGTCTGTGGGTCGGCCGCCAGCAACGCCTTCCGGTTGTCTACGAGATGCGCGCTTCCTGGGAAGATGCCGCAGTCGACCATGGAACCACCACGGAGGGCAGTGCTCGCTACAAGCTGTCGCGCGCGCTGGAGAGTTTTGCCTTGTGGCGGGCGGACCAGGTCACGACTATTTGCGAGGGCTTGCGCGGGGACATTGCACAGCGCGGCATCGCGTCGGATCGCATCACGGTGATTCCCAATGCAGTCGACGCCAACGCCTTTCAGTTTGGTGTCCAGGCGGATCCTGCGTTACGCCGTTCACTAGGGCTCGATGGCGCGACAGTAATCGGTTTTGCTGGGTCCTTTTATGGCTACGAAGGGTTGGAGCTGTTGATTGAGGCGGCGCGTCGGATGGCGGTGCGCCGGCCTGAGTTGCGGGTCCTGCTGGTTGGCGGTGGCCCGCAGGAGGAGCGGCTCAAGCAACTTGTGGTCGAGGCCGGTTTGCAGGGCCGCGTCATTTTCACCGGGAGGGTCCCGCATGATCAGGTTCAGCGTTATTACGAGTTGATCGATGTGTTGGCCTATCCGCGCCTGCCGATCCGACTGACCGAACTGGTGACGCCGCTCAAGCCGCTGGAGGCAATGGCGCAGGGTCGCATGTTTGTCGCCTCGGATGTAGGCGGGCACCGCGAGCTGATCCGGCATGGCGAAACCGGATTTCTGTTTCGCGCTGGCGACGCTGCCGCGCTGGAGGAATCCCTCGAGTCCGTGCTGGCGCAACGTGCATCCTGGCCCGCGATTCAGGCCCAGGCACGCCGATTCGTCGAGGTCGAACGCACCTGGACCGCCAGCGTCGCGCGTTACCAAGGGGTCTATGCGCGTGCGCTGGGTCGCGCCACGACCAATCACACCGTGAAAGCCTGAGGCCTGAACATGTGCGGCATTCACGGTATTTACCAACTCGATGGCCAGGCGGTTGCGCCCGGATTGCTCAGCGCTATGGGCAACGTCACGTCGCACCGGGGGCCGGACGATGAAGGCATGCATATTGACGGCGGCTGCGGCATCGCCATGCGGCGCCTGTCGATCATCGATCTGGCCGGTGGGCACCAACCGCTGTCGAATGTCGACCAGACCGTTTGGCTGGTCTGCAATGGCGAGATCTACAACCACCGCGAATTGCGCGACGAATTGCAAGCCAAGGGCCACCAATTCAAGACCGGCTCTGACAGCGAGGTGTTGATCCACCTGTATGTCGAGGAAGGCGATGATTTTGTGCATCGCCTCAATGGCATGTTCGACTTTGCGTTGTGGGATACGCGCAGGCGCCGGTTGCTGATCGGACGCGACCGCCTCGGTGTCAAACCGCTATACGTGCTGCAGGACGGCCGGCGGCTGGCCTTTTCCACTGAAGCCAAGGCTTTGTTGACGCTGCCGGGCGTGCAGGCTGAGCTCGACCCGTCCGTGGTCGCGAGTTACCTGCACCTGGGTTACGTCGCGGCGCCGGGTTGCATCTTTAAAGGCATTCGCAAGCTGCCGCCGGCAACCTTGCTGTCGGTCGAAGACGGCGCGGTGCGCGAATGGCGCTACTGGCGCTTGCCCGGCAAGATCGACACGCAGTATTCCGAGCGCGAATGGATCGACCGTGTGCGCGCGCAGCTGGAGGCGTCGATACACATGCAGATGGTCAGCGACGTGCCCATTGGTGCGTTCCTGTCGGGGGGCGTCGATTCGAGTGCGGTGGTCGGTTTCATGGCCAAGCATTCCGCACACCCGATCCGGACCTATTCGATCGGATTTTCCGGTGGGGAAGCCGAGGCGCTGTACAACGAGTTGCCCTATGCGAAGCAGGTGGCTGGCCTGTTTGGCACCCAGCACCGCGAGATCGTCGTCAAGCCCGACGTGGTGGACCTGCTGCCCAAATTGCTGTGGCACATGGACGAACCGATTGCCGACACCGCCTTCATCACGACCTACCTGGTCTCGCAGTTCGCCCGGCAGGATGTCAAGGTGATCCTGTCCGGTGTCGGCGGTGACGAGTTGTTTGGCGGCTACCGGCGCTATCTCGGCGAGCACTATGCTGCCAGGTACCAGCAGCTGCCCGGGTGGTTGCGCAGTTCGGCTGCGGCAATCGCTGGTCGCCTGCCGGCCGATCGCCATTCCAACCTGCTCAACACACTGCGACTGGTCAAGGGGTTTTTGATGTCGGCCGAGTTGCCCGCTGACGACCGGTACCGCAGTTACCTGCAGGTGCTGGACCGGCAGACCGTAGCGGCCTTGCTTGTACGCCCCGAGGTGGCTGCGCAGGATCCGCTGGCGCAGGCGTTCGCCGGCGCAGACACGCAGGACGTGCTCAACCGCATGTTTGCCATTGATGCCGAAACCCAGTTGCCCGACGATCTGCTGATGCTGACCGACAAGATGAGCATGGCCGTGTCACTGGAGTGTCGCGTGCCCTTTCTGGACCATGATCTGGTCGAGTTGGCCGCCGCCATGCCCAGTGCGATCAAGGTGCGGCGGGGTCGGCTCAAGCATGTGCTGAAGGAATCCCTCGCAGACATGCTGCCGAACGACATTCTGGATCGCAAGAAGCGTGGTTTCGGTACGCCGATGGGCGCCTGGCTCAAGAAGGAACTTGCGCCGTTGCTGAGTCGCCTGCTGGCGCCCGACGTGGTCAACGCGCGGGGTCTGTACAACCAACCTGTCGTCGACCGCCTGATGGCCGACCACGCCGCGAACCGGATCGATGGCACAGACGCCCTGTTGGCAATGATGAACCTGGAGATCTGGAGCCGGATCTATCTTGATCGGCGCGAGCCGGCCGATGTGGCGGACGAATTGCGGAGCTACCTTAAATGAATATTCTGTACGTCTGTCACCGATTTCCGTTCCCACCCAAGCGTGGCGGAAAAATCCGGCCGTTCAACATGATCCGCCATCTGTCGGCCAGTGGCCACCAGGTGACGGTGTGTTCATTGGCCCGGTCGGAGCAGGAGGCGCAGGAGGCGCAAGGCATCGCGCCCCATTGCGCAGGGTTCGAGATCGGCCAGGTGCAGGAATGGACCCAGATGGCACGTATGGTCGTGCGCCTGCCGCTGCCGACACCGTCGTCGATGGGGTACTTCTATTCGCCGGCGTTGGCGCGGCGCATTGACGACCTGCTGAAGTCGAAGAAATGGGACCTGATCTTTGTGCATTGCTCGTCGGTCGCACAATATGTGGCACACGTCCGTGGCATTCCGAAGATTCTCGACTTCGGCGACATGGATTCCCAGAAGTGGCTGGAATATGCCAACTACAAGCCGTTTCCGCTGTCCCTCGGGTATCGGCTTGAAGGCACAAAAATGCTGGCGGCCGAAAAGCGATTGGCGCGGAAGTTCGACCTGTGTACGGCGACCACCCGGGCCGAGTGGGAGACGCTCAACGGCTACGGAACAGGCGCCGATACCGACTGGTTCCCCAATGGTGTGGACGCTGATTTCTTTCGTCTATTGGACGATACCTACGACGCCGACACCATCAGCTTCATCGGCCGCATGGACTATTACCCGAACCAGGAGTGCATGTCGCGTTTCTGCGCGCAGGTGTGGCCATTGCTGCGCAAGGCGCGCCCGGCCATGAAATTGCTGATCGTCGGTGCGGACCCATCCCCTGCGATGCGCAAGCTCGGCGAGTTGCCGGGCGTGACGGTTACCGGTTCGGTGCCCGACGTGCGGCCGTTCATCCGCAGTTCGGCTCTGATGGTCGCGCCTCTGCAGATCGCGCGCGGTACCCAGAACAAGATACTCGAGGCCATGGCCATGGGGGTTCCGGTGGTGACGAGCGCCATTGCGGCTGGTGGCGTAGATGCGGAATCTGAGGAGCATTTCCTTGTTGCGGAGTCTGCGGACGACTATGCTCAGGCGATTCTGCGCATTGTCGACAACCCGCAGGAGCGCCAACGGCTTGCAGTGGCCGGGCGCCAGCGCATGCTCAGCAACCATGCGTGGGCAGGGTCGATGCGCCGCTTGGACGGCATCATCGGCCGCGCGATCGGAAATTTTTCACAGATTACGGGATCCGTTGCATGAAGATCAGCATTTTTGGTTTGGGGTATGTGGGCGCGGTATCGTTGGCGTGCTTGTCGCGCGACGGGCACGACGTCATTGGTGTGGATATTGATCAGATCAAGCTCGACCTGATCATGGCCGGCAAGACGCCGGTGGTGGAAGAGGGCATGGTCGACCTGATGCAGCAGGTGGCTGCAAGCGGCAAGGTGAGTGTCACCACTGATGCCGGCAAGGCCGTACGCGAAAGCGACATCTCACTGGTTTGCGTCGGAACGCCGTCAGCCGCCAATGGTAGCCAGGACCAGGGCGCCATCCTGCGATTGGCCGTCGAGATTGGCAAGGCGATCAAGGCCAAGTCCGCGCAACATGTTGTGGTGTTCCGCTCCACGCTGGTGCCCGGCACGGTAGAAGACGTGCTGCGTCCGATTGTTGAGGAGCACTCGGGCAAGAAGGACGGGATCGATTTCCACCTGTGCTTCCAGCCGGAATTCCTGCGCGAAGGCTCATCGATCCGCGACTATGACAAACCACCTTTCACGATCGTGGGAGCGAACCACGACTATCCCTGCGAACAACTGCAGTCCTTGTTCGGCCACCTGCCGTGCAAGTTCATCCGGACCTCGGTGCGTTCGGCCGAGATGATGAAGTACACATGCAACAATTTTCACGCGCTCAAGATCACTTTTGCCAATGAGACCGCGCGGCTGTGCGATGCGCTGGGGGTTGATCCGTTCGAGGTGATGGATCTGGTGTGCCAGGACACACAGCTCAATATATCGAAGGCGTATCTCAAGCCGGGGTTTGCCTTCGGCGGGTCATGCCTGCCAAAGGATCTGCGCGCCACAACATACCTGGCGAAGATGCATGACGTCGACTTGCCGATGCTCGCCGGCATCCTGCCGTCGAATCGCGTTCACCTGGACCTGGCGCTGCAGAAGATCCTGGATTCCGGCAAGCGCAAGATCGGATTCATCGGTCTGTCGTTCAAAACTGGCACCGACGACCTGCGCGAGAGCCCACTGGTGACGCTGGCAGAGCAATTGATCGGCAAGGGTATGCAGTTGTCGATTTATGACCCGGAGGTACATCTGGCAAAACTGCTGGGCGCCAATCGCAGTTTCGTCGAGAAACACTTGCCGCATATTGGGGACATGTTGCTGGAGGAGATGGTTGACGTGATCGCGCAGTCCGAGGTGCTGGTGGTTGGGCTGACAGGAGTCGATGTATCCGATGCGCTGGCCAACCATTGCCGTGACGATCAGACTGTTCTCGATCTGGTGAATCTGACGAATGTCAAAAACCTGCGCGGCAAACTAGAAGGGTTATGCTGGTAATGTTGCACGCGGTTCACGGCAACCGACGGATCTGGAAATACACCTGCTTTGCGAGCCTTCTGGTGGCTGTGCTCGCGATCTTGTCGTTGGGCCCTTATCTGACCGAATCGACCAACGTCGTCAAGTTGCGCAACGCGTTGTTACTGCGCGATGGTGTGAATACCGACTTCGACTGGACCTCAGCCAATGTGCCGGCCGACTTCAAGTTGGAGCAGGGACCCATCGACCCGTTTTTTGTAGAGATTGCCGACCGCCTTGGTCTGGCCGACCTGCCTGGCGACTGGGAGCGCACCGTTGCGATCAGCAGCCATCTGCTGAGAAGCCGCGTCAAGGCTGGCGGCGGCGCTATTCGCTCTGATCTGCGCCGCACGTACGAGCGGATCACGCTCCAAGGCGATGGCTACTGTGGTGATTTCGTCCGGGTTTTTACGGCTATTGCGACGGCTGGCGGCATGCAGGTGCGGAACTGGGCTTTCTCCTTTGATGGGTTTGGAGGACACGGTCATATATGGCCAGAGGTGTGGAACCGACAGTTGCAGCGATGGCAATTGGTCGGTGTATTCAATAACTACTATTTCTTCGAAGAACCAGGTGTGCCGCTGTCTGCGCTGGCTTTTCGTGAGGCACTTCTGGTGGACTCCAAGACCCTCAAACTGGCGCCCATTGACCCGTCGTCACGGGTCGGCTGGGTGCACGAGGAGAAGGCGTGGTCGTATTACCGTCGAGGCCTGGCGCAGTGGTACATGTGGTGGGGCAATGATGTGTTCACGTACGACGCTGCGCCACTGGTCCGCCTGTTTGCCGGCCGCTCAAGGCCATTGGAGCAGTTTGCAGGTATCGTGCAAGCAGTGTCTCCCAGGCTGCAAGTGCTGCGCACCCCCGATAACCAACAGCATTTAGACGCTCTGGAACGACTCAAGCGCCATGTCTGGGCCGTGATCGTGGTCGTCATGATGGCATCGATGGTCATCGCCGTGTCGTTGTGGCGTTGGCGGCCGTGGCAGCCGTTGCCGGGGCGGGCCGCATGACATCCTTGCGGGAGCATGATGGCCTGACTGTCGTGGCGAACCGACCGTCATTCGTACGTGTATGCATCGTTGGGCCGCTCCCCCCCCCGTCCGGCGGAATGGCCAATCAGGCGAAGCAACTTGCCCGCCTGTTGACGGACGAAGGCGTGCCGATCGAGTTTGTACAGACCAATGCGGCATGTCGTCCTGTCTGGGTCGAATCGATTCCCATCGTGCGCGCTTTTTTTCGATTGCTTCCGTACCTGAGAAGACTGTGGTTGGTTGCCGGCCGCACCGATGTCATGCATATCTTCGCCAATTCCGGGTGGGCCTGGCATCTGTTTGCCAGCCCAGCGCTGGCTATTGCCCGCTTACGGCGGGTTCCCGCCATCGTCAACTACCGCGGAGGCCATGCGGAAACTTTTTTTGCTGCAGCCCCGCGCTGGGTGCTGGGCATGTTGGCGCGCGCCGCACTCAGGGTTACTCCTTCAGCGTATCTCAAGCGGGTGTTTGCCAAGTACCACCTTGACGCCGTGGTGATTCCCAACGTCATCGATTTGTCGCGCTTCACCTTCATGCCGGGCAAAGACTTTGGTGCAGCACCCTGCCTCGTGGTTACGCGTAATCTGGAGCAGATCTATGACATACCTACGGCGATTCGGGTTTTCGGGCGGGTACGCGAATCATTCCCGCAGGCCAGTCTGGTCATTGCAGGCAGTGGGCCGGAGCGAAACGCCTTGCAGGCGCAGGTTGAAAGGCTGAGGCTGGCAGACGCCGTACGATTCACAGGGCGCGTCGACAGCGCGGATATGCCCGCGTTGTATGCTGGCGCCGATTGCATGCTCAATCCGAGTACGGTCGACAACATGCCCAACTCCATTCTCGAAGCCTTCGCCTGTGGCGTACCCGTGGTCAGTACCAATGCGGGAGGCATCCCGGACATGGCGCAACATGGGGTTTCAGCCATGTTGAGTGCTGTGGGCGACGAGGAAGCCATGGCCGCGAACGTAATGCGCGTGCTGCGTCAACCTGAATTCGCCGACAGCCTGCGGCATGCCGGACTTGTGGAGGCTAAAAAATACGACTGGGGGCAGGTAAAGCAGCAATGGCTGCAGGCCTACCACGATGCCGCAGCAGTCAAGGTGATGCCATGAGCCTGTACTCGGCATTGTGTTCAGGCCTGCTGTTTCCCTTGCACGAACGTATCAAAGGGCATGATTCCGTTGGCTGGCGCCGTCGCCTGGAGCGCAGTCAATGGTGGAGTGCCGATGCGTTGCATGACGCACAAGTGACGCGATTGCGGGATTTCCTGGTTGATATCGGACGTCGCGTTCCGTATTACCAGGCCTTGTTCGAACGACTGGATTTCGACCCTGCACAAGTACATTCGACAGCCGCACTGGAGCGGCTTCCCTTATTGACCAAGGGCACGATTCGAGACAACGTCGATCGTATGAAGGCGCAGGATCATGGCCCACTGGCGCGTTACAACACAGGGGGCTCATCCGGTGAGCCGCTCATTTTCTACATCGGCAAATCGCGCACCAGCCATGACGTGGCGGCGAAATGGAGGGCCACTCGCTGGTGGGGTGTCGATATTGGTGACAAGGAACTGGTGGTCTGGGGCAGCCCGGTCGAGCTGAACACGCAGGACCGAATCAAACGTCTGCGCGATGGCATCATGCGTAGTCACCTGTTGCCGGCATTCGAAATGTCGACGGACAGCCTGGATCACTTTGTCCGCACCATTCGCGCCACACGTCCGGCCATGTTGTTTGGTTATCCGTCCAGCCTGTCGCTGATTGCGGGCCATGCGCGCAGGAAGGGTGTGGCGCTCAATGATCTGGGCATCAAGGTCGCGTTCGTGACCTCGGAGCGCCTGTACGATGAACAGCGGGCCATCATCTCCGAAGGTTTCGGATGCCCGGTTGCCAATGGTTATGGTGCGCGGGATGCAGGCTTTATTGCCCATGAATGCCCGGCCGGCCATCTGCACATCAGTGCCGAGGACATCATTGTCGAAACACTGCGACCTGACGGGTCACCCACACGGCCGGGCGAGGCCGGCGAGATTGTTGTCACCCACATGGCTACGGCGGACTTTCCATTCGTTCGTTATCAGACCGGTGATGTCGGCGTGCTTAGCAATCGGGCTTGCGAATGCGGGCGGTCGCTACCGATCCTGGAAGAGGTGCAGGGGCGTACCACCGACTTTGTCGTTGCCCGTGATGGAACCATCATGCATGGATTGGCTCTGATTTATTCGGTGCGCGACTTGCCGGGTGTTGAGAAGTTCAGGATCGAGCAGATGAGCCTGGATCGCACTGTGGTTCAGATTATTGCGGGCCCGGAGGTCGGCCCTGCGCAGGAGGTGCAGATCGTGTCGGAGTTCAGGGCCAGACTGGGCCAGACCGTGCAAATCGACATCGAGCGGGTCACGACTATAGCCAATGAAAAGTCAGGCAAGTTTCGGTATGTCGTGAGCCATGTGAAACCAGGTGAACCGGTGGCAGGAGCACCCCATGCGTGACATTGCGCTCACCCTGTTCATTCTTGGAGTTCTCCCCTTTGCCGTGCGACGCACCTGGATTGCAGTACTGCTATGGACCTGGCTAAGCGTCATGAATCCGCACCGGTTGACATGGGGGTTTGCGTATGATCTGCCATTTGCGCAGGCCGCAGCCGCAGCCGCGTTCATTTCGATCGTCGTGGATCGCAAGAATCTGCGTGTCCGTTGGGAGCCGGCTGTTACGCTGCTGGCGCTGTTTGTCGGATGGATGTGTATCACCACGGTCTTTGCCTACGATCCACGAGACTCCTGGGATCAGTTGGTCAAGGTGCTGAAAATCCAGGTGATGACGCTGGTGGCGTTTGCCGCATTGCGCGAGCGCAAACACATTGAGTTGTTCCTGTGGGTCAACGCCTTGTCGATCGGCTTTTTTGGCGTCAAGGGCGGCATCTTCACCATCACCTCGGGCGGTGGTGCGCGGGTGTGGGGGCCGGGGGGATTCATCGGCGGCAACAACGAGATCGGCCTCGCTATCGTCATGAGCATCCCGTTGCTGAACTACCTGCGGACGGTCGCGACGCGTAAGTGGTTACGGCTAGGGTTGCTGGGCGCCATGATGTTAAGTGCCACTGCTGCGTTGGGTACCCAGTCGCGTGGCGCATTTCTGGCAATCGCCGCGATGGTCGTCGTGTTGTGGTTCCGGTCCAAGAACAAGGCGATATCGGCCGTCGGACTAACGTTATTTGCCACTCTGCTGGTGGGTTTCATGCCGGAGTCCTGGTGGGACAGGATGGGGACCATCCAGAATTATGAGGAAGATGGGTCGGCCATGGGGCGCATCAACGCCTGGATCATGGCCTTCCGGCTGGCAAACGACCAGCTCTTCGGAGGTGGATTCTCCATTTATACAGCCAGCATTTTCCAGACCTATGCGCCCGATCCGCTGGATATCCATGCCGCGCATAGCGTTTATTTTCAGGTGCTGGGGGAACACGGCTGGGTCGGTCTGTTTTTATATTTGTCCATTTTTATTGCTGCGTTCGTGACTGCCTACAAGATCCGCAAGGAGGCCGTCAAACGGCTAGAGACTCAATGGTTGTTCCACCTGGCGGGCATGTGCCAGGTGTCGCTGGTGGGGTTTGCTGTAGGCGGCGCCTTCCTTAGCCTTGCCTACTTTGACCTGCCTTACAACGTTGTGGTGGTGCTCGTTGTGTCCCTACGTTGGTTGCAAGCCAAACAATGGGAGACTGAGAAACTAGGTGCGTTCGGCTCGACCGAGCCACACAGCGAGATCCGCAAGGAAGTCAAGAAAAGGGTTCCCAGATGGTCCTGAAGTCCGTCGCCAGCGTGTTGGCGCCAGCCGGCGCGAAGGGTCGGTTGTCGATTCTGATTTTTCACCGTGTGTTGCCTCTGCCCGACCCCCTGTTTCCGGGCGAGCAAGACGCGCGCCGTTTCGATGACGTTTTGCGTTGGCTCGCGCGCTGGTTTCGCGTGTTACCACTGGATCAGGCCGTAGCGCACCTGGCGCAGGGAACACTGCCCTCGCGTGCCGCGGCCATCACCTTTGATGATGGGTATGCCGACAATGCCACCGAGGCGTTGCCGTTGCTGCAGAAACATGGCATGACAGCGACTTTCTTCGTGGCCACGTCATTCCTCGATGGTGGGCGCATGTGGAACGACAGCCTCATTGAGGCCGTGCGCCTGAGTCGTGTCGAGACGCTGGATCTGCGTGACGCCGGCATGGGCCTGCATCCTTTGGGGACGGTTGCCGAGCGCCGGCAAGCGATTGAACGGCTGATTCCACAGATCAAGTACCTGGATGCGGCCGAAAGGTTGCAGGCGGTCGCCCGAGTCGAGCGCAAAGCCGCTGTTGAACTTCCCACGAATCTGATGATGACCAGCCCGCAGGTCCGCCAATTGCGGGACGCAGGCATGCAGATTGGCGCACACACCTGCAATCACCCGATCCTGGCGCGTATCGACGCCGCGGAAGCAGAGCGCGAAATGGCGAACAGCAAGGCCGCGCTGGAGGCCATGTTGGATGAGGAAGTTTCGATGTTCGCCTATCCGAACGGCAAGCCAGGAAAAGACTACCTGGCCGAACACACACGCATCGCAAAAGCAGCCGGATTTGCTGCCGCGGTATCCACGGCACCCGGCGTATCGACGGCCGGAACAGACGTTTACCAACTGCCGCGATTCACTCCCTGGGATCAGACACCCCTGCGTTACGGGGTGCGCATGCTCGACAATCTTCGCAATACCCGCCCGGCAGTCGCCTGACGCGCCGGCGCAGATCCTGGTGGGTTACCCGACCCGATAGGACGGCGCCTTGGCTGCCAGCCACTGTTCGAGCATCATCAGGATCCAGACCATCTCGCCAAAATAGCCGGGGTGCTCTGGCAGGCGCTGCTTGAGCAAGGTTTCGATGAATTCGCGGCGCACGATGCCCCGGTCCGCCAGACTGTTCAGAGAATCCCGAGCCATGGCCTTGAGGTTGGGTGTGTTGTTCGCCCACACACCAAACGGAAGGCCAAAACCCTGCTTCTTCTTGGCAAGGATCTCGTCCGGCAAGAAACCACGCAAAGCTTCCTTGAAGAACCAGCGCAACGTCAGGTTCTTGAGCTTGTAAGCTGTAGGTAACTTGAGCGAGAAATCGAGCAGGCGGCTATCCAGCATGGGAAACCCGACCGCAACACCGGCCAGTTCCGTCGCATACCGCACCTTGGGCAGATCACTGTCGGCCAGCGTGAAACGCCAGTCGAATGCAAGTTCCTGGTTCAGATGGCTGCCGCCCTGCGCGTCGGCCCAGACGGCGCGTTGCAGTTGCAGAGGCGCCGAGGTGTCCACCTGGGCCAGCATGGCGGGTGTAAGGATGTCGTCTACCCCCAGGCGCATGATGAGGTTGTACAGCTGCAAGCGATCCGGCATCGGCGAACGCGCCTGTTCGACGTAGCTGCCCGCCTTGCGGGTCAATGGCACTGCTGCCGCCGCACGTGTGGCGAGCAGCGGCTCCATCAGTTTCTCGCGTACCAGCACCGGTACATGTTGGTACCAGCCGAAGATACGTTGCTTGGCATACCGCGAATTGCCACCAAACAGTTCGTCGCCGCCGTCTCCGGCGAGCAAGGTGCTGACCCCGTCGTCGCGCGCCATCTTCGCGCAGTAGTAGGACGGCAGCAGTGACGAGTTGCCGAACGGTTGGTCGCATGAGGCTGCCACCGACGGAATGCCGCGCACCAGATCATCGGGCGTCACATAGTATTCGTGGTGCTCGGTGCCGAAGTGTTTCGACGCCAGGCGCGCGAACTCCATTTCGTCGTAGCCCTGTGCATCGAACCCGATCGAATACGACGCGGCTGACCGGCCGGATGCCTGTGCCATCATGCCCGCCACCGTGCTGCTGTCGGTTCCGCCGCTGAGGAAACAGGCCGGTTTGCCATTGTCCAACTGGGCCAGCACTGCGTCGCGCACGATGGTGCGAAACTCTGACTTCAGGGTGTCGAACGACGGTGTTCCGGTTTCCTCGAATCGGGGTTTCCAATAGGGAGCAACAGTCAACTTGCCATTGGAAAACTCCAAGTAGTGCCCTGGCGCAAGCCTGAAGATGCCTTTGTAGATCGTCCGCGGTGCGGGGATCATATGGAAGTACAGGTAATCGAAGATAGCCTGCGGATCGATCTCGGTGTCTTTGTCGGTCAGCGCATCGGCGCGCTTGTCAAATCGCAACTGACCATCCTTGACGCAGTAACACAACGTGTGGGAGGCGAAACGATCTACTGCCATGAACACGCTGCCGTTCGCGCCATGGAAGGCCACTGCGAAATCACCATCCACGCCCGTTGCCGCGTTGGCAGCGCCGGCTTTCACGGTCCCCTGCCAGGCCGCCAGAATTCCCTGGCGTTTCGCTAGTTCCTGTAGTCGCTGGTCTGGAAAAACAGGGTGGCCGACAGTCAGGTTGTGAGCGGAATCAGGCATGTGTTGGTGTTCAGTTCATCGTTTGGACGCTGGCTGCGTCACAAGTTGTATAGCCCCCGGATTATGCGCGAGGCCTGCAAGCGCTCGGGTGGCACGCGGGTGGCGATACTCGTAGCGCGGTTTCAAATCGACACCATTGGCCGTTCTTGCATCGACGGCCAGGCCAACCAACGGTGAGTTGCTACGCAGCGCACAGTCGAAGTTGTCGAGGTCGGCCAGATCGCGTGCCTGGGCATGCAGGTTGTTGCGGTAGTCGCCCGGCCCAGCGGTGTTGAGGTCGCCGTCGCCCACCAAAAGATTGTTGACTGCGGTTATGGAGGCCACTCCGGGGGCGACACGCAAGAAGATGCCGGTCCATGCCAACGGGTTGATCAAGGTGTTGTGAGAGAGGTAGATCGCATTGCGCCGCCAGAAATAGGATTCCGCGCCAAAAGAAACCATATGGCGATTTTCGGTTCCGTTGGATTGGCCGATGATGTTGCCCACCACCACGGCGACACCGCCGTCAGGAAACTCCAGCTCATAACTCGCGGTTCCCCCGGCTTCGTCGGTCAGTCGGTTGTATCGGATCAGGTTCAATGCGGCACGGCTCTTGAGCAAGTGACCGGTGCGGGCATGGTGGAAGTAGCTGCCGGTGACTGACAAACGGGCGATCCGACCTACATACAAGTTGTGGTTGTGGCCGTCGGGGCGCTGGTTGTAGGCGAACTCGCTGTTCTCGACGACAAGTTCCGTGCCGGGGTCATTGCCGGTGAGTAATCCCATCTGGTTGTGCAGAAAGCGGCAATCGCGAACCCGCAGGGACCCCCGGTCCAGGCGGATGCCGGCGCCATTGTGGTCCGGCACGACCGCACCTTCGAAATCGAAACCCTCGACAACCAGCCCGCGCGCACGCACCACCCAGATGCCCTTGCGTGCTTCCGAGGCACCGTTCGCCAGCAGCCGGGCCCGGCCACCCACGGCACGCAAGTGCACGTCATCCTGTGACCAGGTTGCGACGTCACCTGCGTAGTCGCCGGCATCGACCTCGATCGTCGTGCCACGTTGTGCCAGTTTGCTGGCTTCCCGGATCGTCTTGATCCGCCGCCGTGGTCCTACCTGCAGTACACCGTCGGCAGACGCTGAAGCCGAGGTCTGTGCGCGTGCCGATGCCGACGTTGCGATGCCCGCCAGGCTGGCGATTGCCAGGCCACCGTGCATTGTGAATCGCCGCCGCGTGCTCATACGTCTGCACCCCGGTGTTTTGCGGATGGCTGCGTGCTGCGAGGCACGTTGAACGACCATTGGGCCCAGGCGAGCAGCATTACGGCGCCCACATGGAAAATTGCAAACCGCACCAGCAATGCTGGCCCTTGCGCATAGTGGGTACGGTCGGTGCTGAACATGAACTGCATGGCCGAGAACACGCTTTCCTGCTTGATCAACATGGGCTCTGTGCCGATCGTGAGAAGCCAATAGCCGACGGGCACCGACAGGATCAAGCCTGCCAGCAGCCCTGCCGCCTGGCGCCAATCCCTGCTCTCGCGCAGCGAGCCTGACAAAGAGGCAACGGTGCCAATCAGCAGCCCATAGAGCTGCAAGATGACAAACGACACAACACTGGCATTGTGTGCCATCAGCTCCGTCAGGTTGTCGGTGCCCGCCCATGTCACGATGGCGGCGTATTGCAATGGCATGGCAATGCCGAATGACAACAGCAACCAGAACGGAGCCAGCCCCACGCGTTGCCGCCGCATCATGCGCGCCAGCACAGCACCGGCAGTCAATGGCAGCGCCACTGCACTGAGTAACGGCACCATGCGGGCCATGATTTCAACGTCCCATGGCCAGTCTAAAACCGGTGAACCGACGACGTCATGCATGGACTCGGGCAACACGGCATAACGTAACAATACCCAGCCGGCCAGCGCATGCGCAACCAGTACGAACGGAAGGCCCATGGCCTGCGGTCCCGCTCGGGTCAGCCAACGTGCGACCATCGCGGGCATGCCGAATATCCAGAATATGGACAGGGCAAGCAGTACCGTTGCGATGACGGGGTGAAATGGGTTGACCAGTTCCCGGACGTTGTATGGCACAAACGGCAGGCGCGTCAGAACGGCGATACAGACCGAAAGGGCGAACACATGGAGGGCAAGCGGTCGCCACGCGTCTCGCCAAGGCGTTGCGAGACGGTGTTGCACGGGATTGCGTGAGGCTGTCGGGTGCATTTGCCCGCTGTCGACCGGCGCGTCCCGATGCGCGCCCAACGCGGCTGTGTTGCCAGGTGCGGTTGGTCTTGGCGTACGCGGTGGATGCTGCGTCCGGGGTCTCTCGAGCAGACCCGCGACGGCCACCAGCATGGTGAACACCATGACCAGTCGAGGCGCATCCAGGATGCTGTCAAAGGCCCCGACAGCGAGCAAACCCAATACCGATGCGAACATGGCCAGCGCGGCGGCGTTGCCCCGTCGGGCCAACCGATGCAGGCGGCCGGCCGTGGCGACAACCATGGCCGTGAACAGCAACAGGCCGACCCAGCCTTGGTTGAACAGCACTTCAAGCCAGATGTTCTTGATGTGCCAGGGAAGATGGTTGAATGGGGAAGAAAAGTCCCAGCGCTCGGCCCCCGACTGAAAGTTGCCGTTGCTGAGGTGGTTGACACCTTCCGTGCCCACCAGCGTGACGTCGTCCAGATCAACGGCCGACGTGCTGCCTGCATTTTCCAATGACAGCTTGCTGGTGCGCAGGGCGCTGGCGCCCACAGAGCCGGAGTGCAGCGTGCCCTGCAGCACTTTCCAGGCTTGCACCTGTCCATTCCAGCGGAACGACACCGACTTGCAACCATAACCCTGCAACAGGGTTCGGTCACACAACAACAGATTGACAGCACTGTCGGCCCCATGGGCACGCGCCTTCAATGACACTGTGTATGTCTGACCCGGCTTCACGGAAACAATCTGTTCCACATACACAGTTGCGCCTGGATGGATACGCAGAAAACCGTTGCCGTCTTCCGATACGAATCGGTGCGCGGCAGGCCGCAGCGCCGGCGGACCGAGTAGCTGGTAGGTGCGGGCGAAACTGCCCAAACCCATGCCGAACAGCGTCACGGGCCAGCTGTCGGTCATCATAGCTTTACTGTCGCGCCAGTGCGCAGATCGGGTCTGCATGTCCGCGTCAGTGCCGGCCACGCGACTTTGCATGAAGGGGCCCAGCAAGACGGGCGCGACGATTACGCCAATGATCGCGATCGCCGCAATCGACGTGGTCGCCATCACATTGATACGGGGCCTGCTCTGGCGTTTTGCCCATACCGCATAAACAACGATGACAACCGCCTGCAGCGCCAGGGCGGCGACGGCGGCACGTGAAAAAGTCATCATCACTGCGTAGCTGCCAGCTGCGATGCTGGCCAGCGCGAGCAGGCGTTGCCAGTTTTGGCGGGTTTGCAAGGCCCAGATACCAGCAAAAGGCATGGCGAAAAGCAGGAATGCGTCCAGGTGAGCACCCCCGGTCTGCATCGTCGAAAACATGCCGACAGCGCGATAGGTGGCACCGAAGTCGGTCAGGCCTGCATAAGCCTGTCGCTCGATCATCACGGTGATGCTGGCGCCGATCAAGCCCACGACCACGCCTGCAGCCAGCTTTGACTGCGCTTGCGGGGCCGTTGCCGCCTGACGGCGAAACAGGAAAGCGACCCCGCACGCAAGCACCAGCGCCTTCGCCAACCCCAGCCCGGCGTAGCTGTCGTTCGGATTGCCCAGCGCATTGGTGTCGATCGCGTGCAATGGCCACATGCCAATGACCGCACTTCCCAGAAAGGAAACGCAGAAGCCGACGAATGGCAACCAGAACCCCCACCCCGCATATCGGGCCCTGTCAACCGCGTGTGGCAGCCGCCACAGTCCGATCGCGAGCGAGGTAAGCACGACAGCGTCAAACTCGTCCAGGGCATGCCACCCGGTCCACGGCGCAAGGTCCAGCACGGGCAACAAAGCTGGAACGACGACCAGCCATGCGAGGGGATATCGCAGCAGCACGAGGGCATACGCCGCAATCGCGGCGGCCAACAGCATGGGCGCGATCGGATAGTGAAATAGCAGTAAAACGACGGCAATGCCACAAAGCAAGGCAAAGCCCCGGGACAGTAGTGCGCCACGACTGGGGGCTGGCACCGCGCCGCCAGACGGCTCAGTGCGAGACATCCATTCTTCGGCGTCAACGTCGGACTGCTCTTGCCGGGAATGGCGATGGAATTGATGCCAAACCAGTGGCGATAACCAGTAGGCGAGGCCTGTCGCCAACGCGGCAATGAAGATGTTGCCGGTGTCGGACGTCTTGGTGGTCAACACCAATTTGCAGGCTTCCAGCACGATGGCCGACACGGCGGCGATCAAAACTGATCCGCGAACCCGGGCGGCCCAGGGTTTGCCGGCAAAGGCGCCATGCCACCATAACGCCATGCCAATTGGCGCAAAGGCGGCGGCGGCCATTGCCGTGCTGATAATGGCCAGTACGATGTTGGCCGCCTGATGACGCACAAAGGGCAACCACTGCAATGTTTGCCACCGATCGGCAGTGTGCGGCAGGCTACTCCAGTGCGGTGTCAGCAAGCCGGCCCACAAAGCGAGCCATGCGGCACAGACCACGGTCGTGACGATTGCGCGGCGCACGCCTGTCGTAGGCCTGGAGGGCAAATTGCCGATGCGTAAAAAACCCGATAAGGCGCGATCGGCTGGAACGCCCGTGATGCCGCGCGCAGCGATCCCGCAGGCAGAGCCGACCAGGTTGGCCAGAATGTCGGCGGCCGACGGATCGCGTAGTGCGAAGAAAGACTGCAGGAACTCGATGCAGACGGACAGGCCGACGCATGCAATCCAGATTCCGGTTGCTGACACGAGAGGCAGATGCCCTTTGCGTAATCCGGCCTGCGACGCCGCAGCCGTCCAAAAATATCCCAGCGGAAGAAATATCGCAATATTGGTGACCCAATCGGTCATCGAGCGATGCTGGGCGACCGTCAGCAAAGGCTGCAGGAATGGGCGCAGCACATCTGACCATGGCTGACCCCGAAACTCCAGTGGCAACAGGCTGCCATACACCAAAGCCACGATCCAGACCGCTTGCAGCCAGCGGTAGGCATGCCCCAGATCTGGCGTAGGTTTTGCGGGGTCAGGCTTCAAGCGCACCTCTGTGAATGCATCACCGTTGCGTCTGCCGGCCGGTCCATTGTCTGCAAGTCTGCATCGGGCAAGCGTCTATCAGCAAGAGAAAGGAGTATGGGCACGAAACCAAGGCGCATCAGAGTACTTTCGAAGTCACATCGCCCTGGAACAGAGGCCCGACAATGCTATCCGGGTTGGCGTGACCGACGTCGCCCGGTCGCGCGCCAAACGAGCGGCAGCGGACCGGTTGCGGGTAGGTGGTTATATTCAAGAGTTGATTCGTTTGCGAAAACAGGGGCTGCCAACGTGCCGCGTGCCCTGTCGGCGTTGGACGCATTTTTGCACCGTGCGCGGTTGTTGCACGATAAGAGTTCGAATACAGGAGCCGTTTTGAAGCGTGTCTTGATGGTTGCGTACCACTTTCCGCCGCTGGCGGGAAGCAGCGGTATACAGCGCACATTGCGATTTGTGCAGCATCTGCCCGCGCTGGGTTGGCAACCGTTGGTGCTGAGTGCCGATCCGCGCGCATATGAAAAGACCAGTGATGACCTTCTGGCCGACATACCGCCAGACACTGTTGTGCGCCGTGCCTTTGCGCTGGACACGGCCCGCCATTTGACGATTGGCGGGCGCTACATGGGATGGATGGCGCGGCCCGATCGCTGGGTGAGCTGGCAGTTCGATGCGATCCGTGAGGGGAAGCGGTTGATCGCGGAATTCAAACCCGATGCGATCTGGTCGACCTATCCGATCGCTACGGCGCATCTCATTGCGCGCGCGTTGCATCGGCACAGTGGCATTCCCTGGGTGGCGGATTTCCGCGATCCGATGGCGCAGGAAGATTACCCGCCAGACCCCGTGACCCGGGAACACTTTTTGCGAATCGAGGCCAGTGCGGCCGAACAGGCTGCTTTTTGCGTCTTCACAACCCCTGGGGCCGCGCGCGACTACCAACAGCGATACCCCGTCGCTGCTGACCGGATGCGGGTGCTGGAGAACGGCTACGACGCAGAGAGTTTTGTCGTAGCACAGGCCGTGTCGGTTCCTCGCACGCGTGTGGCGGCCCGGCCGTTGGTCTTGCTGCACAGTGGCATCGTCTACCCCTCTGAACGCGACCCAACCCAGCTGTTTGTGGCGGTTCGGCGTCTGCTGGATGCCGGCCGACTGAAGCCCGACGACCTGCGGCTGAGGTTCCGGGCGGCCGTGCACGATGATTTGCTCCGTGCCCTTGCGCAGGAACACCGACTGGTCGACTTGCTTGAACTGGCGCCGGCCATTGCCTACCGCGACGCGTTGGCCGAGATGCTGTCCGTAGACGGCCTGCTGGTGATGCAGGCCAGCAACTGCAACGCACAGATCCCGGCCAAGATATACGAGTACCTGCGCGCCGGAACGCCCATCATCGGCTTGACCGATCCCGCGGGCGACACAGCGTGGGTGCTGCGCGAGGCAGGCCTGTCGACGGTCGCACGGCTCGACTCGGTCGAAGACATCTGCGACGTGTTGCCGCGTTTTCTGGCCGCGCTTCGGCAGGGCACGGCAGAACGCGCCAGCCCTGTGGCAGTGCAAGCTGCGTCGCGGCAAGGCCGCTCCAAGGCCCTGGTGGAGTTGCTCGAGCGCGCCCGCGAAATATCGTTGCCGTGATGAGGCGATCCCGCTTGCCAGGCGCGCCAGCAGGCCAGCGCGATTTGTACGCGGCGTGCCGCTGATCGGTATACATGTCTACGCGTAAGTCACTGGTCTATTCTTTTCTGGACCGTTATGCCAGCCTGGTCGTCAGCATCGTCTCTTCGATGTTTATTGCGCGCCTGCTGACGCCGTCAGAGCTGGGCGTATTTTCGGTCACGATGGTGTTGCTGGTGTTCGTTAACACCGTGCGAGATATGGGGGCCGGGCAATATCTGGTGCAGGAAAGAGAGCTGACCACCACACGCATTCGCGCGGTGTGGGCTGTGCAACTGGGGCTCGGCCTGACGCTGGCCTGTGTTGTTCTTCTCGGCAGTTACCCGGTGTCGACGTTTTATGATGAACCGCGCATGCGTGACATCATGATGGTGATCGCGCTGAGTTACGCCATCAATCCGTTCGGTTCCCTCACTTACGCATGGTTAATGCGTGAAATGCGCTTTGAAAGCGTAGCGTTGATGCGGTTTTCATCCGGGCTCGGTGGTGCCACGGTGTCGGTCTGGCTGGCTTGGAAGGGTTGGGGGCCCATCAGCCTGGCATATGGCGCTTTGACGTCGACGGTAGTGAATGCGGCGATTGCGACCTACTTTCGGCCCAAATCGTTTCCGTGGTTGCCGGGAGTTGCCGAGATCCGACGCGTACTGGTGTTCGGATCAAAGCTTACGGCCAGCTCAATTGCAACCGTTGTGGCCAGCGGCGCGCCGGAGTTGCTTCTTGGGAAATTACAGAGTCTGCTGGCGGCAGGTCTGTTTTCGCGTTCCAACGGCCTGGTCCAGATGTTCCATCGGCTGTTTGTGGATGCGGTTGCCGCAGTGTGCTTGCCGTGGTTCGCGAAGCAGTCACGGGAGAATGGCAATTACGTGGAGCCGTTTCTTCAGGCGACCGCGTATGTCACCGCATTTGGGTGGTCGTTTTGCGTGACCGTAGTTTGCCTTGCTGATCCGGTCATTCGGTTGCTATATGGAGACCAATGGGGGGAGGCTGTCGATTTGGCACGTTTGCTTTCGATTGCCATGGCCTTCACAGTGCCAGCGGCCTTGTGTCAGACAGCGTTGCTGTCGTCTGGTGCCGTTTCGTCGATTGCTCGTGTCACTCTGGCCAATGCGGCATTAACCATCATTTTGGTGGCCTTTGGCGCGTTTCAAGGGCTGATAGGTGTTGGGTTCGCGATCGTCGTTGCGGCGGCTATGACTGCTGCACTTTGGTTGCGAACGACCACGACTCGTCTCAATTTGCCTTGGCTGCGAATGCTTAATACTTTTGGCAAAAGCGCATTGGTTGCAATATCGACCGGTATTTCCCCTGCGATCGCGGTTTGGCTTTTTGGATGGCACCCCAATGAAATAACGTTATCACTGATCGTCGGAGGAGGAGGTGGCGCAATTCTCTTCTTGGCCGCCGTTATGATTTTTCACCACCCATTGCGAGATGAAGTGATCAATGTGCTAACGAAGCTTCGGTTGCATACAGTTTGAACTAGCGACAAGTTAAGTAACGCCAGTAATTTTGAGTATCAAACTATGAAGAAAATTAAAGGACTACCAACCTTCCTTTTTGTATTGCCTTGGTCGCTTGAGCACGTGGGTGGTGTTAATAATGTTGTTGTTAACTTAGCGCGCGAAGTGCGAACCTCACTCAAATTTGTTCCAATCGTCCTCATCGTAGATTGGAACGCAACTAGTCCGATTTGGGGTGAGTCGCACGGTATAACTACGGTTCGCTGGCGGATCCGTTCACCAACCGATGGTGGTGGAGTAAGCGGCTTATTAGTATATTACCTACAGATCAAACGCTTTTCATTGGAGTTTGAGAAGTTTTGTGAAGTGAATGATGTGGAAGTGATCAATATTCACTATCCCGGCCCCCATTCCTTCTTTATCAGTCGATTTATAAGGCAATCAAAGCGCTCGATTCGATTAGTATTGTCCTTTCATGGTTCTGACGTGACGGGAATAGGATTGTTGTCGAGTTTCTCCAGGTACCGGTGGAGGCAAATTCTGAAGAGTAACGCAATAGTTGTCGCTTGCTCTGAAGACTTGGGCATTCGACTTGACAGCTTGTTCGGCAACACTGTTGATCGACATATTATTTATAACGGCATAGATGTAGATTCGTTCGTCGACTCTGCTTCGACTGGCGTGACCTTTACTCATCGAATCATCCTCAGCGTGGGCAAATTCGTGCATCTGAAAGGGCAAGATGTACTTATTGAGGCGTTTGCGTCGATTGCGCATTTGTACAACGATGTGAAGCTGGTATTCGTTGGCGCATCAGGCGAGAGTTTGCCCGCTCTGCAGTCGATGGCGAAGTTGAAACTAGGTGACGATCGAGTGGAGTTTCTTACGGAAGTGCCACATATGGATATTGCGACGCAATACAAGTCCGCTTCGATGTTTGTCTTGCCTAGTCGACAAGAGGCGTTTGGAATTGTGCTTCTTGAGGCGGCAGCTTTTGGCTTGCCGGTTGTCGCGTCGTCGGTGGGTGGCATTCCCGAACTACTGAATAGTAGCGATGTTGGCTTACTCGTGGATTCAGATGATCCGAGCGGTCTCGCGGCTTGTATACAGAAGTTGCTGGATAATCCCGAAGCGGCTATCGTTATGGGTGAGCGACTGAGAGAACGTGTGCGCAATCAGTTCACATGGGGTCTTGCCGCAACACGGTACATTGAACTGGTCAAATTCGCCGAGGTAATTGATGGTCAATTGCCAATTCAAGAATCATAGGCTGTTGTCAGGGTTTTCGTCCGAGCATCGTCATGATCTCAAGACCACTCCATCCTTGCCATTTTTGCCTGATTTTCTGACGCTCCTTGAATTGCTGCCATGTTGAAGCCAATTTTCGCGGATTAAGTATTGCAGCCTTAACCAAGCTTCGTACTCTTGGTTCGCTCATGTCAGATTGGCCCTTCCACCATGGACGCATTACGAATTTTAGCAACTCAGTATTTGGCAGCCCATTCTTGATCATTAGCGTCTTTAATTGGGGTGGCGCAAGGTACCACCTATGGTCCAGTTGGTAATTCCACCAAACATCTTCATGAAAAGCACGCCCTTCAGATTGATAGTTGCCAGTTTCGACGACGAGGACTCCACCATGAACAAGATGACGTGCAGCGAGCGCGATCAAACCGTCCGGGGCTTCGACATGTTCAATGACATCCCATAGAGTCATTACGTCAAACATTTCGTCGTCTGCCATTGCGCCAAGATCTGCTGCTTGCAACGTCAACGACCCAGTTGTCGTAGTTTCCGAAATCGATGAATTAATAGCTGGGTCAAGTCCGACAACTCGCCATCCATGATTTGCCATGTGACGGGCAAAATAGCCATCTCCACAACCAATATCAAGAAGTCGACCAGGGGAGCCGATCAAGTTCACGAGAAAATTGCGCTGCATTTCGGCGATCGCATCGCGCTTCACAGGATCAAAGTATGTACCCTCAACTTTCTCCTCATAGGCACATGCAAATGTTCGAGCGCTATCTTCCTGACTTCGTTGCAGTGGCCATTGCCATGCGGCGACGCACGCGCGGCATTCGATGACATTTACCTTTGAGCCAACTGCGTCGTAGGCATTCGCTGAGTAACGTCTAAAGTTGGAGCCACCACAAAAAGGGCAAGATTGTCCATTTAGTTCAAACATGGGGAAGAATCAATTCTTGAAATAATCTTACGTCTGGCTATTTGGTCATGAATCATGCTTGTTACGTCCGTCGGCATCTGAGGATCAGCCCCTCGTTTTGTCCCAAGTCTTTTTATAGCGTTTACAGTATTGAGCCCGAATGTATTGCGGGACGTTGAACGGGTTTGATGGTTTGGTTTGATTTTCAATAGGCCCCTGCCAGGGCGCTGCAGGCCCCCCTACCAGTAGCAGGTTTACGATGCGGCGTTGCAAACGAGATAGGCCGGTTTCCTTTTGTTAATGTTCGTGGGGTACAGTATTTTCCAATCCAGGTATGGGCCTGAAGCTGGCTTGAGTTGGTAACTTCTGCTGTTCGGCTTGACCGGGTTAAAAGTAGAAGTTTAGAGGGTTGGGTTTTTGTCTGCTGTTTTGCATTCATGCAGGCCCCTGCCAGGCCGCCGGAGGCCCTCCGGCGCGCAAGCTTGTTTTCTCGCTCGATCCTGTTTTTCCTGAGTGGCGTCAGGCCTGCTGTTTGCGTTTTGGCTTGTTGAACAACTCGAACAATTGCGCCTTGGATTTTTGCATCTCCTGGGCCGCTTGTAGATCAGTTTGTCCTTTGGCTTTGGCCAGTAAATCTCCAAGCGTAATGCCCGCTTTGAATTTGACCAACCCCTTTTTGTCGAGCAGCACCAAACACTCCAGTGGCGTCTTGGCATCCTTGTTTTTGTAGACTTTTTTGATCTTGCCCTTGTCGCTCACTACCTCGGTGGCGAACAGACAGGGACGGTGCAAATTGAGCCACGAATTGAACGCCCCCTCGTAGAACGCGTTGATGGGCGCGGCGTACTTCTGCGGGATGTGGCTGTAGCCCATGTGCTTGCGCACCACGCTGGCATTCTTGCTCTCGGCCAGGGCGTTGTCGTTGCTATGGCGCGAGCGTGATTTGGTTTGCTCGATGCGCAGCTTGTTGAGCATCTCAGCGACCTTTTTGTTGACGTACTCCGAGCCGTTGTCCGAGTGAAACCCCAAAATCACAAACGGAAACTGCGCCAGTATCAACTCCAGTACCGGCAGCAAAAATGCCTCGCTTATGCCCTGTACGCAGGCCTGGACCTGCCACTGGCTTGACGCGTCCACGCAGGTGATGTGATAGACGCCCTTGGCGCCATCAAGGTCACCTTGGTGCACGCTGTCGATGCGCACCCAGCCCGCGCGCCCATTGGGCCTTGGCGCCTTGCGCACGCCAATGGGGTTACAAACGGGACGGGTCTTTGTGAAGCGCACGCGCCGGGCTCGGTAGCCCGCGCTTTTGCGCAGGTTGTAAAGGTGCGATACCGACAGGCCTGCCAGGCGCGCGTAGCGCGGATCGTCGTACACGGTGTAGGCCCGGCGCAGCAGGTGCACAACGGCCGGACCGCAGACATCTCCATTGGTGTTACCGGCTGCATAGATGCGCGTAAATATGGCGGAGTTGTAGAGCTGGTCCGGCAACAGCAAGGGGCCCTCAGGCCCCTTGCTGTTTCGACGCAGAGTTGCGATGCGCATCAGAACGGAACGTCG
>Ga0209390_10001650_pt1 | contig 42233 bp, 31 predicted proteins | sample BON01_FD_187212 | JGI IMG/M metagenome (GOLD analysis project Ga0209390, IMG submission 187212) | Freshwater microbial communities from Lake Bonney liftoff mats and glacier meltwater in Antarctica - BON-01 (SPAdes) (version 2) | ecosystem: Environmental > Aquatic > Freshwater > Ice > Glacier...
GCGCGGTCACGGTGGATTCAATCGAAGAAGAACTCGTGGGGGTTTTGGTGGTCACCGACTTCTCAACTCGGCGACCTTCCGCATCGTATTCAAAGCTCAGTTTTTTCCCGCTGGGATTGGTGGCGTATCCCTCGGTGATCGCTTCGACGAGGCGGTTGCGACCGTCAAAGATATATTCCCATCCGGGGGCAGATTCACGGTTCCCATCGGCATCGTGGCTGAAACTTCCGTAGGTCGGGGTGATCCAGGTCAGACCATCGACCACCGCCACCGCGTCCTGATGGGCTCCGAGGTCGCCTTGGTTTGCAAGGACACCTTTGACCGACCATTGGTGCCAGCCGCCGTAGGGGTAGGCTGATAAATTTTGGCTCCAATGATAACTGGTAATCCCCTCAAAGTTTGTCGATCCACCACTGAGGGGGCCATAGGTGCCAAACTGGTCATTCACATACAAATCAGCTCCCCAAACTCCCTTGACGTTGAGTTTGAAGTTCCCGCTCCCGAGGAAACCATTCGGATTATCGCCGAAACTGCCATTGGGTTGGTTCAAGGCATTGGCGGCATTTCCGGATGGTCCCATCCCTCCACTGCTCATGAACTGGCTGCGACGACCAATGGCATCCACTGTATAATTGAAGTTTGGTCCGCTCGAATTTCGGGCATTGGTCAGCTGTCCACTCACTCCATATTGGTAACTCCAGTTGCCCTGACTGCTGAGAACGGTCTTTCTTCGACCAAATTTATCGAAGCGTTGATATTTGAAGGACGGCGCTCCGGCGACCGTGGATTCGACCCGCGCGAGGCGACCAGCTTTGTTCCCGTCACGCTGGTAGATGAGGTTGGGGCCTCCCCGGTCCACTCCGGTAATCCATCGGTTGTTGGGGTCCCGGGCGTAGCTGGCACTCATCCAGGCACTTGAAACTCCGGTAAGTTCTCCGGAATTTCCATTGCCCCGAGCGTAGGTGATGCTGTGGATGGGAACGCCATTTTTAAGGAGAGACACTCCGGTCCGGCGTCCCTGGCCATCAAATTGGGGATCAACTTCGTAGCCCGCGAGGACCTTGCCATCGTTAGCATAGTCGACAATTTCCAGGCGATCACGATCCCAAGTGTGGATACGCGAGCCTGATAGGTCCGTGATCGTTTTCGTGTTTCCGTCCGCTCCGTAAGTGAAAGATTCAGTCACAATACTTCCCGATCCGATAGCGGGGTATTGGATTTCTCTCAGGTCACGAGCCCCGTCATTGGTGTAGAAGAATCCTACATTTCCTCCTCGTGCCCGACTGACGGTGCTGACTAAACCTCCAGCAAGCCAAGTGTTTTGAATTCCAGGTCCAGCTTCGTAGTTCTTGGCAGTTGGGGCACCTGATGGACCGGAGACCAGAGAAGTGGTTTGGTTGGCATCAAGAGCCTTGATTGAATTGGTAAATCCGGAGGCGTCCAAGGTGGTGGTGCGCATTTCGTCCACAACATTTTCTCCTTTAATTTCGGATTGGGTCCCATTGAACTTGAAAGATGAGTTCAGGTTGAGAGTGAGTATGGAGAAGGACGCCTCCCCGGCCCCGAAACTTGAAGTGACGGCATGAGTTCCAATGATGGGATCAGTAAAGCCACTGACGGCTCCATTTTGCGCAAAGGAAACACTGGATTGTGTTCCTCCCACGGTCATGGAGGCTGCGGTCATGCTTCCGTCGGAATGCCAAGTCGGGGTGTAGGTGGACGATGGCATTCCCGTTCCAGAGCTAGCGGAGTAGAGCAGGAGACCCTTGTGGTCAAAGTCCTTGGCGATACTCCATCCTTTCGTGGTCGAGCTGGTATAAGTCTGGTAAGCGGTTCCCGCAATGACCCCTTGAATATCTCCACCAAAACGGAGATCCGAGGTGATAACTTCCTCTCCGTCATCCAGGGTGGTCGTGGAATCCCCGGTCGCGATGTTGTAGACACTTGAGGAAACCTCCTGCATCGAGAGACTTCCCGGACCCTCGACAGTCTGACTCACTGTTGTGGTCACAGAAGTTCCGGAGATTGTTTCAATCTCGGTGAAGCGATCTCCTCCGGCTCCAAGCGTTCCGCTTTTGTTGACATCAAGACCTTCGCGAGTGAATGACTTTTGTCCGGAGGCGGTTTGTCCCCCAGTGGGGAAGGATTCGTGTTCGGTAATCCACCATTGTTTGGAGGGATATTTGGCGATCACTCGAGTCACGTCGGCACCGGGTGCGCTGTATTCGTAGTTCGTGACATCATTCCCAGAACCGCTGGTTTGGGTGGTTGGAACTTCAACTTTTCTTACCCGGCCCCAAGCATCAGTCCAAGTGTTTTGAAAAGCCCCTGGAGTGTCAGAAAGTGCCGCGCTTCTTCTCAACATCCCGGCATCAACAACAAGTCCCGCCGTGGCAGGAAGGCTGGCATTTCCTCCCAGAGATAAAAGGGCTCCGCTATCTTGATTGTAGTTTGTGGTCTGGGTGAGGCCTAAAGTGCCATTTGTGCTGGTGACTGTCACTCTGTCATTGGATGGACCCGTCCCGTAATTGAATGACCGGCCTGTCGATTGATTTCCAACCGTAGAGGTATTCAGAAGCTGGCCATTGAGGTTCGTTTGGTGAGAACTCCCCTTGGGGCGTCCCCCAATGTTGATGGAAGAACTAATGCCTAAACCGTTCTTGTTATATTCGATGGTGCCTCCCGAGTGACCGTCCCAAGAAAATCCAGTGGGCCGGAAGAGCCAGTCACGATTTGAAGAACTCGAATTCAGACCCAGTGATGAGGTTGTCGAAGAAACTGCTGGAACACTCGATTCCCATGTCACCTGTGAATTTTCCAACCCGTTGGGATAAGTTGGATTGATGGTCTGAGGCCCGCCCCAGGAACTGAGCGCTCCGGTAGAAGACCACCCCCCGGTCGGAAAGTTCGGTAGGATCGAATCCGCTTGTGATTCGGTGAAGCCGTAGCGGTTGATCGTCGTGACACTCTTCTGCCCGTTCACAACACCCGAGGAATTCAGTTTGCCTGTCGAGGTGGTGATCACAAGTGAACCACTTCCCCCGGCCTGATAAGAATTTGTCGTTCCAAAAAGACCGGGTGAGTCAATTTCCACGAGGCCCCAGGGAAGAGCCCCATCGGATGCGCCTCCTCCTCGTTCATAAGAATAAACGGTAGTTGCTACCGAGGAATCTGTCTTACTAGAAATCGAACCTGTTGGGGCGGAATTCATGGTCACGGTAGACCCTTCATCCGCCCACGAAACCCAAGTTCTACCGTAAGCCGATCCGCTCAGCTTTGAAGTCGCTTCATACCCACCACCATCTACGGTGTAGTCCACTGTCCATGCTCCGTTTGTTTCCTGAATTGGGAAGCCGTCAACATTCCAGGATTTGGAATAATCCGGGGCATCTGGTTTGTTCACCACCACCCCAGTCGGAAATCTGGAATTGGGCGTAAAGGTTGTCACAATAGGACTGCTTGCCGTCCCTGTTTTCAAAATAGTCGTTAAGCAACCAGGGTCGGAAAGGTCCTTGGGAAACCAAGTTGAGGTAGAAAGATTCTTGGTAAGTTCGACACGGGAAACAGGGGTGCTGCTCACACCGCTCTTTTCTGTTTCCACAAAGGTGATGGTATTTGCGGCCTCATCAAAATTCACCGTTTTGGTGGCCACTTCAGCTGAACTTGATGTGATCGATCCCGAATATTGGTTGAAGGAATAAACGTTTCCGGTCCCAGAAGTCGACAGGATATAGTCGGTAGCAGGAGCCCCTCCGGATCGGGCAACTTTCAGTCCAAAGAAATTATCGGGAAAATCGTCCGTCAGCGCTCCCCCGCTGTCGATGGTATAAGTGACAAAAGAGGTGAGTGAAGAAACATCGACAGCTTCTCCATTAGTAGGCAAAGGACTGGACGGATCCCGATGGTAGAGTCGGATCGTTGTTGAAAATCGATTGCGGTCTGCATCAATGTCAGCAATGATATTCCGCCCAATAATTTGCCGAAGGGGTGCTCGGTGCCAAGCTCTTAAAAAACTTGGTGCGAACCAACCACGGTCGGGTTGGAAAGTCTGACCATACCAGTCTGGGGCCTTTCGAACTGCACTGGCGACATTTGAGTTCACTCCATCATCTCCGACCACCACGAAGTCTTCCCTTGGGCCGGTAAAAAGAAGATCCGACGATAAACTTGGATAACTTGAATTGAGCTCGTTTTTATAACCGTAAGCACCCGTGCTAATGATTTGAGAAGTCGAAGCAAAATCAGGGTCGGTGTATTCAATCGAAGGAGGATACCAAGTATTGGGGAATGGAATATAGCGATCCAGATCACGATCGGTAACCCGAGGATTCAAAATCACGAGATTCCCGCCAGAAGGCCCCTCTGAGCCAACTCCCAAATTGATCTCCATGAGAATGGCAGGATCAGGGAGAATGTTGACTACACAAGCTGGTTGACTTGCCGGAAGGGAGGTTAATTTTTGAATGGTGGAATCACCCGCTGCATCGAGCCCTTTGGTGAAATCTCCACTGAAGACCCCTTGGAAACGTCGAACGTAAGCAACCCAATTGTTCCCGGTATCTGTGACGTATGAAAGGGGGGCGTATCCCACTCCTTCTACTCCGTTAAAAGTTCGATTGATATCTGAAAGATCACATCCAGTTGGAACAAAATGATGGAGAGTGTCTTCCGTTGGATCAGAATCAATGCTCGTATCGTAAATCCCCATGACACTGAGATCAGGAACGTTGTTGGGAATAATCTTCGTTGTCTCTTGTTGGGCTACCGTGAGAGAACTTTCTGCACCGGGAAGAACAAAGATCCCCGGTGAGTCCGGGTTCTGATCGGGATGCATTCCTGCAATAGTTCTCTCGGTGAACGGGCTGTAGGCCCATTTATGGAGAACATCAAACTTCCCGGCAATCGCATCAGAAGCTGCTGATCCAGGAGGACACAGAAACACTTTAATTTGGTGAGTATACTCCTGACTCACGTTAAACCAATGCTGCACACCATCGTCCTCCGAAACATCATCGGATTCTTCCGCATCTAAAGATCCCTCGTCGATCCAGCCATCTTTGCCGACAACCGAGTTGGTAAAATAAGAAGGGATTGTTACTTGGGTTCCAGAAACAAGGGTTGTGGGACCGGGGCCATCGACCGTCCCATCATAAGACCCATATTGAAACCCTCTAGTTCGAAACACAGGCCACCAAGTCACCTTGAGAGCCTGAACCTGGGTCGCCAATATTTGAAGTTTGCTCTGGTAATTCGAAGGGGTCACCAGACCCACAGAAGGAAGGTCCAACTCAGTAAAAAATGAGGTTTGAACAAAGGTTGTTCCGGGATGACTGGCTCCTTGCTCAATTCGATCAGAGTTGATGTTCAGAAACTCAAATTTCAAGTCATCAAATTCTTTGACCGCTTGATTAAGAAGCCTGACACAATCAGCCATGCCCAAGCCATTTAATGAACTTGGATAGTCCGATGCGCCAACCCAACTGATGTAGGTATCGTCATCGGGGAAATCGACGCTATGGCTTGCAGGGATTTCATCGTCAAAAATATTGAATCCAGAAAAATAAGCATCAACGGCATCACGCTGAGAAATCAGGACATGTCGTTCTTGAATCGAACTCAGAACATCCGCCAAGGATTGTGCCTGAACGTAAGAAGCTGAAAAAAGCGAAAGCAGCAAAAAGAGGAATCTGTGAAACCGGGTTTTCATGAAGATAAGAAAGATGGGAAAATTACGAAGAAGGAAGAGGAAAGAGAAACGAGGGCTGACCTTTGAACTGGTCTAGTCGAGCACTTCAACTGTCAGCATGACTTTTGGGTTGTCGATTCTTGATGGGTTCGAAGACGGGGTTCCCCCGATTTCTGCATTGTCGATGCGCCCGTCCATTTCGAGATCTCCGGAGCCGTCCGGTGTTCCGTCGATGGTTTGGCTGTCAAGAGGATTGAAGCCATTCAAAAGTTCATAGAGACTGGGAAGCCCATCGCCATCGAAGTCGACTTCCTCCGGATTCACTTCTCCGTTCACCAACGCGCTGTCGTCGGTGTAGAGGAGTTGCACGAAGAGTTTGTCGTTTGTCGATTCAAAGCCATAGTGGAAGTTGCCCTCCCCGTGCTCAATTTCCGGGATGAAATCCCAGTCCTGAAGATCGGATGAGGTTCGCACAAAATAAGTCCGGTCTGCTACCCCGTCCCACCGGAAGAAAAAGGCTTCTCCCACAAGATCAACTTCAGGTGAGGGCTGAGGAACAGGATTCCCGAAGTTAGGCAAGACGGTCGCGACCACCAAAGCCGACAGACACAAAGCAACTGGTCGAAGATAGGTTTTCATTTTTTGGCGTTGGTGGAGGATTTGTGGTATTTCCAGTAAGTGACGGTCGCGTCCTTTTTGGGCTGGGGAGTTGGCGGTTGAGGGGGATTCAATCTCCGCTCCAACATCTTGGCTTCGTAGGCTTCCGCAAGCTGTTCACGGTTCTGGTTGTAGTGATCGTGGATGCCGTAAAGAAAATCCATGGCCCGGGGATTCTCATGGGAACCGGAAAGCAAAACCAATTGCTCCCCAAGAGCATCCAAGGTCGGAGCATTTACAATGAGCCTCTCGCGATCCGTCATTTCAGAAACCGGACCTTCGGGAATTCCCCCTTTCCTGGTCATACACATCAACGTGTATCTGGTTCCCCGTGCTTCGTAATTGGGATAATATCCAAAATGAAAAAAGTTGACCGGACTCCATGCCGCAAATTTTTCTCCGCCCTCACTCCATTCGACCAAGGTTGCCCTGTCATCAAAGGCAGTTGCCACCACCATCAGAAAATGCCTGGGAAGCGCCTCTTCCCCGGTCTGAATGTCCGGAGTGATCGGCGGCGGCGGCCCGGCCTTCATAACCGCCCCAGGTGCGACCGCTTCCCGGATCGTGACCGCGTGGCCTTCTTTCTGGATCACCGCTTCCTTGATGATCTCACGCTCCCCGGCGACGATGATTTCGCCTTCCTTCGGAGGAAGAGCAGGCTCCTGCGCCGAAACTCCGGCGACCGCGATCACGCCAAGCATCCCACCCGCCACAAAAACCATTCTTTTCAAAAACATTAAGGAATTCGTATAGCATCTCACTTTCAGCGCAAGAAGTTTTGCATTTCATTTCAAAACCACCGCAGATTCATTGATCAGTCTTCTCACGGACGGCTCGCCATACTGGACCCAGCATTTTCCAACTCTTCGTCTGCGCCTCCCAGATAAAGACCTCAAATCGGCGCCCTACTTGATCTCCGGGCTTCCGAAACTCCACCGACGAGAACTCAGTTTCAGGACGAAGAAAACCAGACCGGGCCAGCTTGAAGGCCCCGGGATGAAACCCCTTCGATTTCGCTTCCGGTGCTTCGATTTGTGCGAGTTCTTCCCCTGTCATGGACGCAATGATGATCTCAGTTTGCCAACTCTTGAAGGAATAAATCTTAAGGTAATGCGTCGGATCGCGAGGCTTGACCGCTTCAATCCATTCGGAAACCTGCTGATATTCAGCAGGATGAGTCGATGAAGAGCAGGCCAGCGCAAGTGTTTGCTGGGTCGGGAAGAGACGTTTCGCCAGCGAGATGGCAAGTTCATCATCACCATCAAGAACAGCCCCTTGCAGCCGGCCCATCAGACTCCCGAGATCTTCGCGCTCTTTCGGCTTCTCTGGAGATGAGGAAGATTCCTCCCCTTTGGGATCAGAACATCCCAGGGTCAACAATCCAAGAAACAGAGCGACTACGAAAAGACACTGCCGAACGTCGAATTTTTTCTGGACCATCACCACCGGAACCCTGCACCGATTTCTCAAAGAGGTCCAAAAAAAACGCTTCCCCCCATCACGAACCGCCTTTAATTGAAGGGTGATTCCTGGATTTCCAGACCGAATTTTCGTTTGCAAATCTGGCCGTCACCCTCCTCGACGGCCATGAGAGCCGTTCTCATCTTAGCTCCCATCCCTGCATCTCCAATGATGCTTGCCCACCCAACCACAAAATAGAAAATTTTAAGATGTCATTGCGGGGAAAAAAATCTGCCATGCCGGACTTTGTATCGGGACAATGAGTTTCACTTATGATCTGGCTATCGCTTTCGCCCTCTCCCAAGCCCATCGAGAGATTGGCAGAATGGGATGATCGCCCTGCGCTTTTGGGCCATCCCCGTAAATTCTCGGTCGCAAAGACCTTAAGGGCCGCCTAGTCTTCCCCATAATGAACCTACGCCTTCCCGGAATCCTCATTCTCCCCGTCTTCGCGCAACTTGCCCTTGCCGACGGATGGACCGCCTACAACGACTGTGTCGATACCACGCCTGCATCGACTCCGGTCAATGCCACCAGTTTCGGCCTCGGGCGCTTCTACGCGGGCGACGGGAGTTCGGGAAATCTGCGCGATTTCGAGACAGGTTCCGACACGGGCGTGACGGTGACCTTTACCGAAAACGTCTCCACCGGGAATACCATCAACTGGGCACAGGATTTCGCCGACTACACGCCGGGAACCGATGCCGCCGGGATCTTCGGGGGAAAACTGAATCTCACCGGCAACATGTCCTACAACGACGCCCCCGGCTGGTCGCTCGATCTCACCATCAGCAATCTCGACCCGAATGTCTCCTACTCCTTCGCCGCCACCGTGCATCGCAACGGCGGCGCGGGGTATGCCACCCGCATCACGAACTGGACCCTCAACGGCGCGGAATCCGCGACCTATGCCTGCTCGGACGGCGCGCTGAAAATCAGCGAGACCAGCGCCGAGTTCAGCACGGGAGACAATATCGGCGGACTGGTCGCCCGGTGGACCAACATCCGCGCCGGCGCCGACGGAACCTTCTCGCTCCGCACAACCCACGGCCTTGGCAGCGCGCAGGGCGGGATTGCCGGAGCCGACGCCTACCGTGGCTACGCCGGCGGACTTTTCATGCTCATGGCGCAACCCCAGGATGCGCCGCTCGTCATCACCTCGATCGCGTATGACGCCGATTTAAAATCGGCGACAATGACTTGGCCGACCCGTTCCGGACGGACCTACGCCATCGATGCCTCGGACGACCTCGTAACCTGGGACGAAGTGGGAACCACTCCGGTGATTGTCGGCGACACCGCCAGTTTCACCGAAACCAATATCAAGGCCCCCGAAGGTCAACGCTTCTATCGGGTTCGGGAACTCTAGCCACTCCTAAAAATTCTTCCTCTCCCCGGAGCCTCTCTCCGTGCTACCCTCCGTCACCATGCGACCTCGCAAGCTTCTCGCCCTCGCCATTGCTCCCCTCCTGGCGTTCCCCCTTCTCTTCTCGGCTCCCAACGAAAAGCCCGGGTCCCCGGCCAATCCTCTCAAGGCCTACACCAACGCCACCCTCTACCCGGTCTCCGCTCCCAAGATCGAAAACGCCACCCTCCTTGTCCGGGGCGATACCATTCTCGCCGCAGGCCCCGCAGACCAAGTCAACATTCCGGCCGGGGCCGAGCAAATCGATTGCTCCGGCAAGACGATCATCCCCGGCCTCGTCTGCACCCACTCCCACATCGGCCAGGTTGCCGGTGGCGATGGCTCCTCGCCCATCCAGCCCGCGGTCCGCGCGCTCGACTCCATCGACGTCCGCGACACCAGTATCGACAAAGCCCGCGCCGGCGGCATCACCACCGCCAACCTCATGTCCGGCTCCGGCCTCCTCCTCTCCGGCCAAACGATCTACCTCAAACTCCGCAAAGGAAACACCGTCGAAGACCTCGCCATCAAGCTCCCCGACGGCTCCTTCGCCGGTGGCGTCAAGATGGCCAACGGCACCAATGCCATCCGCGACAACGCTTCCTTCCCCGGCACTCGCGGTAAATCCGCCGCCCTCGTCCGCCAGCGCTTCCTCGACGCCCAAGCCTACCAAAAGAAACGCGCCCAACACCTTACTGAAAACGATCCCGACAAACCCTTCGAGCGCGATCTCGCCCTCGAAACCCTCGCCGACATCCTCGACCGCAAACGCATCGTGCACCACCACACCCACCGGCATGATGACATCCTCACCGTGCTGCGACTGAAGGAGGAATTCGGCTTCGAGGTCGTCCTCCACCACGTCTCGGAAGCGTGGAAGGTCGCCGATGAAATCGCCGCCGCAAACGTCCCCTGTTCCCTTATTTTCCTAGACTCCCCCGGCGGAAAACTCGAAGCCCGCGATTTTAAATGGCGCAACGGAGCCGAGCTCGAAAAACGCGGCATCCTCACCGCCATTCACACCGATGATCCCATCAACGACTCCCGCTGGTTTCTTCGCAATGCCGCCATCGGCGTCCGCGCCGGAATGTCCCGCGAGAAAGCACTCGAAGCCCTCACCCTTTCCGGCGCAAAAATGTTGGGCCTCGGCGAGTCCACCGGCTCGCTCGATCCCGGGAAAAAAGCAGACTTCGTCATCCTCTCCGGCGACCCCTTCTCCATCTACACCCGCATCCTCGAAACCCACATCGAGGGCCAAAAAGTCTTCGACCTCACCAACCCCACCGACCGCCTCTACGCCGAAGGCGGTTACGGAGCCGGCCATGCCCGCGAAGCTTCCGGTTGCTGCTTCTATCGTTAATCCAACCACCCCTTTCCCATGTTTAAAATTCTCCTCCTCTCGCTTCTCAGCGCCTCGGTGTCTTTCGCCCAAATCGCGGTGAAAGCAGACCTCCTTTACCCCATGACCGGCGACCTCAAGCCCGTCAAAAACGCCGTCGTCCTCTGCGGACCTGATGGCAAAATCCAAGCAGTCGGCCCCGCCGCAGAGATTGAAATCCCCGGGGGCTACCAAATCCTCACTGCCAAAGTCGCCACCCCCGGCATCATCGACGCCCACGCCACCGTCGGTCTCTCCGGCATCCTGAATTCCCCGAAGCACGACCAAGAACAGCTCGAAAAATCGGCGCCCATCCAACCCGAGCTCCGCGCCCTGGACGCATACAACGGTCGCGATCCCCTCGTGAAATGGCTTCGCGATCTCGGCGTCACCACCGTCCATACCGGACATTCACCCGGCACCCTCATCTCCGGCCAACTCATGGTGGTGAAGACCGACGTCCCCTCCATCACCTCGCTCAAAGACACTCTCATTCCCACTTCCGCCGTCGCGGCCACCCTGGGTTCCAATGCCCTGGCCTCGGGCGGAAAATCCCCCGGCACCCGTTCCAAAGCGGTCGCCCTCCTCCGCGCCGAACTCCTCAAGGCTCAATCTTACGCTGCCAAAATCAGCAAATCCGAGGCCGAGCAAAAAGACGCCCCCGATCCCGATCTCAAACTCCAGATCCTCGCCGATATTCTCAGCAAAAAGACCCCGCTCCTCATCAATGCCCACCGTCACCAGGATATCGCCGCCGCCCTCCGTCTCCGCGAGGAATTTGGCTTCGATCTCATCCTCGACGGGGCTGCCGAAGCCTACCTTCTCCTCGATGAAATCAAGGCCGCCGGCGTTCCGGTCATCGTCCACCCCACCATGGCCCGGCCTTTCGGTGATCTCGAAAACATGACCTTCACCCTCGCGGCCCAACTCCATGAGAAAGGAATCCCCTTCGCCTTCCAGTCCGGCTACGAACCCTATGTCCCGAAGACCCGCGTGGTCCACTTCGAGGCCGCCCTCGCCGCCGCCTACGGACTTCCGCAAGAGATTGCCCTCGCCGCCTGCACCCTCTATCCCGCCCAAATCCTCGGACTCGATGACAAAATTGGATCCCTGCAACCCGGCCTCCACGCCGACCTCGCCCTCTTCGACGGCGACCCCCTGGAAACGATGACCCACACCACCCACGTCATCATCAACGGCAAGCTCGTCTCATCTTCCCAAAAGTAGAGACTCGCTCAACAACTGAAGCACCGGCACAAAAAAGGCCTTCCGTGAAGGACGCCATTCATTGAGAATTTGATCGCTTCGGCGAACCAGTGCTCCGTCAGGCCTAAAATGTGAGATAGATTCAACGAAGGTCTGTGGGAGGGCGAGGCGGGATTTCTTTGGTGAACCGGAATTCTCCAGAGGGATGACAACGAAAGTCATCCCGCAAATCGGCAAGGGGATGCCCGTCTTTTTTTTGGTCCGACAGGCTCCTAGCGCCGACGACGCAAAAGACCCGCGAGGCCAATCATCAAGAGCGCCGTTGACCCCGGCTCAGGCACGACCGTGAATCCTGCCGCCTCAAAAATTGCAACATGCTGGGCTTCGCTCAGGGTGTCAAAGGCACCCACATTCGAAGAATAATTAGCCTGATCGAAAGCCCCCACCCCGATACCTGTGCGAGTCGCGAAGCCATCAGTGTAGTCCCAGGATTCTCCATCTCCAAGCACGTCGATGTCGCCATAGACATCAAAGACCGAACCATTGTTGAAGAGTTCAATCGCGTCGTCGCCATTGATACTTGCCGCCACATCAAGGAAGAGTGCGAAATTCTGCACGAAGTTGTTGGCGAAGAAATTAAACGATTCCAAATTCCCAGCGACGACGATCACGTCCCCAGCACTGGCAGAGCCTGCGGGAAAGGTGAATTCTTGCCCATTGGAGCCACCACCATTGTTAGCGCTTCCGACTCCCCAAAGGCTCAGATCAACAATTGGTGCCTGAGCCTGAAGGATAATTGACTTGGGATTGCCACCCGAAAGATCACCGTCGGTGACACCGGCGATGACCAGGACCGCCTGACTGCTGGCGGTGAGAAGAAGCGAGCCGGCGAGCACCAGAGAGGGACGCGCCGAAGATTTAAATGAGATTGGGTTCATAAGAGGAGGAAGGTGGGAGGTAACGACATGAGCAAAGAAAACTCAAGGGTCATTGAATCTCAAAATTCTTCGCCAATATCAAGAAGATTCTCGCCACGGCCCGAAACCGGCAGGGCGATTGGTTTGAGATCATCCAGGCATTGATCTATCGGGATTAAGTTCGGACTAGACACAAACCCTCAAAAATGTTGCGCTAGTCCGGTGAGAACAAAACAAGACCAAGCGCCACACCTCCAAGCGACAGACCTGCAGATAAAACACTTTGAGAGTTCGGCGGACTGGGAACTTGCTCACCAGCTTCTCGATGAAGAACACCTCTTGGGAGCAGGTAAGGAAGCTGGAGACCGCCTCGGGCAATTCATTCTCGAGGACGGCAAGATGGTCGCGGTTCTGGTCTGGTGCGCCTCTGCATGGCACTTAAAAAAGCGAGACGAACTCATCAACTGGGACCCGGTCACAAGAGCCAAACGCTTGAAACTCGTCGCCCAACTTCGTCGGTTTTTGATCTTGGACGAGCACCGGCGCCCCAACCTAGCCTCACAGTGCCTCGGTTTGGGACTTAGAAAATTGCAGCAGCAGTGGGCCGGGCAACACGGATATGAACCTTTGGTGGCTGAGAGTTTCAGCGATCCCGAGAGCCACCATGGAACAGTTTACAAGGCGACGAACTGGACCCTTGCCGGCGACACCAAGGGCTTCAGCCAGAACCGGGCCAAAGGCGACCATACCGATTATTACCTCCCCAATGATCGGCCCAAAAAACTCTGGCTCAAGCCCCTCCAAAAAAATGCCTACACCCTACTCTGCGCCAACGAACTGCCCTCCAAATGCCAGGCCGGAGAGGTCATCGGGGCCGGCGCCAGAAGCCCCCTCAACCACCCCCAACTCAGCAGCCTACGCCAAGCTTTTTTACAAATCGACGACCCCCGCCGCGCTCAGAGCCGCCGTCACCCGATGAGCGCCCTGCTGAGCCTCATCGCCCTCGGACTCCTGATGGGTGCGCGCGACATGAAAAGCATCTGGAAAAACGTCGTCGGATTGACCCAAAGCCAACGCGAACAAATCGGCCTAAAAGTGAAAGTCAAAGGCACCACCCGTCTCCGTATGCCCGGATATGACTGCCTCAATGACTTCATGAACCTCCTCGATCCGCATGATTTTGCCAAAGTCCTCACCCAATGGCTCCAAGCCAACCAAGGGATCCTTCCCGCCTCACTCGCCCTCGACGGCAAAAGCATCGGGGACGGCAAAACCGGAATGATCATCACCCTTTGCCGCCACGACGACGGGAGACCCGTCGCCCTCATCCCCGCCACCGGCAAAAAAGAAGACAGCGATGTCTCCGAAGCACGCTCCCTGCTCCAAGATGACACCGTGCAACTGATCAACCAAACGATCACCATGGACCCGCTGCACAACAAATTTGAAACCCTCCAAACCATTGTTCAAAAAGGAGGGGACTACATCGTCAGCACCAAAGACAACACCTCCAAATGACTTGAAGAAGCCAAGAAATCCCTTCAAGGCTCCCCCCTTTTAGCTTTCCCGCCGAACAAGGACACGGGCGCATCGAGCAACGTCACTACGCCTCGGCGCCGCTTACCCCGGCAGACGTAGGACTTCCCGGCGCACAAAGCGCCACCCTTGTGCGCCGCGAATGGGTCCACCTCTCAAAAGAAGAGCGCAAAACACTCAAAACGGCGGACTTGGAAATCAAAAAACACGACCGCTACTTCCTCAGCAGCCTCTCGGTGGATGAGGCCCGAGAGATCGCAGTGCAAGCCCGCACCCACTGGGCCGTCGAAAACAAAAACCACTACAAAAAAGACGTGAGCCTGTGGGTGGAAGACGACCATCGCCACCGGAAAGTCAAAGCCCCCCAGAATTTGGCACTCATGAGGAGCGCCCTTCTTGCGATCATTTTGTGAAAAGTCGTTGAGAACTCCGACCAAAAAACGCCCCGGCAGGGGCCGTCAGAACGTAGCCGGGGGTCAGCGGAGCGCAGCCCCCGGACCCAGGCCCGCAAGAAGGTCCGCGTCCTGAAGGGACGCCAGAAATCGGAGCCTACCAATCGTGTTGATCATACCTGACCCTTCTGGCGCCCCTCCAGGGCGCTCCGTGGTAAGACGAACATTACCCGGGGGCTGCGCTCCGCTGACCCCCGGCTACGTTCTTGCAGTCCCGCCGGGACGCTGGGAAAATGCTGAAAAGCATTTTTCACAAATGCTGCTGCGTGGCGGTATAGATGGTGGGCGGGGTCGTGGAAGCTTTCGGCCAAGAGGGGGCGGTAAATCAGCATCACAAGACCCTGACAACGCGCCTCTTAAAAAAACAACACCTCTCGTCCAATCGAGACAGCGCACCTTGCGCGGCCCACCCACCTGCGACCAAAAAACTATTCTCAATTTCTGCATTTGGGATATGGTCGGTCTAATCTCAACAAGAATGACCTGAGCCCTTCGAGATACGCGGTCTTCTGCTTCCCAATACCCGAACCATGGTCACCCGAATCTTCTTCATCTTTTTGCTCATCGCCGCTCCCTTGACTTCGGACGAGATGCCTCTCCGCGACCAGATTGCGCTCGTAGAAAAACTTCAAAAAGAAGCGAATCTCGTCGTAGACTATAAGGAATATGGTGAAGGCGGAATCTTCAGAATCCAATCCGTCAGCGATGGCGTGCTCAGCCGGGGCGAGGAAATTCCATTGAAGAATTCCCAAAAATTCTTCGTTGAACAGAAAAAGAAAAACCTCATCGTCGTCATCTTGGGCAAACAAGATAGCGCCCCTCCGGAATATCAAAAACAGCTCCTCAGGGTGCGCGATTTTGTAGTGGCCTGCGGATACCGGCGAGTCTCCATTTTTCAAGGCAATGGGGTCGGGCATCCAGCACTCCGCCTCGATCATATCGAGCCAAAAGACTGATTCCGTCTCCTGATCAACGGAACTTAGACTCATTCATCGTTCGAGCAGAAGCCAGTCTCCAAAATAATGAGGACTGTAAAAGACAACTCATTTTGTAAGCGACGTTTGAGTTGATAGCAGATATCACAGTCCCCGCCCCCATCGAATAACGCTTATATGGAACACATCGCAAGCATTGAGGAAGCCCGGGAATCAGCCAACTGCGTCATGGCGGAACTTTCACGGGTCATCGTCGGCCAGGAAGACATCGTCAAACGGCTCGTGGCCTCGCTCTTTGCCAACGGCCACTGCCTCCTCATTGGAGTCCCCGGCCTCGCCAAAACCCTTCTCGTTCAATCCATCGCAGAGGTCTTGGGAATGAAGTTCAACCGTATCCAATTCACCCCCGACCTCATGCCGAGCGACATCATCGGCTCGGAAGTGATTCACGAACATGCCGGAAAGCTGGAATTTCAATACCGTCCCGGCCCGGTCTTCACCAACCTCCTTTTGGCCGACGAAATTAACCGGACTCCGCCCAAAACGCAGTCCGCCCTCCTCGAGGCCATGCAGGAGCGCAAGGTCACCGTCGCCGGTGAAAACCGCCCCCTGCCCTCGCCCTTTTTGGTCGTCGCCACCCAAAACCCCATCGAACAGGAAGGAACCTATCCCCTCCCGGAGGCCCAACTCGACCGCTTCATGTTCTCGCTCGACCTCGGATATCCTCTCCCGGCCGAGGAAATGGAAATCGTCCGGCGCACTACCATCGGCGATTCGGCCGTTCTCAACAAGGTCCTCTCCGGCGAAAAACTCCTCGAATTTCAAAAACTGGTCCGCGCCATGCCCGTCGCAGAGGGTGTCCTCTCCGCCGCCGTCTCACTCTCCCTCGCCACCCGCCCCCACGAATCCGCGCCTGCCGAAGTCGCCAAGGACTACATCGAATGGGGGGCCGGCCCGCGCGCCTCCCAATACCTCGTCTTCGGCGCCAAAGCCTTCGCCCTGATGGCCGGCCGCTCCGCGCCCGAGGTGCAGGACGTCCACGCCGTCGCCCCCGCCGTCCTTTCCCACCGCATCGTGCCGAATTACCGGGCCACCGGAGAAGGCCTCACCGCGACCCATCTTATCCAACGCCTCCTCGCCGAGCACCGCTAACCCGCTCCGATGTCCATTCCTCCTCCCACGCTGCGCAAGACCCAGCCGCCTCCCCTGCCTCCTTACTTGAAGGCGGTGGAGAAGCCGGTCCCGCCGCCCATGCCCACGGGCAAAAAATTCCTCAACGAAGAAGAACTGGCCCGCTTCCAAAACCTCATCGCCTTCGCCAAAAACACCGTCGAAGCCCGCTTTGCCGGTCGCCATAAATCACACGACTTCGGCACCGGAGGCGAATTCGCCGAGCACAAACAATACCACCCGGGCCTCCCCGTAAACGCCATCGATTGGCACGTCTACGCCCGCACCAAACGGCTTTTCATCCGCACCTACGACGAACTCACCGACCTCGCGGTCCACCTCGTCACCGACGTCTCCGGCTCAATGAGCTTTGTCTCCGGCGGGAACGAAATGAAGGCCCTCCGCTCCGCACGCATCGCCGCCTCCCTCGCTCATCTCATGATTCGCCAGGGCGACAAAGTGAGCCTGACGATGTTTGCCGACGAAATCATCGACCACCTCCCCTGCGGCGGAACCTCCCGCCACCTCCAGCGAATGCTCATGCACCTCGCCACCCCGACCAGCCGTCCGCATGGCAAAACCAAAATCGCCGACTCCCTTCGCGAGGCCGCCCTCCTCACAAAGCGCCGCGGTCGCCTCGTCGTCCTCTCCGACTTCCTCGGCGAAGACCCCGCCGAAATCCTCGAAGCACTCAGCCCCTTCCTCCACCGGCGGTTCGAAATTCTCCTCCTGCAAATCTCCGATCCCGAAGAACGCACCCTTCCCAACGCTCCCCTCGCCCGCTTCATCGATCTCGAAACCAATGAAGAACTGGAAATCGAGCCCGAGGAAATCCGCGAGAACTTCGAACAAACCGTGCGCGAAAGAACGGCCGCTTTGAAGACCGGCGCGATGAGGCGACGCGTCGATTTCGCCCGCCTGGGGACCGACGCCCCCTACCTCGATGCCATCGAAGCCTACCTCGGCTTCCGCAATTGGACCGATAGCGACTCATGATCTTCACCGCCGCCAGCGCACTCTGGGGATTGCTCGCACTCGCGGCCCTTCCCTTCGTGATCCATTGGCTCAGCCGCCGCAGCCCGAAACGTTTCTACTTCTCCTCGCTCGATGATCTAAAAAAATCCCTCGCCGGGCGCTCGCGTCTCTTTCAATGGCGGCACTTCCTTTTTCTCCTTCTGCGCTCCCTCGCCCTCATCGCCCTCGTCCTCGCCTTTCTCAAACCGGTCATCGGTCTTCATGACCAGGACAAGAGCGGCCGCCGCCACGTCATCCTTCTCATCGACCAATCCCTCAGCATGGCCCACAAGGATGGCAACACCTCGACCTGGAAACGGGCCCAGCTCGAATCCTCAAAAATCCTGCGCTCCCTCGATCCCCTCGACCGCGTCATTCCCATCCTCGTCGGACGCACCCCCGAGGCCGGCTTCAGCCAATTCAGTCACAACATCACCGCCGCCGAAAGCTTCATCCACGAAGCCCGCCCGCAGGCCATGTCCGCCGATTTTAAAGCCGCCAACCTCATCGCCAGCCAACTCGCCGCCATGGCCGATGGCCCGGTCGATTTTATCTACCTCTCGGATTTCCAACGAAAAAATTGGGCCTCAGTGCAATTCCAGGGACTCCCCGACAAAGCCAACCTCTTCTTCGTCCCCGCCACCGACGACGAGGCCCGCCGCAACCAGGCCATCCTCGAAGCAACCCTCACCGGCTCCTCTCCCACTCACGGCCAGCCATTTGAACTCACCGCCAAAGTCGGCAACTACTCCCGGGACAACTACAGCGGCAAAATCGAAATCCTCGTTGATGAAGCCCTCGTCGCCGACCAGGTCGTCTCCCTCCCGCCCTGGGGCGAGGGAGAAATTCGCCTCAAGGTCCCCGGCCTCCGCTCCGGCACCCACGCCCTGCACGTCCGCCTCTCCCCCGACGACCTTCCGCTCGATAACGACTTCTGGCTCGCCCTCAACGTCCGCGAAACCGAACAAGTAATCATCTTGAGCGACGGCCAGGGCACCGAAAATTCCGCGCGTTTTTTGAAGGCCGCCGTCAATCCCTTCGACGATGAAAAGTCCGGAATCTACCGGGTCCGCGAACTCACCGGAGAAGACTTTACGCCCTCGTCCCTCTCGGGTTCCTCCAAACTCCTCGCCTCGAAAATGCCCGCCCTCTCCCCCGGACAAGCGGGCGGGCTCGCCACCTTCCTCCGCTCCGGCGGCGGAGTTCTCCTCTTCCTCGACGGCCCGCATGACCTCGCCAATCTCGCCCATCTTTCCGAATACCTCGGCACCGAACTCCCGCTCCAACCCACCGCCAGACTCAGCGCCGAAAACCTCGCAGGAGGTGCCATGAAAATCTCGCAAGGCGACTTCCGCTCACCCTTTCTCCGCCTCTTCAAAGACGAACGCCGCCGCAACCTCGGCTTCCTCGAATTCTACGACCTCTACCACGCATCCGCCACCGGCAAAGGTCGCATCCTCCTTCGCTACGCCGATGGCACCCCCGCTCTCACCGAGACCCAGGCCGGACTCGGCACCCTCCTCATCGCCAACTTCTCGGTCGGCGAACTCTCCTCAAACATCGCCCGCCAAAGCCTCTTCCCCGGCTGGATCCACGACATCCTCGGCAAGCTTTCACCCGCACAAACACGCGAAAACGAATACCTCGTCGGCGACCGGATTTTCTCGGAAGCCTGGACCTCCGAGTCGATGGGCCGCAGCCTCCTCGGCCCCGACAAGACAGACATTGAAACCGAGGCCGACATCCGCGGCGAGCGCGTCTTCTTCAACTTTACCACCTCCACCCCCGGACCCTACATTCTCCCCGCCAGCGACGGACGCCCTTTGCAAACCTTCGCCGTCAACCCCACCAATCAAGAGTCCGACCTCCGCTCCCTCGACCCTGCCATCCTCCCCACCCGCTCGCCCGACAACAGCCGCGCCACCATTCTCGCCGGCGGAATCAGCCTCGATGAATGGGCCGAAGGCCTCCCCGCCTTCCAATGGTTCGTCCTCGCCGCCCTCGTCCTTCTCACCCTCGAATCCCTCCTTCTTCTCCTCCTCAAGAAACCCAAAAAGAAGGAAGCCCAATCATGATCATCGATCCCATCTTCCCGGTATCCTGGATCATCGCGATCGCTGTCTTACTGGCGGCCTTGACTCTCATCGCGCACCTCCGCTCCGGTCAACAACTGGGCCGGACCCGCAACCTTCTCCTCACCACCCTTCGCCTCCTCGGCGTCCTCGCGGTGGTCTCGCTCCTTCTCCGCTTTTCGGAAGAAGAAAAGATCATTCCGCCCTCCGCCGAGCGCTCCTTCATCATCGCCCTCGACCGCTCGGCAAGCATGGCCGAGGACGACATCGAAGGCGTCACCCGCTTCGAACACGCACGCAAAATCATCGATGAAGCGGGCCTCCTTTCCGGAGAAGCCAAGTCCCTCGTCCGCCTCCACCTCTTCGATGACTCGCCCCAACAAATCGACCCCGCGACGCTCGCATCGATGACCCCGGATGGCGATCACACCTTCTTCCATTCCTCGATTCGACAACTCTTCCGCAATCACCAGGGACCACCGCCCTCCACCCTTCTCATCATCTCGGACGGCCATGATCTCGAAACCATCCCGCCCGGCCAAACCGCCCGCCTCGCCCACGACCGGGACTGCGTCATTTACGGCCTCCCCATCGGTGCCAGCGGCTCCGCACGCGATGTCTCCATCCGCATCGCGGGCTACCACCCCTACACCTTCCGCAAACAAATGACCCGCCTCGCCGCAAACATCCGCACCATCGGCTGCCCGCGCGAAACCCTCGTCGTGGACCTCCTGCGCGAAGGTCAATTGATCGAGAGCAAACGCCTCCAGACCGGCGACGCCTCCTTCCACGACATCGAATTCATCGTCACCGAAGACGACCCCGGCCAGTTCGAATACACCTTCAAAGTCCAGCCCCTCGGCAACGAAGCCCAGACCTCCAACAACACCGCGATCAACTACATCAATGTCCTCGATGAGAAGATCCGCGTCCTCATCATCGAAGGCTCACCTTACTGGGACACCACCTTCCTCCGCCGCTCACTCGCGCGAAATGACAAGCTCGATGTCGATGCCCTGGTCCGCTTCACCCCCGAACGCGTCCGCGCCGTCAGATCAAATCCCCAACGCTCCATCGAAGGCCTCACCGCCCCCGCAAGGGTCAAGGACTTCCTCCCCTACAAGGTCGTGATTCTTGGAAAACAAGTGCACGAAATCCTGGGCCAGGACGGAATGAAAGCGCTGGAAGAATGGGTCGATCAACACGGCGGCATCATCATCTTCGCACGCGGGCAGGCTTGGGAAAACCTCCCCGAAACCGGCCTTGAACCCATCAGGTGGAGCAAAGAATCCTCCCCCGCCCGACTTGAAATTTCCACCGCCGCCCTCTCCGTCCCTCCCTTCAGATTGCTCCACCAACGGACCGCCTCCGACCAGCTCCCCGAAATCACCTCCTTCCAGGCCGCAGGCGACCCCAAGACCCTTGCCGAATCATACGTCAATACCACCACACGCAACTCCGGCGTGGTCTTCCGCCGCTTCGGGAGCGGCCAAACCCTCTCGCTCGGCGTCGGCGATCTCTGGAAGTGGGTCTTCAACAAAGACACCGAATTCGACAACAACCTCTACGATCTCTTCTGGGACCAACTGGTCCTCTGGATGCTCTCAAACGGCGGCGTCAATCCCGGCGACGACTACACCTTCCAAACGAATACCGCCAACCTCGCCACGGGCGAAAAAATCACCTTCACCCTCTCCTTGAACGGTCTCGATCCCCCCCAAAGCCCGCCGACGGTAATCGTGAGCCATCAGGACGAACAGGCCGCCGTCCTGGCCCTCGCCCCGAATGATAATGGCTCGGCTTACACCGCCACCTTCACTCCGCGCGCCGATGGCCGCCACCTTGCCGAAACCATTTTCCCCAATGGCAAAAAAGCCTCCGCCCGCTTCATCGCCTTCATCGAGGAAATCGAGCGCACCGAAACCGCCAGCGACCCCGCCTACCTCAAACAACTCGCGACCGCCTCGGGTGGCCGTCTTGTCAAACCAACCGAACTCAAAGAACTCTTCGCCAACATCCTGCGCGAAGCCAGCCCCATGAGCGAACGGACCCGCCTCAACCCACTCTGGGACCGAACCTGGATCCTCCTTGCCATCACTTTCCTCCTTGCCTTGGAATGGTTCCTGCGGCGACGCTGGGGACTGACTTAAACCGACTTCCCGAATCATGAACGACCCCGCCAACCAACGGACCAATATCATCGATGCCCTCCGCACCGCCGGGAAAGTCTTTGCCTCGCACCGCGCCTACACCCGGCTCCTGCGCTCCATCAAATTTCTACTGGGAGCGGTCATCGCGATGGCTCTCCTCGATATCCTTTTCCACCTCAGCGCCTTTCCGCGCGTCCTGTTGCTGACCGGTCTTCTCGTTTCGGGAGTGCTTCTCATCACACTCGCAATCGTCACCATGATCTGGCGGCGACCGTCGCTCGATGAAACCGCGCGCGATCTCGAAAAGCGGGATCCCGCCCTCGGCAGCAAGCTCACCAACGTCCTCCAACTCCACGCCCAAGCCCACGATCCCGAAGCCGCCCCGCTCACCCGCGATCTTGCCAAACGTGCCGTTGAGGAATCCGGGAATCAGGTAAAGCCCCTCTCCCTCCCTCCCCTCGCCCGCTCTCCGGGCCTCCGTCGCGAAGTCAAGGTTGCCCTTTCCTGCCTCGCCGTCTTCGCCCTCTTGGTCATCCTCACCGGCAAGCCCGCCTACCGCCAACTGGCCCGCCTCTTTGACCCCTATGGCGACCACCCGCCGCTCAGTTTCTCCTGGCTCGAAGTCACCAAACCCATCGAAGACGGGATCGAAGTGGTCTACGGTGAATCGGCCACCGTGGAGGTCAAAATCACCGGGCACGGGCTCAAGGACCTCATCCTCGAAGTCGCTCCAAGCGACGGCAGCCGCCCGCCCCGCGAACTCCCGATGGCAGCGCTCGACAAGGAAACCTTCGCGGCCTCCCTCGATGACATCCGCGAACCCCTCACCATCTTCGCACGAAGCAAGAACAAGCGCAGCCTGAGCCCGCGGCGCGAAATCGCGGTCGAACTCATCCCGCAACTCACCGGGGCCCAGCTGGAAATCACCCCGCCCGCCTACACCGGCCTGCCTCCCCGGAAGCAGGAATTCCGCTTCGCCGGACTGCAAGCCCTCGAAGGCTCCACCCTCACCTTCACACTTCAATCAAACCGCCCACTCGGCAACGGCACCCTCATCGCAACCCTTCCCGGAACGGAAAAAAAAGAGACGACCATTCCTCTCAATCCCCTCCCCGATGGACCTGCCAACGAAGTCCGAGCCACCCTCCCCGCCACCGACTCCGGACGCCTCACCTTTGCCTTCCGGGACATCGGGGACCGCGCGCCATCTTCCGAACCCACCGCCGCGCTCACCGTAAGCCGCGACCTCTCGCCCGCCATCGCCTTCCTCTCTCCCAACGATGATTCCTTCATTGTCGAGGATCACGTTTTTAAATTCAGCCTCGGCACCAGCGACGATTACGGCCTCCGGAAAGTTCGCGCCTTCATTGCCATCAACGAAGTGTTCGGCGAGCCGGTGGAGAAGACCTTTGACGGCGTGGGTCCGCGACGCGACACCTTTGAGCGCGAACTTTCCCTTGCGGAACTGGGCGCCAAACCCGGCGACGTGCTCACCCTTTCCGGCGAGGTCATCGACAACTGCCCCACCCCGCATCTCACCCGCACCGGCCTGCGTCGCCTCGAAGTGATCAGCACCGAACAATACAACAACTTCCTTCGCAAGCAGTCCGACGTCGCGCAAATCAGCGGAAAGTACGAAGACCTTCTGAGTCGCTTCGAAGAACTCGTCGAAGAACAAGAAAAGCTGGCCGTAGAAGGAGCGACTCCCGAAGAACAGGAAGCGCTGAACAAAAAACTCGAAGACATCGCAAAAGAGATGGCGGACTTCGGCCGCGAGAATCCCGTCTACGACTTCGAAAAGGACCTTCAGGAACAACTCAAGGAAATGGCTCAAGAGGTTCGTGACTCGGTGGCAAAAAACAAGGAAGACATGAAGTCAGGCAAGAAGGATGCCGCCAAGGATCACCACCAACGACTGGCCAAAGAACAAAAGAATGGCGAGGAACAGGTGAAGAAACCACTCGAAGACCTCGCCACCCTCCACGAGCTCATCAAGGACTTCAACGAGTTCCAGTCCCTCCACGAAGAACAGAAGGAACTCAAGGAGCAAACGAAACGCTTCGAGGACCTGAAGGAACTGAACGCCCAGGACCGCATGTCCCTCCAACAACTCGCACCAAGGCAACGCGAAGTCGCCCGCGCGCTTGAGGACCTCAAGGAAAAGCTCGAACATCATGCCGACCTTGCCGAAGAAAAGTTTCCCAAGGCGGCTCAAAGTGCCCGCGATCTCGCCCAGGGAATTGAACGGGGATCTTTCGCCCGACTGGGACGCCAAAGCTCGCAAGCCATGGTCTCCGCAGAGGGTGGAACGTCCCACGAACGGGCGGCCAATCTTGAAGCAGAAATGGCCAAGCTCATCGGCGAATGCCAGGGCGGAACCGGCAAATGCGAGAGCGAGGGCTTCGACCAATACCTCAAACTCTCCGGCGGGAATCCCGGCAATAGTTTTCAACAAATGATGCAGTCACTCAACTTCTCGCCCTTCGGTGGAAGCGGGGGCTCCGGGTCCGGCATGAGCGGCAGCATGGCGACCGGCGGGCGACCGGGTCAAAGCCCTTCCCTCATGGGAGGAGAAACCATGATGCCCGGAGCGATCGCCGGCAAAATGGCCGGCGGGCAGGGCCAGGGAACGGGTGCCGGTCAAGACGGCGGACCGGTCGCCAAGGTCGATCAACATGGCGACAGCGAACATTCCCTGACCAGCACCCGCAAAACGGAAACTCCCGAAAGCCAGGCCATCCTCCAGGAATATCAAAACATCACCGACGCCTACTTCCGAACCCTCACCCAACCCGAATAGACCCCATGAAAAAACTCCTCCTCCTGATCGCCCTCGTCACCGGCCTGGCCTGCGGCGAAGAACCACAAATCGTTTGTGGAAATCTCGTCTACGGCAAAAACCAGACCTCGATCTGCTTTGCCGACAAGTTTCTAACAACCGCCGCCGGGGCCACCGGCTTGAAGATTGCCCCGCGCTTCGCCCGTCTGAAACTCGCAACCGAGGAAGTCTTCACCTCCCCCCTCTGCATCTTCACCGGCGAGGGAAATTTCACCCTCTCCGAAACCGAAAGAAAAAACCTGAAACGCTACGTGATGAACGGGGGCTTCATCATCGTCAGCCCGGGCTGCTCCGACGCCGAATGGAACAAAGCCTTTCGCCGTGAACTCGCGGCCGTCTTCCCCGCCCACCCCATCGAGCCCCTCAAGATGGATCACGAACTCTTCTCGATGGTGCATACCATTACCGAAGTCAGATCCTCCCGTCAACCCGTCCAGCTTTACGGCATCACCGTCAATGACCGCCTCGCCATTCTCTACTCCCCCGAAGGTCTCAACGACTCAAGCAACGCCAAAGGTTGCTGCTGTTGCGGAGGCAGTCAGATCAAGGATTGCGCAAAAATCAATGTGAACGCCCTCGTTTACGCCCTGGTCCACTGAGCCATGAACAAACCCGCAATCGCCGCCCTCGTCTGTCTTGTCATCGCCGCCATCGGCGGGCTCGTGGCCTACTACGCGGGCAACTCCGCACCCGTCGCCAAGGACTCCAAAGAAATCCCGATCTACTTCACCTGCGACACCCACGGCAGACTGGAACCCTGCGGTTGCTTCACCGGCCAACTCGGTGGCCTCACCCGCATCCGAACCTGGCTCAAACGCCACCAGGTGGACAACTCCCTCCTCCTCGATGTCGGCAATTCCCTCGCCGGACAAGAAGACTTTCGTGTCATCAAATACGAACACATTCTCGAAGCCTTCGACCTCATGGGCTACCACGCCCTCAACCTCGGCGGTGCCGAAGCCAAACTCCCGCTCGCGACTCTCACCGAAATCATCTCCTCAACCAAGGCTCCGCTTCTGAGCGCCTCCCTCATCGACACCAGCACCCGCGAACTCATCGCCCCGCCCACCCGCATCGTCGAACTGCGCGGCCAAAAAATCGGGATCCTCGCCGTCCTCGATCCCAACTCGGTCCCCTCACCCGGCGAAGGCCTCGCCATTCTCAGTCTCGACGACGCAATCTCACGCCACCTCCCCGCCCTCGCCGAGGTGTGCGACGAAGTCGTCCTCCTCGCCTTCACCAACGAAGACGAAATGAAACGGCTCGCCAAGGAATTCTACGAAGTCTCTCTCATCGTCGGCGGCGATGTCCGACAGGCCTCCCAATACCTTCAGCAGGAAAACCAATCCTACCTCGTCTTCACTTCCAACCAGGCCCGGACCGTCGGGCAAGTCACCCTACGCAGAAAAAACGACGGACTCAAAGCCTACGACTTCGACATCCACCTCATGAAGCCCGGCATTTCCCAGGACCAACAGCTGCTGGACCTCTCTAACAGATATCGTGAGACCATCAGGAACACTGACCTCCTCGTGGATCACCCGGAGCGGCTCAGCGAAAACGCCATTCCCGGCGTCAAACCACTGGCGACTTATGTCGGCAGCGAACGATGCATCACCTGCCATGCCGAAGAGGCCGAGACGTGGCACGCCTCGGCGCACTCGCATGCCTTCGACTCACTCGTCAAGAAAAACTCCGAAGCCGACCCGACCTGCATTGCCTGTCACACCGTGGGCTTCGGCACCCCCTCGGGCTACCGCCGGACCTTTGGAAAAGAGAAACTCGTTAACGTCGGATGTGAGTCCTGCCACGGCCCCGGAAGCGAACACGTCAACGCCTGGGATAACGGAGTAACCCCAAGTTTCAAATTCCGCCCCCTCGGTGCTGGCGACTGCATGCAGTGCCACTACGGCGAATTTTCGCGTCCTTTCGATTGGGATCAATTCTGGCCCCTCATCGAACACGGGAAGAAAAAATAACTCTCACCGACCCCTACGCGAAGAGATCCATGACGGGATTTCCTTTGCCGTCCTTGGTGGCATAGAACGGTCGTTTCTCGATGTCGAAGGCCGTCTTGGGGCTGATCCCCATCGCTTGATAAATGGTGGCATGGAGATCCTCAATGCTCACGGGATTTTTGGTCACGAGGCACGGACGTTCGTCGGCGGTATCGCCATATAGGAAGCCTTTCTTCATGCCCCCTCCAAACATCAGGACCGATGAGCCGCCGGTGAAATGCCGGTGAAGGCCGTAGTGCCTCATTTCCTTGAGAACATCGGTGCGCGCGCGGGACTGATCGCTGGCGTTACTCCCCGGAACCCCTTCGATCATCATGTCGCGGCTAAACTCACTGGCGACAATAACAAGAGTGCGGTCCAACATTCCGCGCTCCTCAAGATCGCGAATCAGAGTGGTAATGGGACGGTCGATTTCCTGGTGCAGTTTTTCGGTGGTGGTGTGACCATTCTCATGGGTATCCCAGTGGACGAAGGGAACATACTCGGTCGTGACCTCGACAAAGCGGGCTCCGTTTTCGACCAGGCGGCGGGCCAACAAACATCCCCGGCCGAAGCGTCCGGTGTCGTATGATTTGTAAACCTCGGGATCTTCCAGGGTGAGATCGAAGGCGGCACGCTTGGGAGAACCCAGCAAGCGGTGGGCACTATCGATTGAGCGCAACATCGACTCCTGATGATAATCGCTGAGTTGTTCGCTTTTGGGCGAATTTTTGAGGAGCTCCTGAAGGGCGCGGTAACGCTTTGCGAAGCGGTCGGACGACATCCCGCCGGGAGGCTTGACCGCCTGCGAGGCGTTCTCGGGATAAGGCAGATTCATGGGACCAAATTCGCTCCCGAAGAACCCGCCCGTGGTAAAGGCCTTGAGTTCCTGGCTTTCGCCCACTCCTTCCAGCCGCTGACCGATATTGATGAAAGCCGGCATGACGTCGTTGCGACCTCCCAGGACTTTAGCCATCCACCCTCCGATATGAGGCGCGGCCACCGTGGTGGGCGGCACGTATCCGGTGTGCCAATGAAACTGGTGCCGCGAGTGCAAAATGGTGCCGAGGTCCGGCTGAAAATGGGACCGGATCAAGCTGCCGCGATCCATGATTCCGGCGATGCCCTCGAGTCCCTTGCAGAAGCGGATGCCATCAACATTGGTATCGATGGCCGGGAAGGTGCTGATGATTCTCTCCACCGGGGTGCCCACTTTAAAAGGCAGGTAGGCCTTGGGATCGAAGGTTTCGGGCGCAGCCATTCCGCCTGCCATCCAGAGAAGAATGACGGAGTCGGCGGTCGCTTCGGGATGCTTCGGCCCGCCCGCGGCATGGGCGCGCGGAGCACCACCCAGCAAGGTGGCAGCGGCGGTGCCGCCCAGTGCATTGAGAAAGCGACGGCGGGTCAACTCGGGTCGGGATTCATCGTACCAATCAGACATAATTTGAGAGCGTTGGGGTGGGCCAGGTTAGTTCACGTAAAGGAATTCGGGGAGCATGAAAATCATCCACAACAGATCCTCCGCGCCCGTGGCAGTGGCCGGAGAACCAAGGAGATCGTTGGCAATGGCTTGTTCGGGCGCACTCGGCAATCGATTGAGGGCGCCCAGGAAAAGATGGTTCACGAGTGTGTCGCCTTGCGCCTCGCTTGTCAGTTGTTTCGCCCCCGCTTCGAGGAGCGATGAAAGCTCAGGACCGTTGGCGAGATTGATCGCTTCTAGGGTCGTCACTTGATCCGGCCGGGCCGAGACGATTTGTTCACGATTCGGACGCCCCAGCGCAGATTGCAAGGGATCGCGCGGCGCCAAGACCGTTCTGATGGGACGCTCGTCCCACTTCTTAAGGTTGTGGGCCTGCATCACCGCGAGGAGTTGGCCACCCTGGGCTCCTTTCTGAAAGGCATTGCCGTCAGCCTCGGGCCAGACCTTGGTGATGGTGCGGATTGCGTCCAAATACTGCTCGGCGGTGAGACGTTTGCGAATCGGTCCGTGGAAAAGGTAATCCCCGCTTTCCTCCGGCAAGATCTCCGACTCGGCTTGATAAATTTCGGACGTCACAATGATTTTGAGGATCGCCTTCATGTCGTAGCCGGACGCAGTGAGATGATTGGCAAGGTAATCAAGAACCTCCTCGCTCCAAGGCTTGCTGTTCATCGCATCGGCCGGATGGACAAGCCCGCGGCCCATGAGACGTTCCCAAAATCGGTTCACGATGGTTCGCTGCATGCGTCCGTTCTCCGGATGGGTCATCAAGGTCGCAAGTTGTTCGAGACGCTTGTCACGAGGAGCTCCGGGATCGATCTCACCCAGTTCCGGGAAGATCCAGGCGGCCTTCGCCATCTCTCCGGTGGGCTTGTCACAACGGTTCAGCTCAAGAGGCTGGTCCGAGTAAATAGCCGCGAGGCCGTAGGCGTCCTTAAGGGTCCAGTCATCGACGAAACTATCATGGCACGAGGCACACTTCATGTTGATGCCGAGAAAGACCTGGGAAATATTTTGTGAGAACTGGATCTCGCGGGTCTGGCTGGCGTTCACCTTACCCCGCCATTGAATGCCCCCAATAAAACCACCCGAAGCCGGTCCCGGCGCGATGAGTTCGCGCACGAATTGGTCGTAGGGCTTGTTCTCGAGAAGGGAGGCATAAAGCCAACCCGTGATCTGGGTGCGCCCGCCATCGATATATCCCGTTCCCACGTATTCATTACGAAGGAGATCATTCCAAAAGGTCATCCAATGTTCGGCGTAACGGGTGGTGTCGCTGAGGGCGAGATCCACTGCGGCCCGACGATCCAAGCCCCCCGGTTTGGCTAGCAGGGCACGGGCTTCTTCCCCGGGAGGCACCCCCAGAAGATCAAACCATAACCGCCGCAGGAATACTTCGTCCGCCGCTTGCTTCGGGGGCGTGACTTTCTTGTTCTTGAAATAGTCCCCGACGAGAAGATCGATGGCATTGGCCCCAGCCGGCCCGGCTGGAAGCGCGACTTTTCGCGGCTTAAGCGGAGGTTCGTAACGTTCCACCGCAAAGGTCAATCCTTCCTCCCAGGGAACACCGGCGGCAATCCAGCGGTGCAGAACCTGAATTTCTCCGGCATTCAGCGCCGCCTTGCCCTCGTCCGGCGGAGGCATCCTCTCATCCTCGTCATCACTGCGAACCAGTTCCATGAGGAGGGAATCATCCGGCAGCCCCGGCTCAAGGACATCCGCTTCGAGAACAAGGGCCCGCGTGTTCATTGAAAAGCCTCCTTCGGCCTCTTCCCCGCCATGACATTCGAGGCAGTGCGTCCGAAGGAGCGGAATCACCTCGTGGGCAAAATCGATCTCAGCCGCCGCGTGCGAGATCACGGCAAAGGGGAGAAATTTGAAAAAGCGTTGGAACATCGTCAGAACATACGTAACCCCGCAAAAATTCTTTGCCCAAATTTTCGGTAGTTCGATGATTTTAAAATCCTCGATTCGCTCGATTTCATAAAATACCAAAACCCCGTCGCGATATCCCGGGGTTTCAAGCACCCGCAAGAATCATCCCCAGGGAGGGTTACCTCCGATCCAACCCCATTCACTTTATCACCTAATGTGTTCTCTATTAGTGGTTTATGTTCATTTTTTTTGTATTTCAGCGGCTCAAAATTAGGCGGCATATCGTCGAACGCTCACTCGGAAAGGAGGGCCAAGAACTATCTTTCGATGGCCTCCGCCTTTCTCCGTTTCTCGAGATAAATCATGAGTAGGGTGACATCGGCCGGAGTAATTCCCGAGATCCGGGCAGCCTGGCCGAGGGTTCGGGGGCGGATCGTGGCGAGGCGCTGGCGCGCTTCCGCTTTGAAACCTTGCAGGGAATCGTAGTCGATGTCAGGCGGCAGCAAGGCCGACTCCTGCTTCTTGAAGCGGTCGACCTCCTGTTGCTGACGGATAATGTGGCCTTCATATTTGAAGTCAGCTTCGAGGATAGGCCAGAGTTCCACGTGGAACTTTTCTCGAATTTCCCCGGGAAGATCCTGCCAATGGTTACCCCCCTGCCGGAACCAGTGATCCAACTTGATGCGCTCATGGCTGCGCGCCCGGATGAAACTTCGGGCTTCCTTGAGTTCCTCAAGCTTGGCCCGATGCCTGGCGGCCCGCTCCGGACCCAGCAGTCCCATCTCGGCAGCCCGACCACTGAGGCGTTCATCGGCGTTGTCTTGCCGGAGCAAAAGCCGGTATTCCGCCCGGCTCGTAAACATGCGATAAGGCTCAGTGCAGCCCTTGGTCACGAGGTCATCAATCATGACCCCAAGATAGGCCTCCTCGCGCCCGAGGATGAACGCCCCCTTCCCTGCCACTTTCAGCGCAGCATTGGCCCCGGCAAGGAGCCCCTGACCCGCCGCTTCCTCGTAGCCGGAAGTCCCGTTGATCTGGCCCGCAAAATAAAGCCCCGCGACGTTCTTGGTTTCAAGAGTCGGATGAAGCTGGGTGGGCGGACAGTAATCGTATTCGACAGCATAGCCCGGACGAAGGATCTCGCAGTGCTCAAGTCCCTCAATGGAGCGAAGGAAGTCAAGTTGGACCTCGTAAGGTAACGAGGTCGAAACACCATTCACGTAATACTCCAAAGTGTGCCGACCCTCGGGTTCGAGAAATACCTGGTGCCTCTCTTTCTCGGCGAAGCGGACCACCTTGTCCTCGATCGAGGGACAATAGCGCGGGCCTACTCCTTCGATGACCCCCGAATACATCGGCGACTGATCGAGGTTATTGCGGATAACATCGTGGGTTTTCGGGTTCGTCCAAGTGATCCAACAAGGCAGTTGTTCCACGTGGAACGAATCATTGGACCAATCGTTGAGCGTAAACAAATCGTCCCGCTCCTTACCGATCATTTCCGGAAAATAGCTAAAGAGTGATGGGGGGCTATCGCCATCCTGTCTCTCGCACTTAGAAAAGTCCAAACTCCGGCCATTCAAGCGGCAAGGCGTTCCAGTCTTGAAGCGGTCGATCTCAAACCCCAACTCCTTGAGCGATTCGGACACCGTTGAGGTGGCATCCCCCATCCTTCCACCTTTCTCATTCCGAAGGCCCACGTGCATCAATCCGCGCATGAAGGTTCCGGCCGAGAGAATGACACTCTTGGCCCGGATCTCCATTTGCAGCGAAGTCTGAACGCCCTGCACCTCATCCTTCTCAACCAGAATGGTGGCAACATTGCCTTGGTGGAGATCGAGCCCCGGGGTTCCTTCGATGAACCGTTTAATGCGGAACTGGTAAGCCTTCTTATCGCACTGGGCCCTCGGAGCACGCACCGAGGGTCCCTTTCCGGCATTGAGCATTCTCCACTGGATCGCGGTGGCATCGGTATTCTCCCCCATCACCCCGCCGAGGGCGTCGATTTCCCGAACCATGTGGCCTTTCGCCAATCCTCCGATTGCCGGGTTACAGCTCATCTGCCCGATGGTATCGAGATTCTGGGTGAGCATGGCCACCGAGGCACCCAGGCGGGCCGCAGCAAGGGCAGCCTCGACTCCGGCATGGCCGGCTCCAATGACAAGAACGTCGTAGTGTTTCGGATAGCGATACATTGATTTTGGGAGAAGCTACCAAGTTTCCCCGCCAAGGCAAGACGGAGCCCTCATTCGATCAACCAGCCAAATAGATTTCCCAGCGTGTCGCAAAAAAACAACAGCGGCCTGTCCTAGGACAAACCGCTGTTGAGCACACACGCAACAACAAATGTAATTGCTATCCTTAGAACGTTTCAGTTCCGGGATTCTGTCTAATTTCTTAAGAATTCATCGGTGAAGGTGATTCATCCGACTCAGGAGTAAAGGAGTTAGCCGCTTTCTCACAAGCAGCCTTACCGGCCTTGCGACCGGCCTCGGCCCCTTTTGACAAGCCCTCGCGGACCTTCCCGGGAATGAGTTCGTTGACGAAAGCGCCTGCGAAAACGGTTCCGTAGGCCAACCCATAGGCCAGTTCGTGGACTGCACTGGCAACATTGGACTTGAGCTCCGGGGCCGCCGTCTTCGCTTTGGCGCTGCCATCCACACGGCCTGCTTCGAGCGCTTCGGTGACACTGGCAAACTCCCGTTTTGCCTCAGTTTGAGTTTCGGCTTCGGGGGTGGTTTCAGGGGTGTTGGTAGGATCGGTAAATTCTTCGTTCATCAGGATTAATGGGTTCGTTCAAAGACATTAGACCACAGATTTCGAAAAACATTCATTATAATATGGGACTTTGTTTGGAACAGCGGGACTGGAAAATTTCTTCGAATTCCTTTGGCAGATTCACCGTCACACCTGCAGCGCCACAAACTAAGTAGAAAAAAGAACGATGAAAAAACTCCTCATACTGACCGCCACCCTCCTCACCGGTGGATTCGCCCTCCCTGCCGCCGCGCAATACCGCGGCCACTGTCAAAGTCAACAGACTGAAGTCTACATCAGTGGATACCTTCCCTGTGGATCTCCCATCTACTCACGCCGAACCGTGGGTCAGGGCCATTACAACCATGGTCATGGCTATTACGAACAGCAGGCTCGCATTCAACGTGAACGCGAAATTCGCCGCCGACTTGAGTATCAACGTGAGATCGAGCGCCAGCGCTATCTGGCCAGCCTCCGCCATCGCGGTCGCCACTACCAGTATCAGCAACGCTGCCGATAATCGGGGTAGATCCACTCACTCTCAATGGGGCTTTCGCACGGTGCGGAAGCCCCGTTTTTTTGGAAGACAATCGCCCTCGATACTGCTACCCTCTTTCCTATCACTCCGCCCGATGCACATCCTCGCTCCCTTTTTAGCCCTTCTTTTCCTCCTCACCGGATGGGTCCCCGCTGCCTCTCTGACCACCAACGAGATCCTTGCTCAGGTCCAAACCACCATCAACTCGGGAGAAGGCTTCGATGAGATCGTCAAGAATCTTGAGGCCATGGACGGGTCCGAACTCGAAGCCCTTCTCAAGGAGTTCAACAAAACCTATCCCCGCCTCCTCGAACAATACCTCAAGGGATACCAGGTCTTTGCCGAGGAACAGTTTTCCGGAGCAGCCAAAAACGAGAACAAAAAGCTCATCGCGGGATACCGCGAGGATTTCATGAGAGTCTATGCCCTCGCCGAAGGTCCCATGAAAGCGGAACTCAAAAAAGTGAGCATGCCTGCCATCGAAGCCCTGCGAAGGCTCATCCTCCCGAGTGGCGCGGACGTCTTTTCAACCGCTCCCGGGACCTTGCAAAAGCAGCGTGAAATTATTCTCGTTCTCGCAAAATTCCGCGATGCCATCGTGAACACCGCGATTTTGCCCAATGAAGAACCTGCCGAACAGGCCGTCCTCACGGCGGAAAAAGCGACCATTTCGGCTCTCGCCGGCTTGCCGCGCGACGGACTTCGGATCATCGCTGAAAACGACAAGATTGCCGAAAAGGAAAAAGTCCCCGCCAAAGAGCGCGAGGGAATCCGCGAAGTGAACGAGTGGCGGCTTCTCCTTGGACTCAATGCGCTCGTCCTGGATCCCAAGCTTTGCGACGCCAGTCGTGGTCATTCCGAAGACATGGCCACTCTTGGCTTCTTTGCTCACGACTCTCCGGTTCCCGGAAAAAGAAGTCCCTGGGATCGGGCCGCCAAGGCGGGCACCAAGGCTAGCGGTGAAAATATTTACATGGGATCAGAAAATCCCTCGGGAGCGAATCAGGGGTGGTTTTACTCGCCCGGACACCACAAGAATATGTTCGGGGTCCGCCATTCAAAAATCGGTCTCGGGCAATACGGCAGGCACTGGACCCAGATGTTTGGTTAGTCTGGAAGCGGGACGCGTATCGGGCTTCACAACCGGAGACGAATTGGGCGACGAATGGATTGGGCTACCGGACGAGGGCACGAGGGCCGGAACGATCAACAATTCCTCGGGCACAGAGATCGTTGCCGACCTGATGAATTTGGAGGTCCTTCAGGGAATAACGTTCTTCCAGCGATCCTGCCCCCTTCCCTCCCACCGCCGGCGAAGGCCCACCTGTCACCATGGGCGTAAGATAGATAACCCATTCATCAATGAGTCCAGCATCAAAAAATTCCCCCGTCAATCCCCCGCCCGATTCGAGCAGAACTGTATTAACTAACTGATTAGTAACGAGTTGTGTCAAAACCGATCCGATTTCCTGGTTTTGAAAAAGAAGGCTTCGTGCAGAAAAATCATCGTTGAAGAGCTGGTATTTCGATTGATCGAGCCCTGCCTTTGTCAAGACAACTCGCCAGGGCTGTTCTTTATCAGGAGAAATCGCCGAACTCCGCAAGGTCAGGGACGGATCATCGCGGCGAACAGTTTCGCCAGAGGTCACAATGGCATCGACCTCGGCACGCAAAAGCTGAACCTCTTCCCTCGCCCCGGTCCCACTCAACCATTGACCCTCACCCGGTGGTCTGGTGATGCGACCGTCCAAACTCATCGCGGTCTTGGCAATCACCCAGGGTCGGCCCGCCGTCTGCACCATCACAAATCCACGGATAAGATGAAGGCACTCCTCCTCGCACACACCGGAACGCACTTCGATGCCCGCTGCGCCCAGCACCTGATCCGCCCCGCCCAGGTGGGCGGGATTCGGATCGCGCGCTCCATAGACCACACGGCTGACTCCCGCTTCGATGAGAGCATCGGTGCAGGCGCCGGTCCGGCCTTGCGTCGAGCATGGTTCAAGCGTCACGTAGACGCTTGCTCCCCTCGCCTCCCCGGGCGCGAGACTTGCGAGGGCAGCTCTCTCGGCATGTGGAGCGCCTGCACGTCGATGCCAGCCACGGGCAAGCTCGATTCCATCACGCACGATGACCGATCCCACGGGAGGATTGGGCGCGGTCAATCCCACCCCACGTCGCGCTTCTTCCAAAGCGACCTGAAGCCATCGTTTCTCTTCGTGATTCGTCATGATAAAAATTTATAAAGACCGCCAGTAACTCTGTGAATAAGACCTTGGTAGCTGGGTCCAAATCTTGTTCCTCCCAAACTTCTTCTTTGGAGGAAACCTTCCTTCACTCAATATTCACGGGTTGTTCCAGTGGTGGAACACCTGCCACTGCAAGGTGGAACTTAAATTTTGACGGGTTATTCGCATTAAGAAGAAGAAGAAGAAATTAAAATTGATCTATTCACCTCTCTGGAGATGGGGAACAAGTTCCCCCAAAGACCCCAAACAGGAAGTTTTTCCCAAAGTTTTCCCGAAGAGGAGAAAGCCTGGACTGGCATGCTCCCAGACTTAGGTTATAGAGAATACATGAAGATTGCCCTTTTGACCACTCTCCTTGTCTCCTCAGCGCTCTCCCAGGAGTGGCCGCAATACCTTGGCCCGAATGGTGACGGGACCGCTGAGGGGCAAATACCGATGACTGTGCAGAAGTTGGGACCAAGGACTCTCTGGCAGGCTAAGATCGGCAAAGGCTGCTCGAGCTTCGCCATTTCCAAGGGCAGGGCGATCACGGTAGGAAACACCAACGACGAAGACACCATCTGGTGCTTCAATGCTCAAACCGGCGAGATCGTATGGAAGAAAACCTACCCTGAGAAGCTGGCCGCCAAATATTATGACGGCGGGCCTGGCGCGACCCCTACCATCGATGGTGACCGCGTTTTCATCCTCTCCAAATCCGGTCGTCTCACCTGCCACGATCTCGCCAACGGCGATGAAAAGTGGGCTGTTAGCTACAAGGAGGACCTTGATGGCAATATGCCAACCTGGGGATTTTCCGCCTCACCTACTGTTTATGGGGATCTTCTGCTCTGCCTTCCATGCGCCAAAGGAGGAGCCCTGGTTGCTCTCGATAAGGTCACTGGAGAGCTTAAGTGGAAATCAAACAATATTGCGCGCCCCGGTTACGCCGCGCCCGTTTTCTTCAAGCACAAAGGCAATGATGCCGCCCTTGTTTTCCACGGTCGCAGTCTCGTTGGCTACGACCTGAGCAAGAAAGGCAAGGTCCTCTTTACCCATCCCTGGCGGACACCTTACGACGTCAACGCCTCCAACCCGGTCTTCCTCGATGGCATGGTTTTCATCGCGTCAGGATACGGCATGGGATACGCCGTGTTGGATGTGACCGGGGCAGAACCAAAGATCCTCCACCGGAATCGGGATCTTCCCATGATTTTCCAGAACGCCTTCCTGGTTGGTGATCATGTCATGGGGTGCTTCGGCGATAAGAGAAAAAGAACCGAGCTTTTCCGAATGGACATGAAAAGTGGCAAAATTCTTTGGAAGTATGAACTCCCCGGATCTCGTGCTTCGACTGCCAAAATTGGAGAGACTTTCGTGATTCTCTGCGAAGACGGACACCTTGTTTTTGGTGAAGCCACTAAAGAGCGATTCATTGAATCAAGCCGTCACAAGATTCTTGGCAAGCTTTGCTGGGCACCGATCGCAATCGGAGAAGGAAAGGCCTTCGCTCGCACCAACCAGGGCGATGCCATTTGCCTCGATCTTTTGAACTAAGTTCTACTTGAACCACCGGTAATGTCCGGTGATGGGAAATTCAAAGAGGCGGGCTTCTTCCTTGGTTCCTCCCCCGATATTGTGGATGATCATGGGAATTCCGTTCCCGTGGAGTCCCTCGCTCTTCTTATCTGAAACGATCATGATGTGCGGGAGCTTTCCGGCCACGGTGCAGGTCACGAGATCACCCGGAAGGTAATTGTCCTTGTCCTTGGTGACCTCCAGCGAGATCCCCCGCCGCTTGAAAAAAGTCTGGAGGTTTGGGACGCGACGATGGTCGATATTCTTATCCGGCCGACTAAGCCCCCAACGTTTGGGGTATTTCGAGAAGTTCTGCTTCATGTCCTCGTGCACGAGTTTCTGAAGATCGAAGTCCATTTTCCGCAAAGCGCGGATCACGACATCGGTGCACACCCCTTTTTCCTTGGGAATGTCCCCTCCCGGATAGGTGAGACTGACGTAGGCCGGATCATAGCTCGTCGTCACCCCGATTTGCTCTTTGGCGGCGGCGGCTAGTTTTCCGCCTTTGGTTGCAGGTGGCTTTTCACCGCAAGCGATGAGGGTGAGAAAAGTAAAAATGACGGCGAGGGACTTCATGGCTTTTGTTGCAAGCGACCCCGCGATCATTCTTTGTTCAAAGTTACGAACTGTCCCGACGGCAATTCTCTTGCTTCCCCTTGTCGTCGCACAAGCTTGCTCAGATAGGTGAGCCGAAAATGGGGTATTCTGCCTGCTGTTGGATCGTCTCCCACAAGAGGCTCAGCCGTGATGGCCTCATCATTGAAAAACGGGGACCTCGCTCCGATGGCACCACTCCAGAGCCGCTCGACTTTCTTACCACGAACGAAGTTTTGAAAAAGCTCCGCATCGCCCTCGCCCTGCGCGACGACGAAGTCCTAGCAGTCTTCGAGTGCGCGGAGTTTGTCGTGACCAAGGCCGAACTGGGATCGTTCTTCCGCAAGGAAGGATAGCGAAATTTCAGCAAATGTCCCGAGCAGGTCTTGCGAAAATTCATCCAAGGCCTTGGGAAAGGGCGCGATGATTTGGAATGAGTAAGGGTGTCGTTCGGTAGATCGCGTAACGGGCACGCTCCCAAAAAAAAGGCATAAAATCGTAACTCACACCAAGCGAATCTTCAAGAGCAGGCTATTGCCGAAACGCTGACGATGAGAAGCGCGGGAAACATCAACCAATTAGCTGCGGCGAAGCAACAGCGAGAAGCATACGACTCAATTTCCGGCTGAGCTGAAGAGGTTTTTGTGTGAAGCATGATACCCCAACCGTTGGGGTCAAATTCTGTCCACATTTGCACCCCGACCCCATTTTCCTATCGTAAGCTGGCAGATTAATCCCTGCCCCTGGAAGGTTTCGACGAAGTCTTTGAGGTCCTCGCGGACGTAGTGAGGGAGAAGGAAGTGCGGCAGGATAGAGCGGGAAGACATTACTGAAATCAAGATCTCGACATTTATATTTGACACGCCCTTCTCCTTTTTCTCCAATACCCAACCTAAACGTAGACTTATGTTACATCCCCCTTTCTTCCCCCTCAGTCGGCCTCAGGGACCTTCCGCCCAAAGCAAATTTCTAGCAATAATAATATGAATAAAGACGATCTCAAGTCCGAGAACAAAACGACTGAAATCAGATCTGGAAGTGGAAAATCAATCCATTACGAGTCGCCTTCGGCCCCCGACACAACGACTCCGAGACCGGTTACTCAGGAAACACCTGAGTATTTGGTTCCAAAAATGCGCGAGGAACCTGTCACCCCTCCGGTTTACTATAAGCAACTTGTGATCCAGCATGGCAAGCTGGATAAAAATGAGAAAGCAGAGGAAATCAACGACCCAATTGATTTCCTTCATAAAGATGAAATTGACCGAGCCTTACCTGGAAAGCCACTAATCGGAGCAATTTTGACTTACGAGCAAGCCTGGTACGAACGCGGTCTTGCATTAGGAAAGCTGTTGCATTCGACCTCGCTGGCCCCAGGCGAAGTAACGAAAATTGCGATCTCTCACTTCGACCGCGCGACTGCGGGTCATGCTGGGCAAAGTGCCAGCCAGTCCGACTCGATCGAGTCCGGCGCGGTGGCGCAATCCGGGGTTCAAGAGGTTCAACAAGCAACCTCGCGCGACACGCAATCTGGTAAATCTATGCAGGCGTCAGGTTCCACACAGGCAAACGTAGGAGGCAGTGGAGGCGCACTATTCTGGGGCGCTTCTGCCTCTGCTTCAGTTTCAGCAAGCATGGGCGTGTCGATGTCATCGTCTCAATCAGAGGCCAAGATGGCTGCTTACGGCGCACGCAACGTGAACCAAACCACCGTGGCCCATAGCCATGCTCATCGTGGCAGAGTCGCAACACAGGTCCAAGAGGTCAGTGAAGACGAAAGTCAAAGTGCTCGAGCCAGGGTGCTTGCCAACTATAATCACATGCATGCACTGAATATGCTGTTTTTTGAAGTGTTACAGGTCTACGATATTCATGCAAAGGTCATTGATGCGGAACGGGTGATTTTCATACCTAGTGTTTCACCCGAAATCGATGAAAAATTTCTGGAGAGATATCGAGGTGTCGTGATTGAAGTCATGGCAGAGGCAGGCTACCCCAAATTTGGGCACAATCTTGACGATCTTATCCACCATTCTTCATACTTGCACCTGGATGAGTCTGAAAAACTTAATCAGGCGACCCAAGAGTTAAATAAATCTATTAATGACAACAAGATAGACTCCATGCCTTCTGATACGGTAAGTCGGGATTTAGGTTTCCAATGGCTGAAGACAGCTCTTGAAAACGAAAAAACCGATCTCAATAAGAACGATAATCAAAAGAAAATCCTCGAAATCGCGAACGGAGCCAACAGCAACAGCTTACATGGAATCTACCGTAATGTCACCTTCTCCTCTCATGAAACAAACTCGACCAGGCGAATAGACCTGCTTCGAGATACTTACCACAAAGCCATTCTCTGGTCCGATCAATTCGCTGTGGATCATGGTAAATACAGCAGTAATCCTCATTTCAGTCAGGATAGATTTGAACCAGATATTGTCAGGGTAGAGAAAGTAATCAAGATCGAGGAGAGTTACCATCGATGGCAACAAATCAAAAACGACAAAGACCTGAGTGATCATGTTCACAAAACGCTTGAGCAAATCGCTCAAAATAAGTCGCGTATTCTTCAACGCGTTTATGCTCAAATGTCTGGAGAACATTTCATGCGGATTCTCGTGAATCGCGAGTATGATGGCGAACCGCTTGAGCAACTCGTCGATCCGCGTCCCATTGCTGTTCACGGTCATTATATCGCATTCAAGTTTCGTCATGCGGATCAGGATGGCGACGCTACATTCTCTGACAGTTATACCCAGCATGCCAAAGATGGCGTGCCGATGGCCAAGGTTGCCTTGCCGTCCGGTGGTGTCTTCGGAGAAGCGGTGCTCGGGCAGGGTGTCGCTGCGGAGAAAATCGACCTGACTCGCTTCTGGAAATGGCAGGACTCTCCGATCCCCATCCTGCCGCCTGATATCAAGCCTACAAGCATGGAGAGTCGGGCGAAAGGTGTTAATTTGAGAGCTGCCCAGTTGGACGCCTCTTCAGCCCAGCTCATGCAACCGCAGAATATTGCTCCGATTGATCTGAGCACAATCACCGAGCGTGTCAGTGCGAACATCCGAGACATGAGTGGTCGCGACACGCTCGCTTCATCGCTTGCAGCTCAAACCCAGGCCACGCAGGAAGGCTCGATTGCAACCGGTCAACAGTCGCTCGACACGCTTCGAGCAAACCAGGCATTTGCAACCAACGTCCTCAACAGTGATGTTGCCAAAACAGCTGTTGCTGCGATGTTCCCGGAAGCTGAAGGCGCAACAATCTTGGGCGGACTGATGGGCGCCAACCAAGGGGGCTCGGGCGGCGGCGACGGCATCGCTGGCTTGTCGGGAATAATCGGTGGCGGATCAGGGGGCGACAATCCGAGTGGCCCTTCGGGAGGGGCTGTGGGAATTGGCGGTATTGTAGATGGATTGGCCGACTCCCTGACGCATCACGCTGGAGATCCCGAACCCTCAGGACATCAATCGCCGGTCCATCACGAAGCCACTGCGGCTCACGCTAATGAAAATTCGAATGAAGCGAGTTCGCAGTCGGATGAAACGGAAAAAAAAAACGACCCAAAAACCTAGGTGATGAACCACACACGTCACAGAAGGGAACGCAATCGAGTAACCCCAATCGCTCCCGGGCCCTGCCCGGTAATGGGCATCAAGCTCTCCTCAACCATTACCTGGAAGTCGTAGACCTAGAAGATTCTGTTAAAAACGCCTTTCGCCGCGACAACCCAATCAGAAAAGAAATGTTCCCAGTCGGAACCCTTCTATACAAATTTAATGAATATGAAGGTCTTCAGACTAATGCATCGCCCTGGTGGTCGGAAGTAGTAAGCAACGAACTTGATGGTGGTCTTCTCCAACGGTTGGCTCTCGGCCAGGCCCTTGGGCTGCAGGAATTCACGCGCGTTTCTGCCGCAGTTTCCGAAAACTGGAATCCGCTTCATTATCTTCTCATCGCCGAACTCAGGACCGATGTGTTTGGGTTTAAAGGGAAAGTCGCAGGGCAGGCAAGGTATAACTTAAGTGATAAAGATAAAGAAGAAGCAACGAAACAGGGTCTTTCTCCTTCCGCTTTTTCAAAGCGAATGAAGCAACATGAGAAACAGGTCCCTACCCATTCGCGTCAACTTAAGGCGTAACCCGCTGATGTAGAATGATTTAAGTGTAAAAAAGAGTGGATTTTTCTTGACTTGGCGCGGACTCGCGCAAAATCGACATGTTCAATAACTTGATCGATTCCAGGCCAGACGGGCGCGTGCAGTCACTCTTCGGCCAACTATCAAAAATCGCAAAGGCCACCACCTTC
>Ga0209390_10001652_pt1 | contig 42217 bp, 24 predicted proteins | sample BON01_FD_187212 | JGI IMG/M metagenome (GOLD analysis project Ga0209390, IMG submission 187212) | Freshwater microbial communities from Lake Bonney liftoff mats and glacier meltwater in Antarctica - BON-01 (SPAdes) (version 2) | ecosystem: Environmental > Aquatic > Freshwater > Ice > Glacier...
GCCGGTCGTCAATCTTTCCCAACACAACCGCAGGGAGGGTCCTTATCGGCTGTGTTGGGAAAGAATGATGACCTCTCGATTTGGCCGTGGAACAATTCATTTTCTAATTGTCGTCGAACTCAATTAGAGTTGTCGTCAGACAGGTGGCCCCAGGGAAGGGTGGGGTCAACGCTGCAGCTATAGCCCTGGCTGAGGTGGACAACGTTATCCTTATGGTCTTCCCTGATGCTGGGTTTCGTCCAAGTCAAACCATCCTTTGACTCCGCGTAGCCCGTTCCTGCTTTGGGTGAATGAAACCGTCCCTGAACGCCACCCATGTACCACATCTGAAACTTCTTCTCTTTGTCGTTGTAGGCCACACTCGTGTAGTAACCGTAGTCCAGGCCGACACGTGACCCATCCGGCTTCTTCCATTTCGGATGGAAGTCCGACTCCAAGGTGGGCTTGCTGACGATCCCCACCTTCTTCACCTTGCCTAGGACACGGGTGACGTTGTTCTTCTCGGCAATGACATAGTCGTCGACCAGCAGTTGTTTCAGCAGACCAACCGGAACCAGATCCTCCGCCATCAGCGATGACGACATTAACAATAATGCCGTCAAAAGAACTTTACTCATGAGTACCTCCTGTATTCATACGCCTTGAGCATTAATATGTCATCCATTAAGGCATGTCACAACGGGTAAAAGGCCTTTGTTTAAAAAGGGAAGCAGGGCCGCCCCGCGAAGGCCTTAGGTGCATGAGAAAACGACTAATCCATTGGATGCCCCCCCTCTCCGATCCTTCAACGCCGTCCTTCGCGGATAAGATCCTCTTCTTCCTAATTCGCGATTTTCATCTCCGCAGCGCGTCCTTCGCGAGCGACATTGTTCAGTTATGACCGAAACAGCATAAAAAAGGTCCGATGCGCTACATACTGACCAGGAAGGTTCTGCTTAAATGACGAGCGTAAGGCCCCGCTAAACGCTTCCCATGGCGCATCTTAAAATACAACAAAGCCCCCCTTTTCTCCCCTCCCCAATCTCCTCGGCGACGCCCTCAAGGACGCCACCCAAAAAGCAAATTTCTAGCAACCAGCATCTCCGCTTCCATCAGCAATCTCAATCCAACTTCTAAAATTCATGATCCAAAAGCGCCCTCTCCTCCGTGCCGTCGCCCTCTCCTTCGCCGGGCTCGCGCTACTCTCCCCCTCATCGACCGACGCCCGCGATCTCTTGCTCAAGAAGGGCGACCGGCTGGCGATCGTCGGAGATTCGATCACCGAACAGAAGCAGTACAGCCGATTCATCGAGGACTACCTGCTGGCCTGCACGCCAGAGCTCGGGCTACAAATTTTCCAGTTCGGCTGGAGTGGCGAGCGAGCGCCGGGATTCGCTAACCGGATGGATAACGATCTGGTGCCATGGAAGCCGACGGTCGTCACCACTGCGTTCGGGATGAACGACGGCAGCTACCGGCCCTACAGCGACGCCATCGGGAAGACCTACGAAGACGGGACGCGCCGGATCCAAGACCGCATGAAGGAGCTCGGCGCGCGTATGGTCGTCGGTGGCCCGGGGCCGGTCGATGTCGATTCGTGGAAAAGCGGTGAGCCGGACGCCGACAAGTATTACAACGAAAACCTCGGCCAGCTCAGCGCGATTGCCGGCAAGCTGGCGAAGGAGCGTGGCTTCGTGTTCGCCGATATGCACGCCTTGATGATGGACGTCATGGCCAAGGCCAAAGCGGCGAACGGCGCAGCTTACCACGTCTGCGGTGGCGACGGAGTCCACCCCGGAGCAAACGGCCACCTGGTCATGGCCTACACCTTCCTCAAAGCGCTCGGGGTCGATGGCAACATCGGCACGATCAGCGTGGATATGAAAGACGGCGCGACGGGTTCCGAGGGGCACAAGATCCTCTCGGCGAAGGCAGGCGAAGTCGAGATCGAGAGCTCGCGCTACCCGTTCTGCTTCTACGGCGCCGAGAAGGACCCCAACGCAACGCGCAGCGTTCTCCCCTTCTTGCCTTTCAACGAAGAATTGAACCGCTACATGCTGGTGGTTAAAAACCTCGGCGCGGAACAGGCCGAGGTGAGCTGGGGACCGACTTCGAAAACCTTCACGCGGGCGCAGTTGGAGGCGGGGATCAACCTCGCCGCCGAGTTCCTTGACACCCCCTTTTCGAAGCCCTTCCAAGATCTCGACCGCGCCGTCAACACCAAGCAGCAGTTCGAGACGCGTATGATCAAGGATACGGTCACCCGGTTCCGTTCGATGCGGACTTTGATGAAGGACGACCCAGAGGTTGGCGAACTGCTGGACGCGCTTTACAAGAAACTGGCGGGCAAGCAGGAGGAACTTCAGGAGACCGCCCGCGCCGCGGTGAAGCCGGTGACCCACAAGCTGAGCATCGTTGCAAAGTAGTCAGGATGAATAAGCAACAAACGCGGATGGTGGTATTCTTGGGCCTGTTATTCGTCGCACTTCCAACGACGATCTTTGGCACGGAATATGACATCATTGTTGGCGGCAAGCTGACCGACTCGGCCGCGGTCGTCGGCGGGTTAACACGCGAAGGCGACCGGAAGGACGACAAGGCGTTCATCATGGATGGCATGTTCAAATGCGTGTATGCCGGTGCGGGGTTCACCAGTCCGAACGCTCGCATCCACGCAAGAGTGGCGATCGACAAAATCGACGGAACGGGCGCCGGCGTGTTCGTTAATGGGCATTGGTTCATGTTCGACGTGCGGCCCGGCAAGATCGCCGCGCAAGGGCCCGCCTTCGGTAAAGAGGTGAAAATCTTCGCCGATGCCTCGGATCACATCGTGCCGGGCGAGCCTTTTGACGTCGACTTCGTCGTCAACAAGGGCACGCTCACGTGGGCCATCAATGGCAAACAGGTCGCAACGGTCGAGGAGTTTCCCGCAGCCTCGGCGACCGATCCGCCCGAAACCGGCCAGGCGCACAAGCTCGGCGTGATGACGGCTCTGCGATCGTGGCGGGCAACAATGAAAGTCTACGACTACCATGTCGAGTCCGACGGCGAGATGGTCCTCCTGCCGGAAAGGCAGACCCTCTACCGGAGCGGCTCCCCAGGGACGCACACCTACCGTATTCCCGCGCTGGTGGTCACAAAGAAAGACACGATACTGGCATTCGCCGAGGCAAGACGCAACGGCGGTGGGGACACGGCCGACATCGACAGCGTCGTCCGCCGCAGTGAAGATGGCGGCAAGACTTGGGGAGACGAGATCATCGTCTTCGACGAACAGGGTAACGTGGCGGGCAACCCCTGCCCCGTCGTGGATCAATCTACCGGCAGGATCTGGAGCCTGCACACCTGGAACAGTTCCAAGGTTCACGAGGGAGAGATCCGGGCCGGCTACGGGGAAGATTCGCGTCGCGTCTTCGTCACCCACTCCGACGACGACGGAAAGACCTGGAGCCCGCCGAAGGAAATCACCCGAGCGGTAAAGCTGGAGCACTGGAGCTGGTACGCCACAGGCCCCGGCGCGGGCATTCAGCTCCAGCGCGGCAAGCACAAAGGCCGCCTGATCATCCCGTGCGACCACAAATCTTTGCCGCCCGGCGGGCCGCAGACCTACCACAGCCATATCGTCTACAGCGACGACCACGGACAGACCTGGAAAATCGGCGCCGAAACGGAGCACGGGCTCAACGAGTGCGAAGCGGTCGAACTGGAAGACGGCGCGGTGATGCTCAACAGCCGCAACCATGGCGTGGACAAAGTTCATCGCGGCGTGGCCATCTCCAAGGACGGCGGCGAGACGTTCTCGTCATTCCGTCGCGATCCGATGCTGCTCGAGCCGAGATGCCAGGCGTCGATTCGTCGCTACCGGTGGACCGAGGGTGCCAAACCGGGGATCCTCCTCTTTTCGAACCCGGCGTGGACGTGGCGCACGTTCATGATGCTCCGAATGAGTTACGACGACGGAAAGACCTGGCCGGACGCGAGAGTCATCTATCCCTGGAGCTCGGCCTACAGCGACATCGCCGTGCTGCCCGACGGCCGGATCGCCGTCCTCTTCGAACGAGAAAACTCCCGGACAATCGACATCGCTATTTTGCCGGTGATCGAATGAGAGACATCCGAGCGAGGGTTGGATCTACACCCCCTCTAATCCAGACCGACAGGTGCCCAGGGCGCCACCAAAAAAAAAATTCAATCATGAACATCAAAACCTATCTTCTCTCTCTGCTTGCCGTTTCCACCATATCCCTGCTCGGGGCAGATCCGATGGAGCCCATCGATCCCGGGAAATACACGGAGAAGGTGAAGATTGCCTGCGTGGGAGACAGCATCACGGCAGGAGCCGGGGCTGGGGGCAACGCCTATCCGAAGCAGCTTCAGGCTCTGCTGGGCGACAAGTGGAAGGTGGGAAACTTCGGCGTCAGCGGGCGGACTCTGATGGACAAGGGCGACCTTCCCTACATGTCGGAGAAGGCCTATCGGAACGCTCTCGCGATGCAAGCGGATGTGGTGATCATCATGCTCGGCACGAACGATACGAAGTCGCAGAACTGGAAGTTCAAGGATACCTTTTTCGCCGATTACACGAAACTCGTCGCCTCCTTCCAAGCGCTTGAAAGCAAGCCACGCGTCTATGTTTGCCGCCCCTGCCCGGTTCCCGGCAAAGGAAATTACGGGATCACCGAGGCGGGAGTCCAGGAACAGATCCCGCTGATCGACAAGCTAGCCAAGGACATGGGGCTCGGCGTGATCGACATGCACGCCGCGCTGAAGGCGACCCCGGAGCTTCTCCCGGACCGCGTCCACCCGAATGCAGCCGGAGCGGGGAAGATGGCCGAGGCGGCTTTCAGCGTGCTCAGGGGCAAGAAAAAGTAATTTAAAGTGTCATCCAATTTGAAGAGCCGCCAGCGATTGCACCCCCTCCAATCCCGACCGACAGGCGCCCAGGGCGCCGGGGTCAGAAAAGGAATTTCCTAGCAATAGCCCGGCAACTTGCCGCTAAATTTCAACATGAATCCAATGAAAAACACCGCATCCTTTGCAATGGTTCTATTTTCCGCCGCAACCCATGCCATCGCCGGGGTGGTGCCAGTGCCTGAACCGTTTCACGCTGGCGGGGAGCAAACCGATGCGCGAATGATCTATGTCGGAGAGAGCGAATCGGGCGGACTGCTCGCCATCGACAACCATGCGAAGTTTATGCTGGCCCGGGACGAGAATGATGTCGCTCTCAACTGGTGTAACGGCGGGACCTTCAAGTGGAGCTTCGGTCTCTTTGGAGGCGATGGACCCAAGGCCGTGTATCCTCGTTTTGATGCCGACTTGAATGGCTCCCCGGCGGCCACTTTCGACGGCGGCGATCGCCTCCGGATGATTCTCGAACCCGGATTCGGCTACACCCTGCCGGAGAGCATTACCGACGGCAAACTCAGTGTTGAACTCTGGGTCATCAATCCAAGCGTCGAAAAAAACGAAGTGCTGGTCAGCTTCGGGGATAAGCCGGGTGGCGATCTCACCTGCAAGCAATTCGAGATGCCGGGTAGCAAGGCGTGGCAGCATCTCGCCGCTGTCTCCGATGGCTCGAAAGTGACCTTCTATCGAGACGGGAAACTTGTTGGCAGCCGGGCCGGGGCGTTGAAATTCAGCGGTGACGCAATCATCAACCTCGGCGCGGAATCGCTCACCGGTTCCATTGCCGCCTTCCGCGTTCACACCGGAGCGATGAATCAGAGCGATATCAGCCATAACTACGCCGGCGGCGTTGATCTCGGGAGTTATCTCTTCTACCCCATCAGCAAGAACAACCTCAAAGGTGAAAAGAACTCTGAGTTCTGGGGCGATCCGATGCAAAACGACAAGCTCAGCTGGCATGAGTCGGCGCACTTTCGCTCGATGTGGCTTGAATCCGCGAATCCCAAACCGGATGACGATATCGCGTCGCGTGTCAAAACCAAGCAGTTGCCGGAACTCGAGGCGGTCTACACGTATCTGAACGAGCGTTCCGGAAAGCATCTGCCGCTCGTTTCGAAAGACGAGGGCAAGCGAGGCGATGGTCGGAAATACAAATGGATCGTCGGTAATGGCTGGGGCGGCAGCTGGAGTGGTTGGTGTCCCGAGCTGGCTCTGGGATTCGGCATTACCTACACAGGTCATTGCAACCCGCACGAATATATCCACGGAAGCGACTCCCATCAGATGGGGAATATCACCGGACAATGGTGGGAGGCGCATGCGAATTTCCAGGTCTCCTGGCTTGGCAAGCCGCAAGTGAATCCGGCCACCAACTGTCCGAAACACGCGCATATCTACCCAACAACCGGTGGCAACTACTACCATTCCTATCTGATCTGGGATCACCTGGTCGATACTCCTGAGTTTGGCGGGCTCTATGCAACCCGGCTTTGGAACCGAGGACCGAAGGCGGGCAAGGATGGGAGCACTTTCCCGCCGAAGGGGATGGCCGAAATGGACCCGAGTCCCGAGACGCCGTTTAGTCAGGAATGGGTCAAGATGGCGGCTCGAAATATTACCTGGGACTATCCACTCCATCCGGAATACGGCAAAGCCTATGCGACCCTGAAATACAACACCCGCAAGCACTACACCCTGCTGGAAAAAGTTCCTTACCTCGAGGCGGGCTGGTACCAACCGCCGGCGTGGCGCACGCCGCAGCAGTTCGGCTACAACATCTCCCCGCTTGAAGTAAAAGTTGGCACCGTCACCGCCGACATCAAAGGCTTTGTCTCCGAAGAGCACCAGTCCGATTGGAGCGCGATGTTCGTCGCAGTCAAGGATGGCAAGCCGCGTTACGGCGAAATCTTCACCACCGCCGCCAAGGGAAGTTTCAAAGTGCTTGCCGGTGACGAGGAACTCTATCTCGTCGTCGTGGCGACCCCGGAAAACATCATGCCCCAGGGAATCTTTGTCCACGATCCGCTTGGCGATTACCGAAAGCCGGGCAAAGACCGCTTCCCCTATCAAGTCAAACTGAGCGGAACCGACCCGAAGGTCAGCCTGTGGCGACCGACACCTGGAATTCATGGCGAGGTCGCCCCGACCGCTTATGTCTCCCCGACCGCCTATATTGACGCGAAGGCAAAGGTTCTTGGAAACGCCCGAGTTGAAGACTTCGCCACGGTCTACGGCACGGTGCAGGACAACGCGGTGGTTTCCGGTTACACGACGATTGAGGCCAAGGCGACCGTTCGCGACGATGCGCGAGTCACTGACTACGCGATCCTCCGAGAGGGCGCTACCGTTGAGAACAGCGCTCGCGTCATGGAACATGCGGACATTAACCGAAGCATTAAGATTTCCAACTACGCGGTCTGCAAGGGCAACGCCGAAGTCAACGGTCCGGTGCACGGCTCGGCCATTATCGACGGAAACTACATCAAGAACGGAGACCGGGAAAAAGGTTACTGGTTCCTGTGGAGTTGGAGCGATAGCAAGCAATTCGGCGAATTGGATGAAGAGTTCAACCAACTCTACCTTGAATATCAATTCGAGAAGCAGGACGACTACCGGGTCTGGGACACATACGGTGCAACCTGGGCAAGACTCCTCAATGGCCCGACCTACGTCGAGGACCACGAAGGAACCGTCCTCCAACTCGACGGCAAGGATGATTTCGTCGATCTTCACCAGAGCGTCGCACAGTTTGAGTCGGTCTCCTTTGATCTCGACGTGAAATGGGATGGCGGGGCGAAGAATCAGGCCTTGATCAACTTCTCCAACTCCGAAACCGGGGACGTCGCCCGGCTCTGGCCGAGCGACAGCCAGGGGAAACTTGCCTTCGGTATCAAGGTCGGTGACAAGGTGCAAATTGTTCGAGCCAAGAAACCGCTCCCGTCCGGATCGTGGGTCAATGTCAAACTGATGACGTTCCAGGACACCCTCCTGATTCATGTCAATGACGTCGAATGGGCCAAGAGCGAGAAATTCACCCTCGATATCGAGGACGTCAACCCCAACGAGTGTTACCTCGGTCGCGGTGCCAAGGGCAACAACTTCGGCGGTCGCATCGACAACCTTTCGGTCTGGACGAAGTCGCTTTTCGACACCCTCCCCCCCGATCCAAACCCAGCCGCCTTTTTGCTTAACCCGATGGTTATGGAAGGCACCTCGGTCATGATGCAAGCGAAATTGGCATCCGATTCCAGCAAACCGGTCGAGTACTCCTTCGCCGAGACCAGCGGCAATCCGGGCGGTAGCGACAGTGGCTGGCAGGAGAGCCCGCTTTACTTTGATCTGGGCCTCTCACCCGACAAGAAATACACGTACACTGTTTGTGCTCGGGACGCCCGGGAAAACAGCACAAAAACCTCCGCCCCGGTCGCGATCACCACGCCGAAGAAGCATCCGGGTTGGTTCGTTCAGGACGACAAGGGAACCGTTTCGATGGAAGCGGAGAACCACGATGGCCTCACCGCAGGAACCTTGGACAATCAAAGTTGGGCTGCGGTCAATACCGAGGCGGGTTTCAGCGGCGCTGGCGCAATGCACGTCCCGGACCGGGGCAAGCAGGTCAGCTTGCAGTATTCACCAGATGTCAGCCCTCGCATGGACTTCAACGTCATGTTCAACAAGCCCGGGACCTACTTCATTCACATCCGAGGGCATGGCATCAACCCGAATGGCGACTCCTGCCACGGCGGGCTCGACATGCAGCCATCGCCCGGGCTGACTGCCATCGGTTCCTTCCCCACCCGAAGTGGAGAATACCAATGGATGGGTGGCAAGAAGTTCGAGGTGCCTCACGCCGGACTTCACAAAATCAACCTTTGGATGCGGGAAGATGGCGCGATGATCGACAAGATCGTCATCACCTCCTCCGGACAACGGCCCAAGGATAATGGCCCGGCAGAAAGCCCTCGTGGCGGTGGCGGCATTGTAGAAACACCCTGAGGGGCTTCATCTCTAACAACGAAAGGAAACACATTGATCACCCCCCTCTCCGATCCCCTCAACGGCACCCGCAAGCGCCCCACCCCAAAAGAAAATCCCTGGCAGCAGCAGCGCCGCAGACGCGCATAAGGATCGGTTTCACACAGAAGATGCCGTTGCGATCGGAAACGCCCGGCCGTAGCGGCGATCTTTTACAATTCACATATTTGCCCAACTTTCCACGCATGAATTTCCAACCAGATAACAGAGGAGTCGCCCCATGATATTCCGATCTCTACTCACACACCGGCCCTACACCCTTGCGTTCGCCGCTGTCATCGGCCTTTTGGCAACCTGCGGCAGCATAAAAGTTGCGCCGCTGCGCATCATGCCGCTGGGCGATTCGATCACGGCGGGCTACACTGATAATTCTGCTTGGACCGTGGATTTCGAGTTTGGCTACCGCAGTGGGCTATACACACGCCTGACCCATGCCGGCTACGATTTCACATTCGTCGGAGGCTCGCCTGAGCCATGGGTCAGCAAATACGGTGACCCTACACGCGGTGGCACCTACAAGCCGAAATTGGACCTTCGCGACTTAGGCCAGGACGGCCACGAAGGCTACGGCGGTTGGACCATAGGGGGCATCGACGGTATTGTCAGGGACAGGATCAACGTCCATAAACCTGATGTCATCTTGCTGATGATCGGCACCAATCAGAGGAATGCGAAAAGTCCGGCGGATTTGAGCAACTTGGTTGGCAAGATCGTTACTCACGCGCCCGATGCTCATCTCATTGTTGCCCAGATCATACCCATTGCCGCCGGACATGACTCCCAATTGGTCCACGTCTTCAACACATACATTCGGGAAACGCTCGTGCCGACCTACGCAGCGAAAGGAGCCAAAGTTTCCACCGTTGACCTCTTTACGATGTTCTTGAGCGATCCCGACGACCCCACTTCGGTCAAAGCAGGCACGCATGCCGACAACGCCGTCCACCCATCGACGGCCATGTCTGATAAGATGGCTCAGGCGTGGTTCGACGGGATCGAAGCGGTTTCCGCACTCGCCCCGGGCGCACAAGCGGAGGTGATTGATTCGTATGGGATCACCGCCAGTTCGACCGACGCTTACGGCTACTGGGCATCGCCGCTCCAACTCGTAAACCCGGATGGCTTTACCACCCTGGATACCGACCCTGATACATTTGAGACCGTCGCTGGGAACCAACCAGGCCTCACGGGCGATCTACACGGGATCAGTCATAATTCCGGGGGCTGCTTCGATACCTCCAGCGACGCTACTGGCACCACCGCGTGGCTCAAGTTCGACCTGGGTCAAAATTACAATCTGGATCAGCTCAGGGTGTGGAATGGCGATTTTTTCCGAGCCGATACAAGTAACTCAAATCGATACAGTGCGAACCAGGCAGATCTCTACTATTCCAGTGCGGCCGCCGACCCGGGCGATGATTTTAGTGCCAACTGGACTCTGTTCGGGGTCGCGGGCACACTAAACCTCACCAAACCGGTGGAGTCGGGAGAATCAAGCGGAACATTCGGGGTCACCGACGAGATAGATCTGAAAGGCATCGACGCACGTTGGTTTGCCATCAAGGTCAACAGCACTTACGGCCAGCCCTGGATGAAGATTGCTGAAGTTCAGTTCGTCGCCATTTCCGAACCGAGCGCCCCGCTGAATATAGAGAGGGACAGGTAATACTACTTTCTCCCCTCTCCGATCCTCTCAACGGCACCCTCAAACTCCCCACCCCAAAAGTAAATTCCTAGCAGTCTGCCATGCGTTACGCGATCGTTTCAGATATCCATGCGAATATTCGCGCCTGGGATGCAGTGCTTGCGGATCTCCGTTCACAAGGCGCCGAGGTCATCGTCTGCCTTGGTGACGTTGTTGGCTATGGGCCCAAGCCCGCCGAGGCCCTTGAGGCCGTGCGTGCGGTGACAGACCACTTCGTGATGGGAAACCACGATGCCGCCGCAGTCGGGGTGATGGATTACTCCATTTTTAACGACCACGCCCGCCAAGCCATCGAGTGGACCATGACGGAGCTCAGCCCGGAGGCGAAGCAATTCCTGGCCTCAGTGCCTCTCGCGATCGAAGACGGGGAGATTTTCTTCGTCCACGCGGAAATCTCCGAGCCCGGGCGCTTTGACTACATCGACAGCGTGGAAATCGCCAAGCAAAACTTTGCGGGGAACGAGCACTTCGTGAGCTTCGTAGGTCACACCCACCTTCCCAAAATTTTCGAACGGGCGAACGATGGCTCGGTCCGTGAGCTTCTGAATCAAACGAGTTCGCTCGATCCGGAAAAGCGCTACATCGTGAATGTGGGCTCGGTTGGTGAGCCCCGCAATCCGGACGACCTGCGCGCCCGCTATGTCATCTATGACTCGGAAACGCGCCAAGTCGATTTCCGGCGCGTTGAGTTTGATATCGTGGCCTATCGCGCCGACTTGGAAGCCACCACTCTTGCTCTGCGTCCCTACTTCTTAAGAGTCTACGAACAAGTGATCGAGGGACGTGAGGTCGTCGTTTCAAATGGCGGAAGCCTCGTCGACATGAGAGTGGCCCACGACTCCGCCGCACTGGTGAACCTCGGGCACGCCAATGTCGTGCAGTTCAACGACTCCGGTCTTTTGCCGGCCAACGCCAAGACTTCCCGGGCACCCACGATCATCCTCGGAGCAGTGGCCGCGATCGCCCTGACCGCCTTTGCATACTGGGTCTTTGGGTCGGGCAGCCCCACCCCACCGAACAAACCGCCGGTCGTCGTCGTTGAGGAGAAAGAGGAAGCGGAAAAACCATCTTCCATTCACAAGGAACAATCTGAAAAGGAAATGCCCGAAGACCGTATCGCGGAAGTTCCAGAGCCTGAGCCCGAGGTGACCATGCCGGAACCGACGAAGCCGACGAAGAAGCCAGAACCAGAACCAGAGCCAGAACCAGAACCAGAACCAGAACCAGAACCAGAACCAGAACCAGAACCAGAACCAGAGCCAGAACCGGAACCGGAACCGGAACCGGAACCAATTCCCGAGCCTCCCAAGAAGGCGATCCAGAGTGTCTGGTGGCGGATGGATAGAGACGCGGAAAAAGGGCCTCTTATCGACAAGGATGGCCTGGTCAAACTTGTCGCTGTTCAGAACGGAGGAGCGATCAACGCCATCGCTCCGGACCCGATTCCCCTCAACCAAATCGAAAATAAATCAGCTCTCTTCAATGGCATTTGGAAAGAGGAAAAAGTAAATGGTATTTTCGCACTCAGTTCAAAGCACTCATTCACCTTTGAGGGCTGGTTTGCCACCAAGCCCACTCGCCGCCCCATCTTCCTGCTCGGAACGCGCACCGGCGATGGGAAAGATAATCGGGGATGGCACATTGACCTCCGCCCTCCCACGCGCGGACGCCGTGAAGGACAAATGAGCTTCTTCTACGACTCAGGCGACAAAAAGATCCAGGCTCTGGCCGAAGCAGTCACCGTCGCTGATTCCAAGCCCCACCACTTTGCGGCAATCTGGGATCATGACTCCAGCCGAGGCGACTGCAAAATGAAACTCTATCTGGACGGCATCGAAGTGGCCTCTGCGACGGTGCCCCTTTCCGATATTTCGGGAGAACAGGTCAATCCACTGCGCATTGGAGCCAAGGCAAATCCAAAGCACCTCACTCTCGACGAACTTCGATTCACCCGCCGCGCCTTGGAACGCCGCCAATTTCTCCTCAAACCCCCATTGCTTGGCGTCACACTGGTCAAAAGCGACCCTCAAATCCTCGATAGCTGGGGAACCCCGGACAACTGGGAAGGCGGAGTGATTCCGGAAGGTGATGACAACGTGATTATCGAAGAAGGCCTCACCATCCAGGCACAGAATTCTCCCCCCAATCCCTACACCGGCTCGCTAGTGCTGAAGAAAAAAGCCAGCGTTATCCTCTGGGCAGACGATTCCCTCACCGCCCTTCCCACCGCCCCGTCCATTCTCGTCATGCACCAGGACTCCCGCGTCATCCTGAGGACAGGAGACGCCACCTTCGGCCCGATCGAACTCCTCGAAGACGCTGAGATCTGGGGAGGAGATTCGGACAATGGACACAACTCCACTCGTCACTTCAGAGGCGAGATCAAGGGCGACGGCAAATTCACTCTCAATGGCGTCAAAGGAAACCAATTCCGCCTCGAAACCGCAAACTCCTTTACCGGAGGATGCTTCGCCCACTCGACCCAAAATCAAGCCTTCACAGTCTTTGCATCCTCCAATCAAGCTTTCGGAAAGGGAGATGTCTCGATCAAAGAAACTTGCTCGCTCATCATCGAACAGAACACCGGCGATACCATTGCCGATACCGCCACCTTGCGCCTCGATGGGCCAGGAATGATGAGGGTCAATGGAGGCAAAGAACGCTACAAACTGTTTCTCTATTCCAGTGAAACCGTCGCGGGATTTTTCATCGATGGCAAGGAGCTGGGCGAGGGAGTCTATTCCAGTGAAACGCACCCGGAGATTGGAGGCTCTGGCAAACTCACCGTAAAGCCCACCAATGACTGATCCATCTTGTAAATTTCACATCTTCAGGAGCCTCTGCATCCTCTGCTCTCTATTAACCGGAGCCAACCTACTCACGGCGGAAGTGCCCTCTCCACTCATCGACACCCATGTCCACCTTTGGCATCCAGACCGACCGAAGGAGGCCAAGAGCAACCGCTGCCAAACCAATCCAATCCTTGCCATGGCGGGAGGGAGAACTACGCTCCCGTGTATTGATTTTCCACACCAAAACCCACTGCTGCCAAAAGCTCGCAGTGTTTTCGGAGGGTTCTCAGTCTCAGTGTTTCAATTTTCCAGCACCTCAATTTAATCCACTCTTCCCGCGGCATCCCTTTCTCTGATCTCCTCAACGACGCCCACAGGGACGCCACTCCAAAAGAAAATTTCTGCGATATGCCGCCCGTCAAACTCCGCCTCTTTTTCCCACTTCTCGCGCTGCTCCCGGCGTGCGCTGCGGCGGGAACCATCGACTTCAATCGCGATGTCCGTCCGATCCTGTCGGACAACTGCTTCGCCTGTCACGGTTTCGACGCCGCTTCCCGCAAAGCCGATCTCCGGTTAGACACTCGAGAGGGTGCCGTTGCCGAGGTAATCGTGCCCGGCAAGCCCGAAGCCAGCGAACTCATCGCACGCGTCAAATCGAGCGATCCCGATGAGGTGATGCCCACCCCGGAGTCGCACAAGAAACCGCTCAGCCCCGAGGCGGCGTCGACCTTGGAAGAGTGGATTCGTCAAGGGGCAGAGTGGGGCGAGCACTGGGCCTTCGTCTCCCCAAACAAGGAACCCGTTCCGAAGGGGGCTTACCCCATCGACCACTTCGTCGCCAAAGGCCTCGAAAAACACAGCCTCGGGATGTCGCCGCCGGCAGAGGCCCACACGATCCGACGGCGACTGGCCTTTGACCTCACCGGACTGCCGCCCAAGCCCGAGCAACTGGGAGGGGGTCTCGACCAGATGATCGACAACTTGCTAGCCTCGCCCCACTTCGGCGAACGCATGGCCATGTGGTGGCTCGATGGCGCACGCTACAGCGATACTGACGGCTTCCAAGGGGACGCCACTCGTAGCAACTGGCCATGGCGCGATTGGGTCATCGACGCCTTCAACGCGAACATGCCCTTCGACCAGTTCACCCTCGAGCAGTTCGCCGGCGACCTCCTGCCCGATGCCACCCCCGAGCAGATCCTCGCCACCTGTTTCCACCGCAACCACATGACCAATGGCGAGGGCGGACGCGACCCGGCCGAGTCGCGGGTGGACTACGTTCTCGACCGCACCAACACCACCGGCACGCTGTTTCTCGGACTCACTCTCGGTTGCACGCAGTGTCACGATCACAAGTTCGATCCTGTCTCACAGGCCGACTACTACAGCCTCAGCGCCTACTTCGACAGCATCGACGAAGACGGGAAAGCCGGCGGAGGTGCGAAGCCCTACCTCACCTACAAGTCGCCCTACGCCAAGCGCGCGGTCGAGGAGTCGAACATACTCCTCAAAGAATCAAACGATTCGCTCGCCGCCCTACGGCAATCGCGCCTTGCCCCGTTCGAAGGATGGTTCGCAGAACAGATCGACGTCGTGAGCGATGGATTCGTCGCCTGGCATCCAGTCACACCCAAAGCGCTTGCGGCCAAGGAAGGCACTGTGCTTTTGCATGAGAAAGACGGCATAATTCAAGCGGGCGCCAAAATGCCCGTGCAGGACGACTACACGATCACCGTAAACACACCACCCATCCGCCGCGTCGCTGGCGTTCAATTGGAGGTGTTCCCCCACCCTTCGCATGTCAAAGGCAAGTTCTCGCAAGCCGCCGACGGCGAGTTCATCCTCACCAATGTGAAAGTCCGCGTCCGCCGCGAGGGCAGCACGCAAGTGCGCGACATCGCCCTGAGAAGGGCGATCGCTGACGTCAACGGCAAAGGACGTGATAGTAAATACAGCAACGTCAGCGGCACCCTCGACGACGACCCGCGCACCGGGTGGACCACTCGCACCCAGGCGTCGGACAAACCGCACCGCGCCGTGTTCGAACTCGAGGAACCCGTAGCCCTGAACGACGGTGAGTCGTTGGACATCGTGCTGATGCACCGCTCCCTCGAAGAACGGCAACTGATCGGCCGCTTCCGTCTGAGCCTCACCGATCAACGCGGCCACGCCGTGCGGGGCTTGGGAAAAATGCCGATGGAGCAACTCGCTGCCGGCGCCAGACCGGAAGGAAATCTACGAACCCAACTGTTCGATCAGTTCCTCGAGGACGATGCCGAATACCGAACCATCACCGCACGCCACGCCGAGGTAAAACGTCAAAACGGCGAATTCAAGAAGGCGTCCGGCGACGTAAAAGTGATGGTCTTGGCCGAACGCAAGCAGCCACGCAAGACCCACATCCTCGAACGAGGTGTCTGGGACGCCCACCGTGATCAAGTGCATCCCGCCGTCCTCCCAGTCGTCCTGAAACGAGACGAGGTGAATGACCGTCTGGCGCTGGCGAAGTGGATCACCTCCGCTCAGAACCCGCTCACTGCTCGCGTGATCACCAACCAGATCTGGCAACTCTTCTTCGGCGCCGGGCTGGTGCGCACACCCAACGATTTCGGACTGCAGGGCGAAACGCCAACCCACCCCGAACTCCTCGACTGGCTGGCGGTCGACTTTGTTGAGAGCGGCTGGGACGTCAAACACCTGGTGAAGACCATCGTGAGCAGCGCGACCTACCAGCAGACCGGCCTGGTATCCGAACAATTGCTAGAACTCGATCCCGAGAACCGCTTGCTCGCCCGCGGCGCGCGCTATCGACTGCCGAGCTGGATGATCCGAGATACCATCTTGGCATCGAGCGGCCTGCTCAACCCCGCGCTCGGCGGTCCGCCAGTCTTCCCCTACCAACCTCCCGGCATCTGGAGCGACCAGTTCATGGGGCGATTCACCTACAGGCCCTCGCTCGGCCCGGCCGGCTATCGTCGCACCCTTTATGCCTTCTGGCGCCGCAGCAGCGCCCCGACCTTCCTATTCGACAACGCCATGCGCCGCACCTGCGAGGTGACCCCACGCCGGACGAACACGCCACTGCAGGCGCTCACCTTGCTCAATGACCGCACTTCAGTGGAGGCGGCGCGCGCCTTGGCCAGGCTCAAGCTCCACGAAGTGTTCCTCCGGGTTCTCTCCCGCGGCCCGAGCGCCAATGAAGTCGCAATCTGTCAAAGGGAATACGAACGCGCGCTCGCCTACTACAAGGACAATCCCACGGAAGCCGGTGAGTTCTCCGGAGGTGGCGACGCCAAGCACGCCGCCATGACTCTCATCGCCAATCTCGTGCTCAACCTCGACGAAGCCATCACCCATGAATAAACCCTCCGGATTCCCAGCCATTTCGCGCCGCTATTTCCTCGGTCAGGGTGCCGGCGTCTCGCTCGGTGCGCTCGCTCTCGAGTCGCTGATGGCGAAAGTGCCGCTCGACTTCGCCCCGAAAGCGAAGCGCGTCATCTTCCTCACCCAGTCCGGCGGTCCATCACAGATCGAACTCTTCGACCACAAACCCGGCCTGATCAAAATGGCCGGGCAGAAGCTCCCCGACTCGGTGCGCGGTGGCCAGCGCCTGACCGGCATGACCAAGGGGCAGCCGCAATTGATCATGCCCTCGCACACCCGGTTCGAGCGCTACGGGAAGTCCGGCGCCACGATCGGCGAGTGGTTGCCGCACACCGCTTCGGTCGCCGACGAGCTGTGTATTGTGAAGTCGATGGTCACCGACCAAATCAACCACGCGCCGGCGATGACCAAGTTCCTCACCGGCCACCATCTCACCGGCCGACCCAGCATGGGCGCATGGGCGAGCTACGGGCTCGGCAGCGCCAACAAAGACCTGCCCGATTACCTCGTCCTGCTGTCGAAGATGAAGCGCGGCAGCGACCAGCCGCTCTACGACAACTACTGGGGCAGCGGCTTTCTGCCCTCGGTCTATCAGGGCGTAAAGTTGCGCAACGCCAAGGAGCCCGTGCTCTATCTCAGTGATCCCGACGGCCTCCCCCGCCACCTGCGCCGCGGCATGCTCGACGGCCTCGGCGAACTCAACGCCATGCGCCTGCAGCAAACCGGCGACCCCGAGATCGAGACCCGCATCCGCCAGTATGAGATGGCTTTCCGCATGCAGGCCAGTGTGCCGGAGCTCACCGACATCAGTGACGAGCCCGAGTCTGTCTTCGATCTCTATGGACCCGACTCCCGCCGCCCCGGCAGCTACGCTGCCAACTGCATTCTCGCCCGCCGCCTCGCCGAGCGCGGCGTCCGATTCATCCAACTCTTCCACCCCGACTGGGACCATCACAGCCGCTTGAAAAGCTGGTGCACCGCGCGTTGCCGCGACACCGACCAACCGAGTGCCGCTCTCATCAAAGATCTCAAACAGCGAGGCCTACTCGAAGACACCCTCGTCATCTGGGGCGGCGAATTCGGTCGCAGCGTCGCCGGACAGGGCAAGTGGGACAGCCCCGATTGCGGTCGCGACCACCACCCGCGCTGCTTTACCATCTGGATGGCCGGTGCCGGCATCAAGCCGGGCATGAGCTATGGCAGGACCGACGACTTCAGTTACAACGTCGCCGAGAAGCCCGTCCACGTGCGCGACCTGCACGCCACCGTGATGCAACAGCTCGGCCTCGATCACGAGCGCTTCACCTACCGCTTCCAAGGCCTCGACTTCCGACTCACCGGCGTCGAGAAGGCACGCGTAGTGAAAGAATTGTTGATTTAGTCGACCAAGAAGCTCACCGAACTCTGTTGCTCTCACAACATCGGGAAAGACTGACTATCTATGTCATCTGGCAACCAAGTCGCAGTCAGCGGTGCGGATCTGTATTACGGCAACTGGTGGATCGAGGCGTGGATGACGCGCTTGATGTTGTTGCCGAAATCGCAGGAGATTTCCATGCCCCAGGTCGGCTCGAGGTCGGGGATGCTGAGGGTCACTTGTTGGCCTTTGATCTCGGCCTTGGCGATCTTGAGTTCGTGTTCGTCGTAGTGTTTGGAACCGTAGCTCTTGGTGCGTTTCAGATTCCAGACCTTGACCTTGAAGGTCCCTTCCGCGGGGAGCGGGTCACTGAAGGTGATGGTGTATTTCCCTTTCGAAGCGGCCGTCTTGATCGGCATGTAGCTCGGCTTTCCGGTGGCCCGGATCCGGCAGAATGCGCCGTCCGCATTTCGGCTGCCCGCCCAAGCGAACATGCCGGCGGCGTAGAGTTGTTTGTTGCCCGGGTGGAAGCGACCGCGGTGGAGACCGGAGGGCGATGCCTCGAGCGGCAAGGCACACATGCCGCCCTGGGCTTGGCCATCCAATACCTCGTGCGGGACGGTGTAGACTTTACCATAGCCGTAGCTGAGGTTGAGCAGCGTGCCGTTGAGGGAACCCCACGCGGCATCCTTTGGCACCCAGAGGAGTTCGGCGGGAGAGCGGTCGAAGGAATTGGTGATCCAAGTCAGCGGTTGCTCCATCGCCTCATCAGAGCTGTCGGTGACATCATGGTAGCCATACATGTTGCCGTAAAAGCCACCTTCCTTGACGTAGTTGATTCTGTTCTTCGGGTTCCAGTGTCCTTCCTGATCGGTGACGATCCAGGTGCCGTCCGGGTTGAGGCAGACTCCATTGGCGGCGCGGAAGCCGCTCGCAACGATCTCGGTGGTCGCGCCATCGGGGCTGACCCGGAGGAGGGTGCCGTGGTGAGGGACCACTGCCTTGAGGGCGTGGCGGGCCGACTTGGCGTAGTAGAAGTTGCCTTTCTCGTCGGTCTGCAAGCCCATTGCAAACTCGTGAAAGTGCTCGGTGACTTGATGGTCGTTGTTGAAGGCCTCGATGTAATCGATTTCCTCGTCGCCATTCAGGTCGTGAAGGCGGGCGATCTGGTCGCGGCAGGTGACGTAGATCGTGTTGTCCACGATTTTGAGGCCGAGTGGTTGGAAGAGTCCGGTGCAGATGCGGCGCCATTTAAGTTCCTTGAGGTCCCCGGTGACTCCATCGACGAGCCAGACGTCTCCGAGCCAGGTGCAGACGGCGGCGCGGTCCGGATTGTTTTGGAAGAAGTCGAATCCGCCGAGACGCATCCAGGAATTCCAGGGATTGTCGCCTTTGTTCGGGATGGTGAGGGTATCGTAGGCGAAGGGATCTTCGTCATTGCCGAGTTTCCCGACCGTGATGACTGGCTCGGGGTATTGGGCTGGGCCACCTTTGGTCAAGGCGGTCAGCGCGGCTGGTTCGGTGAGTGCCTTGGTGAGATCGGCGGCGTCCATTTTGGCGAAGCCGATCATGAGACGGGCGGGGGTGGCGGCGGCCGGGATGCGGAGGTAGACTCCGTCGTCCTTGCGTTCGATGCTGGCTCCCGGGGTTCCTTTGAGTGCGACGGCCAGACTTTCATCGGCAGGGGCAACGCGGCTGACGAGGTCGTGCTTGGATTTTGCAACATTCAAGGTGCGGGTGAAGATGCCTTGATCGGCGCCGGGGAGCAGGCCGGGGAGTTCCAGGATCTGTGTCGTGCCGACCCGGTAGTGAATGATCGTTTGTTGTCCGTGACGGTAGCGGCCGAGGTAGCGGACCCAGTCTTGGGGGAGGGGGCCGTAGCGGCGACCGTCACGGCCGACGACACGCTCGTCTTCCCAAGATTGTTTTACGGGGTGCTCCCATGCGGGCGCGTCGGGATTGATGAACAAGGGCTCGCCGGCGATGCTGGTGTGGCTGTTGTGGGAGCCGTCGAAGGCGATGCCTCTCCAGTCCACAAAATCTCCCGAGTAGGCCGTGGCGACGCGCATCGTGTCCTCGTCATAGAGCATCCAGGCGTTGCCTTTGGAAACGCCACCTTCTCCTTGATCGAGGCGGACGACGATTCCCTTTTGGGCGATGTTCACGTCCTTGCCTTCGCGTTTGATCTGGAAGGTCCACATGAGGGTCTGTCCGAAATCCATCAGTTCGTAGGGCTTCCCTTTCTTAACCACGTTCGGGCTCTTTGGCACCTTGGGCAGGTCGAGGCCTTTGGGGAGGCTGGTGAGGTAGGCCTCGGTGGCCTCGAAATACTGGCTCTTGTTGAGTGGCTTCAAGAAGGTTTCGCGGATGTAGTGGATGGCGGCATACTTTTGTTCCGCATCAAACTGCATCTGGGGGATCATCATGCCGTATCCCTTCTCGAGCGTTTGATACATCCGGTAGGGATCGCTGCCGTTCTTAAAGGGCGCCTCGTGGAACTTCAGGGCGGTGGGCAGGCTGCCTTCCTTGTTCTGATCGCCATGGCAGGTGATACAAAGTGTGTCGTAGATGATTTTTCCCCTGGCGAGGGTCTTCTTGTTCCAGCCCCGGATCAGCTTGGCGTGATCGGCGAGCTCCAGTGGTTGGACCCATGCTTTCTTTCCGGTGAAACTTTTGTCGACCTTGAGGGTGAGCCGGACCGGGGCGCCGGGTTGCCCGAGGCCATCGAAGGTATCGCCATGCTCGCGGGTCGACTGATTGAGATCGGGAGTGTTGACGGCGTCGATATCTCCTTTGAGCAGGGAGGCGAGTTCGGCGCCTTCAATGGAGCGAGCCCAATAGCGAAGGTTGCTGACCGTTCCCTTGTTCAGTGGGCCGGTGAAGTCGCTTGCCCCGAGACCGATTTTGAAGAGGTGGGAGGAAACGTCCCTGGAGTTCAGCTTCTTCGATTTTCCGGCTGCCCGACCATCCACCGAGAGGGAAACCATTCCCTTGCTGGAGCGGACGACGACGCGGTGCGGTTTGCCGTCGCTGACTGCGGGCCCGCTGAGGGCGCCGACCCAGCCGACGTCATAGGAGAGGCGACCGCCTTTGATGAAGAGCGCTTTGGCTCCCTCGGACCATGGGCCGTCCGGGGCGCATTTGGAGAAGATGGTGCCGTCGCCAGTGGATTGGAAGGAAGCCGCCACGGTGAAATCCTGATCGGTGCGGAGGGCTTTGTCGTCTGAGGTGAAGGACTGACTGCCGCCTCCTGGGATGGGCTTGTTGGTGTGGAGGGCCTTGCCATCGATCCAGGCGCTGACCTGGGTTGGCGTGGATCCGGTCTGTTGGTAGGTCAGATCGAGGATGTGGTCGCCGGCCGGGAGGGGGAGGGAGAATTCCTCAGTGACCAAGAGCTCCGAAGTAGCTTTTGAATCGTAGTCCAGGTGGAGGCGGAAGTTGGCGAACTCGCGACTCTTGTAGCCATTTTCAAAGACCGGGAACTGGGTTTGCTCAACCGTTTTGGAGGGAATGATGGGGAGTTGGGCCTGCGCGGGAATCGCGACGAGCACCAAGGCGGAGAGGAGAGCATACTTATTCATAGGGAGTGGAAAATCTTGGGTTGGCCGGAAGGCTGTGTGTGTGTCGATTGATAGAACGCTTGATGAGTTCTGAATATTGCAGCGATTGCAATCGGAATTAACAAGCCCCTCCGATCTCCTCAATGACGCCACCCCAAAAGCAAATTCTAGCAACAATCGTTCAGGGGCTAGCCAGAATTCGATTGTGAAACTTCACCTTCCGGGTGACTTCAGTTTTCTCTACAAAGCCCGAAAAGTCAGTTGCTTACGACATGCCAAATTCATTGAATTGCCGTTCTTTGGATGAAGTGGACCCGCTCATAATCATCCCCGGCGCGCGTTGGCACGTTGGCGCTGCGTATGGACTGTCGGATCGAGGCGTGTTTTGCGTTCTGCCAGGCCACGTTTCACACCGCATTGGCAAAAACCGTCAAGTAGCGGTTCCACCTTGTCGACTCAGACTTGCTGGTGGAAATTAAATTTTCTATCAGTAAATTCTTTCATCTAGGGTCCGGCCGATTCGACTTTCCATTCCAGGATGCCGCTCCATTTTCCCTTCTTGGATTGGACTTCGATCCGCAAGAACTTGGTCTCGACCGGGGTGAACGTCACCCGGTTGTACTTGTCGATCTCGGTCCCGTATGCCGAAGCGTCCGGCACCTCTTTCCACTCGTCGCCGCTCTTATAGAGCAGTTTCCACGACTCGGGCGTCTCGCAGCCCTGGTGCTGATACCAATAGACTTCAACGGCCGACAGCTTTTGCGGAGACGGGAACGCGTACTCGATCCATTCCTTCGTGCCCGAATGTTGGTACCATGCGAATCGCTCGACATGCACGTCGGCCGAATTGTCGGGCTCGTCGCCATCGTTGACCGCGTTGGGCGTGTAGCGGCCGAAAACGTGCGAGACGGTGACCTTGCTCTTCTCGGCCAGGGTCGGCGGCACGGTCTTGCCAAGCGTGGCCGGGTCCAGCGAGCGGTAGAGTTTGCCCTTCCAACTCGGGTCATCGACGTCGCCGGCGGACTGGCCTTCTTGGCGAACCCAGACGGCCATCCCGCCCGGCTCACGGTGGTCCCAGGCGTAGTACGGCACGGCGGTGATTGGGCTTCCGTCTTGGGCCACAGCCTGAATGACGGTCACCCCGCCGAGCAGGTCGTCGCGATGCTCGACGGTAAACTTCGGATCGCGAGCCAGGACCATGCTGGCCACGTCGTTGTTGTTGTCGACCGCTTCAAAACAGTAGACAGTCGGACCTCGACGTAGCGACACCCGTTGGGCGTTGGCCTTGACCTTCGGGTGGGCCTCGATGCGAACCACCTCCATCGGCAGATTTAGCTCGATCGTATCGCCCGACTTCCACTCACGTTTGAGGCTTGCGTATCCCTTATCGAGGTTGAGGTTCTCGACCGGTTTTCCGTCGACCGATACCGTCGGGGCATCGCACCAGTCGGGCAGACGCAGTTTGAGCGTAAACGACCCGGGCTGTTTCGGATCGACCGTTATCTTGACCTTGCCATCCCACGGATAGCCGGTCTCTTGCTTGAGGCTGACTTCGTTCTCGCCCAGCGACATTTGCCCCTCGCCGGCGATATACAGGTTCACGTAAATCTCGCCGCCGTCGGTCGTTTCACTGTTGCCGGTGGCGTAGACATACCCCGGCACCGACGGCACGAACCGCAGGACGTTGGTCGGGCAGCACGCGCAATCGAAGAAGTCCGAGCGGTGGTAGTGGCCCGCGCTGCCGAGGCGGTTGCTGTAAAAGAACTGTTTTCCGCCCATGTGGATGCCGGAGAGGACGCTGTTGTACATCGCCCGTTCGAGGATATCGACGTACTTGGCGTCGGCGTGCATGAGGTTTAAGCGGTGGTTCCACATGGCCATTCCGATCGAGGCGCATGTTTCGGCGTAACCGGCCGAGTTGGGCAGAACATACTCGCCGCTGAAACCTTCGTCGTGGCCGTGGACGCCGAGCCCGCCGGTGATGTACATCTTCTTCAACACGACGCTGTCCCAGACTCGGTCCATGGTCGTGATCAGTTCCTTGTCGCCCGTGTATCCGGCGACATCCGCCACGCCCGCGTATAGGTACATGGCACGGACCGCGTGGCCGACGATTTCGTCTTGCTTGCGGACGGGAATGTGGTCCTGGCAGTACTCGCCGTAGAGTTTCTCGCGCTGCGACTTGTCGCCGCGGGCGTCGATGAAGAACTTCGCCAAGTTGAAGTATCGCTCTTCGCCGGTCAGTTCGTACAACTTGACCAGAGCCAACTCGATTCCCTGGTGGCCGGGAACCTCCTTGCGTTTTCCCTCTTCCGGCCCGAAGAGCTTGTCGATCAGATCGGCAAACTTGATGGCCGCGTCGAGATACTTTCGCTTTCCGGTTACCCGCGAATGGGCGACGGCCGACTCGAACATGTGTCCGGCGCAGTAGAGTTCGTGTTGCATGCGCACGTCGGCCCATTTCCTGTCCGGCTTCTGGAGCGTGTGGTACGCGTTGAGATAGCCGTCCTCCTCTTGGGCGGAGATGATCTTGTCGATCACGTCGTCGACCATTTTGTCGAGTTTCTTGTCGGGCTTGTCGGCCAGCGAGTAGGCGGCCCCTTCGATGACCTTGTAAACGTCGGAGTCGTTGAAGGAAGGGCCTTCGTATTGGCCTTCCTTCTTACCTGCCTTTTCGAAGTTGCTAAACCGGCCGGTCTTTTCGCACCACTGGAAGTTGTGCGGCAACGAAGCCTCGCGGTTCGTCTTCTGCCGGGCGGACCAGAACGTGTCCTGAATTTTTACTTCGGTGAACGGCACCGCCGAAAGCTTTCGATGCTGGGGGCCTTCAGCCGGTGCAGTTTGAACCAGTGAGAGGAGCGTCAGCACGACAAGAAAAGACGGCACCATTCGTTTCATGGGCAGCGTCAGCCCCGCGGTGCCAACGCTGGATCGGAGACTGTCGCGTCGCGTGTAGCCAAGATCAATCATTCGGGACCCTCGAGTGTATAAGGACGAGTCGTGCATGCCATCATTACTCCCACAGGCAAGGAATTTGGACAGCGATATTCCCGAAATCGTCAAAAAGCTGCTAGGAATTTGCTTTTGGGCGGCGTAGACGGTGGGGCCGTTGCCGTGATTTCCAACATCGCTGACTCCTTGGGCACTGTAATATCCGGTGTCGGCCAGGACATTGGAAGGACTCCCCTCTGCCGGACTGATCGCTTCGACTTTCGGTATGAGCTGCTCTTTGTCGTTGGGGGCATCGCTGACAAATCCTCCTACGACTAACATCTTACTTGTGTCGACGGCGGCCTGGACGTTGTAACATTGTTGAAAACCATCGCCGGTTTTCATGATGCGACTTTCGGGGTCGGAATCGAGCGGAGCGAGATGGACAGGAGCGAATGCGACGTGCCTCGAAGAGGTGCGACCGGAGGGGAGCATCAAAAGTTGTATTGGTCTTTGGGCCGGGGGCCTTCTTCGGGTGGTTGCGGCTTTTTACCGCGGGGCTTGCGACCGGTGGCTTTTTCTTTTTTCTCACGGGCCGCGAGCTTGGAAAAGGAGAAGCCGCTCCGCTCATTCGAACGCTCGCGGCTGGTGATGGTTTCCTGTCTCAGTCGAGTAAATCGCTTCATTTCGGACTCGGTGATGCGACGGAAATTGATACGAAGTCCCAACTACCGCTACCATCACTGGATTATGTGACATTTGACGGACGTCGGCACAGTCTAACCGCACCAAGCAATGGCGATATTGCACAGCCGATCCTCTTAAACCTCTGGGCAAGCTGGTGCCCTAACTGCCAGGCTGAACTCAAGGAATGGACCGCCCGGGCGGGCGACATCAAGGCCGCAGGTATCCGGGTGCTTGCAATCTCGGTTGATGGCCTGAATGGTAATCAGTCGGCGTCATTAGCTCCTGTTAAAAAAGTCATCGAACAAATCGGCTTTCCCTTCGAGGCCGGCATGGCCACGGCCAACACCGTTGAGAAGCTGGTTGGTTGAGGACAAAAGTCACCGTCCCTTTGCATTGGTTTGGAAGCTGATCGGCAAAGGTTACTTGAACGAATCACTGCAATACATCCAGTTCAACAATCTGGCATGGACATTAGCGACACACGCCGATGCTCAAATCCGCAATGGAGCAGAGGCCCTGCGTCTCGCCGAATCCGTCGTAAAAAAACAAGGCCAGATGCCCACATACTTAGACACCTTAGCCGTAGCCTACGCCGAAGTCGGCCGATTCCCCGAAGCCGTCGCAACGGCGAAAAAAGCCGTCCAGATTGCAACGTCTCAGGGCGACACACAGATGGCTCAGGATATTCAATCTCGCTTGACAGTTTACCAATCGGCAAAGCCGTGGCGTGACAAGTAGCGCCATAGCACCCCCCCCTCTGCTATCCCTTCAACGGCGCCCTCAAGCGCCCCACGCAATAAGAAAATTCCTGTAATAATTGTCCGAAATGCACTAAAAAATGTCCGATAGAGCCTATAGATCCACCAATGCATTGTGCTTAAATCAGTAGAACGCTGAAAATCCGGCCAACCGCGGGATTAGCTCCCAAACAAAACTAACCTAAACAAAACAAAACTACGATGAACACAAAACACCACCTCAAGACCATTCTGCCCCTCGCCGCCGTGGCGGCGGTTTTCGCACTCGCCCCGGTCGCACAAGCGGAGGTGATTGATTCGTATAATATCACTGCCAGTTCGACCGAAACCTGCGGCCACTGGTCTTCGGCGATCCACATCGTAAACCCTCTTGGCTATAATTCCGCAGGTGACGTAGGTACCGGCCCATTTACATTGGGGACCAATGCTGGGGCATGGCCAGGCCTCACGGGCGATGACCACGTGAACAATCATAATGGCAATGGCCAGTTCGATAACTCACAGGACGCTACTGGACAGTCCGCGTGGATCAAGTTCGACCTGGGCCAAAATTACAATCTGGAAGAGCTAAGGGTGTGGAATGGCGACTTTATCCGGGTCCATGACGCTGGCGCAGGTAATTCTTACGGTATGAAGCAGGTAGATCTGTACTATTCCAGTGCGGCCGCCGACCCGGGCGATGACTTCACTACCGGTTGGACCCTGATCGGGACCCAGGGCATACAGCAATTCAGCGAAATTGCGAATGTGGGAGGACAATCAGGCGGATCATTCCCGGTCACCGACGAGATAGCTTTGAATGGCATCAACGCACGTTGGTTTGCCCTCATGGCCAACAGCTCTTACAACGGAATCTGGATGAAGATTGCTGAAGTTCAGTTCATCGAGGCCGTCGGCCCCGCCGTCCCCTTCGCCATCACCGAGATCGACTACGCGTCCACGACCGGCATGCTCACGCTGACCTGGAACTCGCGCCCGAACGAGACCTACGGGGTCTATCTCTCTACGGACATGATCGACTGGGGCTTCGAGCTCGACGACTCCATCCCCGCCGACGCTGTCGAGACCACGACCACCGTGACCTTCGACCTGAACGACACCTGGCCGGGGCCGGACGGTATTCCAGAGAGCGTCTACTTCCGCGTCGAGAAGTAGCCACTGGGAACACCCCCCTTTCGCCCCCTCTCCGATCTCCTCCACGACGTCCTCAGGGACACCCCGCAAAATGCAAATTCCAGCAACCACTAAAATGCCCACCACTTCCGCCATACGGCACCGGCTCAGCCTGCCCGCGATGCTTGTGAGCATCGTGCTCACCAACGCCACACGGCTCGATGCGGCTCCCGTGATCAACGAATTCATGGCCTCGAACGGCAGCACCCTGCTCGATGAGGACGGCGATTTTTCAGACTACGGTCTCTTTGACACCGTTGCGTTAGGTACCACCGCGTCACCGACCCCGTTATGGTCAGCTACAGCTGGAGGTGGGTCTATCAGCTTCGCCGCCATCCCAGAACCGTCGTCGACGGGCGTGATTGCGGCGATGATAGGCGTAGCTGGCCTGCTGAGACACCGTCGCGCATAAGCCATCGGTTTCAGACCGACAAACGATTCAAGCCGCCCCGGATGAGTTCCGGGGCGGTTTTTTTATCGACACAATTCCGCGCAATTCCGCTAACGAATGGCAGCCTTTTTGATCTTTCGGTGGTCTGAGTTTCCCGGAAACGGGGACACACGCCCCACCCACCCCACAGGCATGGCCGCTTCAGCGACCATCAGACAAGCCACGGCGCCCCCGCGATACTCCCGCGCAGAGAGAATTGTGACAATCATGAAACGGGGCTCAGAGCACCAGGTTCATAGGAGTATGGAATATTTCGTCCTGGTTATTCAATTCGGCCTGAGGAAGTCACCCTCGCCCATCTTCTTAAAAATGCCGGTTATGCGACAGCTCATTTCGGAAAATGGCATGTCGGACCGGTTAAGAAGTCATCACCGACCAGTCCCGGAGCAATGGGTTTTGAGCATTGGCTGTCCCATGATAATTTCTTCGAAATGGATCCGGTCTTTTCTTTGAATGGAGGGACGCCAAAAAAATTCTATGGTGAGAGTTCAGAAATTATAATCGACGAAGCGATCAACTATATCGAAAAGAAAAAGCAAGCAGAGCAGCCGTTCATATTGGTCATCTGGTATGGGTCGCTTCACCCGCCCGCATCATTACCGGCGGAACCAGTGCAGGCGGCCACATCAGCGCTCTCGCCACGATGAACCCCGACCTCAACGATCCGGCCGACCCGAAGGACATCGACACGACTGTCGTCGCCTATATATGGGTCAATCCCGCCTTTTCCCGCGGGGACTCAAAAGCCCCCGAGATCGCCCTGATGCACCACCTGAAGGCCGATCTGGCGCCTTCCATCGTCTTCTTCGGCGAGAATGACAACTGGAAGAAAGGGTGGGACATCGCCTACGCGAAATGGAACTCCCTCGGCACAAAAACCATTGACCTCGAGATCGCGCCCGGCGAAGGCCACGGTTTCTGGAACCACAGCGCCCAGTGGCAAACCGTCATGCTCATCGCTACGGACAACTTTCTCGTGAAGCACGGCTTCCTTGCCGGCGAGCCAACCCTGACGATGCCTGAGAGCGGAGAGAAATTCATTCCCGCAACTGATAAATAGCACCCCCACCAACCCCGCCCGACAGGCGCCCAGGAACGCCGGGGTCAGAAAAAAGATTTCCGGGCAGCAAACCCGGCTGTTCGTCCCGTTCCCCGTACCGAAATATCCCCCTATCTTCCCCCCCCAAGACGACACTCATGACCACCTCACGCAATAAGAAAATTCCTGCAATAATTGTCCGAAATGCACCAAAAAATGTCCGATAGAGCCTATAGATCCACCAATGCATTGTGCTTAAATCAGTAGAACGCTGGAAATCCGCCAACCGGGGGATCAGCTCCTAACCTAAGCAAAGTAAAGCAAAACTAAGCAAAACAAAACTACGATGAACACAAAACACAGCATTAAGACCATTCGTCGCTCTTGCACCCCCTCTCTCCCGTCTGAACGACAACCTAAACTCAAATCCGAACCTATGAATAAAACTCTAGTCCATCAATTAATTGTCGGCAACACCCACACCCGGACTGCGCTCTTGGCTTGTGGGATGCTAATCAGTGCCAGCCTGGCGACCCAGGCGGTTCCTTTCTCTACCGGATTCGAATCCGACGGATACACCGGCGGCACGACTACCGGTGCCAACCAGTTGGTTCCCCAACAGGGGTGGGAGACCCAATTCGGCGACACCAACTTCGATGTGTACACCTACGTCGGCAACGAGGTCGCCTACACCCCGTCTGGCGAGGTTCCGGACATCGGGGGAACCTCCCAGCTCGTCACCTTCCCGCAGAACCCGACCGGCGGCAGCCAGTTCGTCGCAGCGGGTAATGGCAACGGCCGTGACATGCACGCTGCGGACTACACCTCCTCTGCCGAAGGGCTCGTGGAGATCAGCGTGGACTATCACCCCGGGGATTGGTTCGACAACAGCGGCGGAAACTACAACGGTGCCCTGACGATCCGACCCGGAAACACCGGCGGCTTCTACACCGGAAGGGGCTCCGAGCAGGAGCCCGGGGATGCCAACGGTAACGGCCCGTGGGCCCCGGCCTTCCAGGTGTGGGACAAAGACAACACCAAGCTTATAAACCACGGCATCGGCTACCGTTTCGACGAGGTGGACGGCTTCGACAACCTGACCAGAAGCTGGCACCGGATCGGCGTTGTGATCGACACGGACACCGGGATCGTCACCCAGCTCAAATCGCAGGAACTCACCCCTGGTGGCACCACCAAGTTCATCGACAATCCCCGCGGTCCGGGGGAAGAGGTCCTCTATCTCGAAAGCGGAGAAGCGAACACCAATACGCTTGAGCGCATCGGCATCTACAACGTGGGCAACGGCAGCCTTTCGGCCTTCGATAACATTTATGTCGGCCCACCCTACGAGTGGCCGGTAGTCCACGACCTGCCATTCAACATCACCGAGATCGACTACGCGTCCACGACCGGCATGCTCACGCTGACCTGGAACTCGCGCCCGAACGAGACCTACGGGGTCTATCTCTCTACGGACATGATCGACTGGGGCTTCGAGCTCGACGACTCCATCCCCGCCGACGCTGTCGAGACCACGACCACCGTGACCTTCGACCTGAACGACACCTGGCCGGGGCCGGACGGTATTCCAGAGAGCGTCTACTTCCGCGTCGAGAAGTAGCCACTGGGAACACCCCCCTTTCGCCCCCTCTCCGATCTCCTCCACGACGTCCTCAGGGACACCCCGCAAAATGCAAATTCCAGCAACCACTAAAATGCCCACCACTTCCGCCATACGGCACCGGCTCAGCCTGCCCGCGATGCTTGTGAGCATCGTGCTCACCAACGCCACACGGCTCGATGCGGCTCCCGTGATCAACGAATTCATGGCCTCGAACGGCAGCACCCTGCTCGATGAGGACGGCGATTCCCCAGATTGGATCGAGATCTTTAACCCCGACGAGTCCGCAGTCGAACTCGAAGGATGGCACCTTACCGACAACAGTTCGAACCTACAGAAGTGGACTTTTCCCGCGGTCACGCTCGCCCCGAACAACTATCTGATCGTCTTCGCCTCCGACAAGGATCGCCGCGACCCGGCCTCCGGGTTGCACGCCAATTTCAAGCTGTCTGCGAGCGGCGAATACCTCGCCCTCGTCGCGCCCGACGGGATCACGGTGGCATCGGCGTTCGCGCCGGATTACCCGCAGCAGGTCGCCGACGTTTCGTATGGTTCTTTCATCCCGGGGGCGAGCGTCGTGAATGTGCTCGAGAGTTCCAACGCAGAAGTCCTTATCCCAAGGGACGACAGCCTGGCTCTGACTTGGACCGGGTCTGGGTTTACCCCCGATGCATCCTGGATCTCCGGTGAGGGTCAGGGGGTCGGCTACGGTCAGGCAAATTATCAGCCATTCATCACGACGGATGTCAAGTCGGAGATGCGCTCGACGAACGCCTCCGCCTACATACGCATGCCGTTCGTCTTGGACGATGCCTCCCGCTTTCAAACCCTGCGCTTGCGGATCCGTTGGGAGGATGGATTCGTCGCCTACTTGAACGGTGTCGAGGTGACGCGCCGCAATGCCCCACCTTCGCCGACATGGGACAGCACTTCGCTCGACGGCACCAACCGCAATCCCGAGACCGAGGTGGTGATTTTCGAGGACATCGACTTCGATGCCTTGGTCAGCGAACTGCTGGACGGGCAAAACGTCCTCGCCATCCATGGCCTCAATAATGAGGCGGGCAGCTCGGATTTCCTCATCGACTGCCAGCTGATGTCCACCCGCAGCGGCGACGGCACCCCCACCCTCGCCTACCACACCGTCCCCAGCCCAGGTGGTCCAGGCGGCCCCGGCGAACCCGCTCTCGCCGCACTCATCAGCGATGCATTCTTCAGCCCCACCGCCCCGGGCGCTGCCGATCCGATCACCGTGACCGCCACCGTCCACCCCGCGCTCACCGCCCTCGGCCCGGTGACGCTGCACTACCGGACGATGTTCGAGGATGAACTTGAACTGCCGATGCACGACGATGGCGCACACGGCGACGGCGCTGCGGACGACGGCGTGTTCGCAGCCACCATCCCCTCGGCGGCGGCCGATGCCGGCGAGATGCTGCGTTGGTATATCACGGCGAACGACGTTGAAGGCGCGACCTCGCGCTGGCCAGTGTACGCCCCGGGCGCCAACACCGCCGAATACTTCGGCACCGTGATCCCCGACCCGTCGATTTCTTCCCAACTGTCGCTGTTCCAATACTTCATCGAAGACACCGATTGGTATCAAGAGACGGGCAGCGCCCACTTCAACAAAGACTATACCAGCGCCAGCCTCTCCTACCTGGGTCGCTTCTACGACAACGTCCGCGTCAAAATCCGCGGCTCGTCTTCTGTGCTGCGCAGGTTCCCCAAACAGAGCATGCACTTCGACTTCCCCTCCAACATGCCCTTCTACCGCGGGGACGAGATCGAACCCGAGGACGAGATCAACATCAACCAACTGTGGACCGACAAGGCCTACGTGCGCAACACGCTCTCGATGATGTCGGTCTACAAACCGGCCGGCGTCACCGCCCCGGAGGTGTTCCCGCTGCTGACCTACCGCAACGGCCAGTTCTTCAGCGTCGCCATCTTCATCGAAGAGCCCGGCACCCAGTATCTGAAGCGCAACGGGCTCGACCCGGACGGTGCCTACTACAAGATGCAGAGCCCGATGACCAGCGCCGCCGTCTACCCTGACTACTTTCCAGGGTTCAACCCGGACGGCTCCAGTGGCGCTAAAAAACGCACCCGCCTAGACGAGGACCAAAGTGATTTGCAAGAGATCGTCACTGGCACAGCATCGGGAAACCCCAACCGCAACGCTTTCCTCTACGACCACTTCGACGTCCCGCAGATCATCAACTACATGGCGGCCAGCGTGCTCATCCAAGACTGGGACCGCTACCCGAAGAACCACTTCATGTACCGCGACACCGAGGGCACCGGGCTCTGGCAGATGCACCCTTGGGACGCCGACCTCTCATGGGGCTACGCGGCCTGGTGGACCGATTCGATCAACGCCTCACACTCCACCATGAGCCACCCGCTCTACGGCGAGTCGAGCTACCCCGGCGTCTACGGTCAGACCCACCGCCTCGTCGACGCCTTCCATGACCAAGCGCTGCTACGCGAGATGTTCCTGCGCCGCTTGCGCACGCTGATGGACCAGATCGTCCAGCCGCCGGGCACGCCGTCCGGGGACCTCGTCCTCGAGACGGAAATCGAACGCCTCTACGATTTGATGCATACCGAGGTCGATGCCGACAAGACGAAGTGGGGCATGCCCTTCGGCAGCAACCAGACGCTGCGCCAGGGGATCGACGCCATGCTCGACAACTACCTCACACCACGCCGCACCAACCTCTACAACACCAACCTCTACGGCGGCATCATCCCGGGATCGCAGCCATTGGCCCCGACGCTCAACTTCAGCACCGTGGTGGCAAACCCTCCCGGCGGCGACCAGGCCAAAGAATACGCCGTCATCGACAACCCCAACAGCTACGCCGTCGACCTCACCGGCTGGCGGATCGACGGCGGGATCCGCTTCGAGTTTGCCCCCGGCACCGTCATCACCGCCAATGCTTCCGCCTACCTCACCCAGAGCGTTCCCGGTTTCCTCGGGCGCACGACGTCGCCCAAGGGAGGCGAAGGCCTGCTCGTACTCGGGGAATACAGCGGCCAACTCTCCGCCCGCGGCGAATCCCTGACCCTCCTGCGTGACGATGAAACAGTCGCCGCCACCGTCAGCTACCCCGGCGACCCCAGCTCCGCCCAGGATTTCCTGCGCCTCTCGGAGATCCACTTCGCCCCCGCAGAACCAACGGCGGCTGAACTCGCCACTCTCCCAACGCTCGAAGGCGCCGATTTCGAATTCCTCGAACTCGCCAATACCGGAACCGCCGCGCTCGATCTCACCGGCGTGCGCTTCATCGAAGGCATCGACTACGCCTTTCCCAGCGGCACCACCCTGCCCGCCGGCGACCGCCTCATCATCGCCCGCAACCCGGCGGCCTTCGCGCTGCGCCATTCACCGGGAGGAGAGCCCGTCTTCGGCCCATGGCTCGGTAAACTCAGCAACGACGGCGAGACCATCGCAGTGGTCGATGCCTCAGGTGAAACCATCCTCAGGTTCACTTACAACGACAGCTGGTATCGCGCCGCGGAGGATTTCGGCCACTCGCTGGTGATGCGCGATCTCGCCACCACGACCTTTGACCAATGGGGCGAGCGGGAGAATTGGGCGCTCAGCGCGCAAGCGGAAGGCAGCCCATGGGCAGGCGACAGTCACTTCGCCATCAACTTCGATGCATGGATCGATGAGCACTTCACCGCAGCCGAACTCGGCGACACAACCCTCACCGATCTCCTCGCCGACCCGGACCGCGACGGCTTCGTCAACCTTGTCGAATACGCGCACGACACCGACCCACGATCGGGATCCTCGCGCCCGACCTTGCGCGTCGAAACCGTGGGCGATGATTTCATCGAGGTCACATTCAAGCGACTGCAAAACGCGATCGATATCGACATAACACCACAAATCACCGGCGACCTCCGCACATGGAACGCCGCTCCTGGCTCACAGGTTTCAGAAACGACCAACGACGACGGCTCTGCGACCGTCGTCATCACACTCCCAGTCGCGCCAGGCAAACAACTCGCCCGCGTCAAAGTGTCCATTCGAGTCCCCTAGCTTCTAACAGATCAACGGCCTATCGTCGCCCCCAAGCGCCCCACCCCAAATGCAAACTCCTCGTACAATGTATTAGTATTGAATGGAGAATGAATCTATGAATCCCAGAGCAATGATTAAATATTTTACTTACCTCGCGGCGGCTGCAATTTGCCTTGTCTTATGTGCGGTGCCAGTGTGGGGCGCGACGAAGATAACCCCGCCGCCGCCAGTGGAGATCGAGAGGCTCAATCTCGATAAGGATTTCTACAAGAAATACGTCAACACCTGCCTGCCGGTGATCAGTTCGGAGAAGGTTTCGGACGCCGCACTGCTGGAGGCATCGTACCTGGTGGACAAGATCATCGGTGGGCGGACCGACCTGATCAAGGCTCTCAACGAGGGGGGAACCCGCATCGTTGTGATGGCTTACAACGAGTTCACGACCGAAATTCCCGTATCGAGGAAAATGGACCCGGATTTCTGGGACATGCGGGCTCGCGGTATTTGCGGAGGGAATATGGTAAGTTGCGCCGAGGAGAACCTCCTAAGCCTCGAAGGCGATCCGTATTTCACCGAGAGTATTTTTGTCCATGAATTTGCGCACAAGATTCACGATGGAGCCAGGCTCATCGACAAGACCTTTGATCAGCGACTGAGAGAGATCTTCGACGTCGGCACCAAGAAGGGCCTGTGGAAGGACACGTATGCGGCCACGAATCACTCGGAACTCTGGGCCGAAGCCGTCCAAACCTGGTTCAACACCAACCGCCAGAACGACGACCTGCATAACCACGTGAATCTGCGGAAAGAACTCAAACAGTATGATCCCGCGCTGGCGAAGCTCGTCGAGGAAGTGCTCGGAACTCCCCCTTGGCGATATACGAGGGTGACCGAACGCAAGAGCGAGGGCCTGGAGCACCTCAAGGGTTACGATCCGTCGAAGGCTCCCCAATTCGTCTGGCCCAAGAGGGTCCGCGAAGGCTACAGCAGATGGCAGACTGCGGAGAAAGCCAAGAAGACAGGGAAGAAAAAGACGATCAAAATCCACCTGATCGGTGCCGCCAAGGAGTACAAAGCCGTCGAATCACTGACCGCATGGCAGGCGCGAATCGAGAAGAAATACCTCGCAAGGTGCACGCGATCGTTCGGGACGGACAAGGCCAAAAATCTTGCTAACCTGAATCGACTCAAAGACGCCGATCTCTTGGTGGTCTATGCTCGCAGGCTCGAGCTCAGCGGAGCGGAACTTAAAATGGTGAAAGATTACATCGCTTCAGGCCGCCCGGTGATCGGGATCCGTACCGCCAGCCACGCTTTTCAAAACTACCCCGAATTCGATCGCGACGTTCTTGGCGGAAGCTACAGCGGGCACCTTGGCGACGAGAAGGGCATCCAGGTGATCGTTAACAATCGCACCGCCAGGCATCCGGTTCTGTCCGGCGTGTACGGGTGGACCCGCAGCGGGAAACTCTACCGCAACAAGGAACTCGGAAAGGGCGTGACGCTGCTGCTTACGAGCAAGTCGCCCAAAGAAACCCATCCGCTCGCGTGGGTGCGGACGATCGGAGAACAGCGGGTGTTTTACACCTCGATGGGGCTCCCTGAAGACTTTTCCAATGATGCCTTTAACAAACTGCTGAGCAACGCTGTCGAGTGGACTACCGGAGATACGCTTTTCGAGAGAACCCAAGCGGCGGCGAAAAAAGAATAACGTTCCATTACAAAAACCCTCCTTCACCCCTCTCCGCCATAATGACCCGTCCCCTCCTCACCTTCGCAATTCTTTGCGCCCTCAGCGGGCCACTTTTCTCCGCCGACCGGCCGAACATCGTGCTCATCATGGCCGACGACATGGGCTTCTCGGACATCGGTTGCTTCGGCTCCGAGATCAAGACGCCGGCGCTCGACCGCATGGCTGAGGAGGGCGTCGTCTTCACCCAGTTCTACAACGGTGCCCGCTGCTGCCCCACCCGCGCCGCCTTGCTCACCGGTCTCTACGCGCACCAGGCGGGCATGGGCGGCATGGAGCCCGATTGGAACCAGCCGGGCTACCGCGGCAACCTCAATAAGGAGTGCGTCACTTTGGCCGAGGCCCTCAAACTCAACGGCTACGCCACCTACATGACCGGCAAGTGGCACGTCACCAACAAGACGCGGGCGAGAAACGAGGAGGACAAAGACAACTGGCCGCGCCAGCGTGGTTTCGATCGCTTCTTCGGCACCATCGCCGGAGCGGGGAACTTCTACACGCCGCAAACCCTCACTCTCGACAACACCGACATCACCCAACAGGCGGCGGAGGACGAGAGCTTCTACTACACCGACGCCATCACCGACCACACCGTGAAGTTCATCGACGAGCACTGCGCTGAGGACAAAACGAAACCCTTCTTCCACTTCGTCTCCTTCACCGCCCCCCACTGGCCACTGCACGCCCTGCGCGAGGACCGCGCCAAATACAAAGGGGTCTACGACGGCGGCTGGGACGCGCTGCGCGAAAGCCGTTGGGAAAAAATCAAACAGCTCGGCCTTCTCGGCGAGGGGATCGAGCCCGCACCGCCGACCAACCGCACCCGCTGGACCGAGCTCCCCGACAGGGAATTGCCAGATCAGTTCAAGCAGATCAAGGGGGTCAACAAGGACAACATCCACGCCTTCATGGCGATGAAGATGGAGATCTACGCCGCCCAGGTCGACCGCATGGACCAGGGCATCGGCCGCATCTTGGCCGCCCTCGAAAAGCATGGCATCGGCGACAACACCATGGTCGCCTTCCTCTCCGACAACGGCGGCTGCGCCGAGTACGGCATCTACGGCGGCGTGATGGGCCCGAAGACCTTCAACACCTTCGAGGACAACGGCGGACCGAAAAGCTTCGACAGCTACGGTGAGGGCTGGGCCTGCGCCAGCAACACGCCGTTCCGCTACTACAAACACGATTGCCACGAGGGCGGCATCGCCACTCCGATGATCGTCCGCTGGCCCGCCAAGGCGAAGCCCGATGATGTCTACCGCAAACAGTTGGGACACATCATTGATTTCATGCCCACCTTCATCGAGGCCGCCGGAGGGCAATACCCCACCGAACATGCCGGGACGAAGATCCTGCCGATGGAAGGCGCGAGCCTCCTACCCGCCATCACCGGCAACGCCCCGCTCGGGCGCGACATCGTATGCTGGGAGCACCACGGCAACCGCGCGATCCGCAAGGGCGATTGGAAACTCGTCGCACGCGGCGAGAAAAGCGCCTGGGAGCTCTACGACATGAAGACCGACCGCACCGAGATCAACAACCTCGCCGCGGACAAACCCAAACGGGTCAAAGAGCTCGACGCACTCTGGTGGAAATGGGCCGAGCGTTGCCGCGTCCTCCCCATGAACCCGAACCACAAGGGCGAGTTCCTCAAGCGCAAACAGGAGGCGCAACAACGCAAAAAGGAACGCGAGGCCGAAGCGAAACAGCGCGAGGCCAATCCCGGCAACTGATCCCAACAAGTCTCGCAATTGCCTTGCCACCAGCAACTCCCAAGCTCCCCACCCCAAAAGCATCTAGCAGCCAATCAAATGAGTATACCGCTTCTGAATCGAGACTCGATACGCACCATCGTGTGGGTCACATCCGCACTCATCACAATTACTTCAGCGTCCGCCGAGCTGGACTGCAGCAAGCTCAAGCCCACAACGATACAGGAAGGCGAATGGAGTTCTCCCGGCAACACACTAAGAAGCGAGCGATTCGACATCTTCTGGGGCGACAAACGAAGTTCGGAGCCATGGAAGGATGTTCCGCCCAACAGCCCGTCCTACTTCGATCCGCGGGAAATTATGAAGATTGCCGAATCCTACTGGACTGCGGCCGTCGATGAGCTGCAAGTCTACCGTGCCGACCACTACGTGCCGCGCGACCGAATCCGGATCGTGATCAAGGGCACATGGACGACATGGCGAGGCAAGCCCGGCAGCAACGGAGAGGGGCTCTACGCCATCGGCGGCGGCATTACGGTGGAGGAGGATGGGAAGCAGAGTATGCCCGGCGGCCACACCATCATTACGCCAAGGCTGTCCATGGACCCCTACGTTCTCACCCACGAACTGACACATGCTCTGCAGACCTACGCCGCATGGGACAGGGATCCACCCGGCCCACCCGTCGACGCTGACGCCTGGAAGGTGTTCGGCATGACACACGAGTCCCACGCGACATTCATTCCCCTCCTTGCCCGCATCGGGAAGGGCCAGACCAAGCTCTGCATCGCAACCCTATCGACCAAGCATCTCCGCCCGGGCCGGGAACGTCCCTACCAGAACTGGACCTGGATGCAATTTCTCTGCGACAAGGAAAACCCGCGCTTCTACTCCCGGGTCATACAGGATCACCGCTCACTCGGGATGCATCCCTTTGAGTCCGTCAAGCGCAGGAAGAAATTCAGTGCGGAGCGGTTCGCCGACTACTGGTTCGAGCACGCGCAACGCAACGTCACCGGCGACTACACCACTCCCAATATCCGGCTGACAATCGAGAGGATGCGCAAAGACAAGCTGCCCCTCACCGTCAAGATGCTGCCTGTTGCAGGCGAGCCTGACACGTTTGAAGTGCCCACCGAATTCGTGCCGCAACGCTTCGCCTACAATCACATCCTGCTGCATCCAACCAACCGCACAGATGGAAAGCCACACACGATCAGTGTCACACTGCGAGGCAAACCGAATGAAGACGAGAGCGCTGATTGGCGCTTCGGTTTCTGCGTAATCACCAGTGACGATAAGCCGCGCTATGTCGGTCCCGCATCTGATGGCAAACGCGCAACCGTCAAACTGGCCGCGGACGACAAACAGGTCTACCTGGTCGCAATGGCCACGCCGGACAATCTGCTCCCATTCGACGTCGGCGTCCCGAAGGAGGAAGATGTCCCACGCTATCCCTACACAGTGAAGATCCAGGGAGCCGTCCCGGACCAGGAGACGGATGACTGAACCCATGCGAACACCCCCCTATCTCCCCATCTCCGATCCCCTCAACCGCACACCCAACAAACCCTCCTCAAAAGCAAATTCTAGCTGTAAGTCCAGGCTAACCGGTGACGGTTATTCGGAACCCGTAGTTGTCGTTTGAGGTGACAGGCATTTGCGCCACTCTCCGCAGCCTGATCGCTTCTTTGAAAGAAACCCTGTCCAGATTCGCGGCAACGGGAGTGATACAATAGATCGCCGACCTGATTTGCTACGTGCCGGATTGCGCCCGGAGCAGGTCCGGGCGTAACCCCAATGGGATATCCCAGTTTGAAAACAATACGATGCTAAAATACCACCCTAAAGTCTTTGCCGTCCCGATCATCTGGGCCTGTTTGGCCGCGACGCTCGCTGCTGCGGAAAAACCGCTGGAGGGACCGATTGATGTCTTTCTGGGCGAGCCCCGGATGGAGGTCCAGCCGCTCTTCGAAACCATACGCCATCCCAACATTGTCGTCACTCTCAAGGGCACGGTTCTCGCCACCTTGGGGGACAAGAAACTTCTCGCACGTCGTAGTGAGGATGGCGGCAAGACCTGGGGCAAAGAGATCATCGTCGCCGAGCCGGCCTTTCAGGGAGGGGGCTTGACGGTCGACGAAACCACCGGAGACATCCTGGCCTTCGCCGAGGATAGACACCCGCCTGCCCCCTTGTCGGTCTATCGCAGCCAGGACGATGGTAAGACCTGGCGGAAGATGGAGGCAACGATTCATCCAGACAGCCGGGGGAATGTACCTTCGATGCACATGAACGAACACGGCATCACCTTGCGACATGGTAAACATGCCGGACGGTTGATCCGCGCGGCGCGGCATTACGGAGAGGCCAATTACCCTAAAAAACACTGGCCGACGCACTACACCACCGCCATCTACAGCGACGACCACGGGAGGACCTGGAAGACCAGCAAGCCGTTCGCGGAGATGGGGACTGGCGAGGCGGCGATCGCCGAACTGTCTGACGGCCGGCTCTACTACAACTCCCGCTCGCATTGGAACGCGGAGAAACCGCCGCTGCGGCGACGCGAGGCCTGGAGCGACGACGGCGGCAAGACCTGGACCGGCTGGAAGATCGTCGAGGCCCTGCCAGATGGATCGCAGGATACCAATTATGGTTGTTTCGCGGGACTTGTTCGCCTGCCGATCGCGGGCCGAGACATCTTACTCTACAGCAACCCCGACAGCCCGGCCGGCCGCCGACTCGGTACGGTTTGGGTGAGCTTCGACGGCGGAAAGACCTGGCCTTTAAAGAGGCTGGTGTGGAAGGACCCCTTCCAATATTCCTCCCTTTCCGCGGGACGCCCTGGCACGGCGAGCGAAGGTTGGATCTACATACACTTTGAAGGCCGGCTTCCCCAGACGCATGCCGCACGGTTTAACCTCTCCTGGTTATTGGCCGGCGAGCCGACAGGTGATGGCGCGATCCCCAAAATCGGGAGAAGGGAAAAATGACGGCGAATGAACTCTCTACGGCCATGCGATGTGGCCAACGCGTTTACGGAACACTGGTTGTTTCGACGTCCCAAAATGGCCTGAAGCGGTCAGGGGCTCGGGATTGGACTTTGTCTTTATCGACACCGAACATCCCCCCCCTTCACCCCTCTGCTATCTCTCCAACAACGTCCTCAGGGACACTCCTCAAAAAGCAAATTCCTAGCAATAAGTACCACTCTGCTTTAGTAATAATGCCTCTTGCTCTGGTTGCGGCCTTGATGATTGGGGGCATAGACGCACAGGCGGACGAGGGTCCTTACGACCTCGTGGTTTACGGAGACTCTTCCGGTGCTGTTACGGCCGCCGTCGCGGGTAAGCGTCGAGGGCTCTCGGTCATCCTCGTCAATCCCACCAGATTTCTTGGAGGCATGAGTGCCAGTGGACTGGGTGCGACTGATTTCCTCGGCAAGCGGAACACGTTCGGCGGGATTGCGTCGGAATTTTACGATGCGATCGCCTCAGCGTACGGCCAGAAGTTTGTCCGCAGCTTTGAGCCGCATGTCGGGCGATCCGTTTTCGACAAGCTCGTCGCCGACGCACAAGTGCCGGTCGTCTTCAACGAGAAGCTCGACCGAAAAGGCGGCTTGGAGATGGATGGCAAGCGGATCGTGTCGATCACGACGCTAAGCGGAAAAACGTTTCGCGCGAAGATGTTCATCGATGCGACGTACGTTGGCGACCTGATGGCTGCCGCTGGCGTGAGCTATACCGTCGGCCGCGAAGCCGAGAGCAAATACGGCGAAGACCTCGCGGGTGTTCGGCGGGGAGACAGCAACCCGCGCAAGCACTACACGCAGGGCAACAAGGATCATTTCATGAAGGACGTTGATCCTTACATCATTCCAGGTGATGCTGGTAGCGGCCTGCTGCCGTATGTTTTCAAGATCGATGGTTTGAGGAACGGTCAGGGCGACAAAAAAATTCAAGCTTACAACTACCGTGTTTGCCTGACGACCGATCCGAAGTTGCATATCCCAATCGACAAGCCCTCGGGGTACCGCGAAATCGACCACGAGCTACTCATGCGCAACTTTGAGGCGGGTGACCACCGCATGCCCGCGCTGATTGAACCGCTCGCCGGCACTGGATCGAAAGTCGACTGGAATTCCAAAAACGCGGTCGGCAGTGACTACGGAGGAGCGAATTGGGAATATCCGGAGGCAAGCTAGACCCTATTCGAAAAGCCATTCAGACGGAGCGATTTTTGGATTTTCGGCTTTGGGGTCAGGTTATGGGGCAAGCAGGAGGCGTACGGAGGGGAATTGAAGGGCTGTTAAATGATCGGATAGTCTAAT
>Ga0209390_10001653_pt1 | contig 42215 bp, 35 predicted proteins | sample BON01_FD_187212 | JGI IMG/M metagenome (GOLD analysis project Ga0209390, IMG submission 187212) | Freshwater microbial communities from Lake Bonney liftoff mats and glacier meltwater in Antarctica - BON-01 (SPAdes) (version 2) | ecosystem: Environmental > Aquatic > Freshwater > Ice > Glacier...
GCACCGCCGAGAGCGTCGACCTCGAGTCCGGAATCGTCGGCGAGGACAAAGGCCCCGGGCATGGCCCGGCTCGCGTCGAGGGCCTTGATGGTCGAGTTCCCGGCAAACGTCGGCGCGTTTTCCTCTGGCGGAGTCATCCCGGGCAGTTCGGTGAGGTCGGTGATGACGTCGAAGTGCGAGCCGAGGATGGCGCGCATTTCGCGGGTCTTGTGGGCGTTGTGAGTGGCGATGAGGAGCGTTCCGGGCATGTCAGTTTGGGGCTGGAAAGAGGGATAGATATTGGAACAGATAGCATTCCCGGGGGAGTTCGAAAAGGCGAGACCGATTCGTCGATCCGAACCAGCATTCTAACCTGATCTGAGCCAATCCGGGCAAACCTGTGGCAATCCGTGTTGAAGCATTCGAACACAGAGGAACGCAGATCCGCTTTGCTACCACAGATGGGCACAGATGGGCACAGATGGGAAAAAATTTTGAAATCGGGCGTGAGACCCCAATTTCAATTTCCCGACAGTCTCTGAAGCAGGCACTCCAACGGCTAGCGAGAATCTCCGTCAAAATTCGTTCCCTTCGTTTCATTCGTGGTTCTACACCGAACTCGGCAACGATCAGACGGTTGCCCGTCGAATGGGATTTGGAACCACGAATGGAACGAATTTGACGAATGGGATTTAGGAGCTTTGTAAACGGCCGCTTTTTGTCGCGAGGACGTCTGTGGTAGGGTTAGTCCCTATGGAACAAATGGCGATCAGAGTGGACTCATACGATTATGAGCACTATACTCCTCGTTGTCTTAATTCTCCTTCTCATTGGCGTTTTCCCCGCCTGGCCCCACAGCCGTAAATGGGGCTACGGACCTACTGGTGGACTCGGTCTTATCCTCATCATCCTGATTGTTCTCGCGTTGATGGGCCGGATTTAGCGTCGGATCGCCCTCGCGGTCGGGAGACTCGACGAGGCATGACCACAACAGGAACGTGAGGCGCGGAGGAGCGCGGGGTGTGAACTTTCCGGAGGAGAATAAGATCGACCGTGCTACCTTCGGCGATGCCGAAATCCTCCACCGAACTACTTGCGCCCGCAGGCAACTGGGAGTGCGCGCGCGCCGCCGTGGCGAACGGGGCCGATGCGATCTACTTCGGCATGCCCCGCTTCAACGCACGGATTCGGGCCGACAACTTCACGCCCGAGGATCTCCCGGATCTGATGCAGTTCCTCCACCGACACGGGGTGCGGGGATTTGTCGCATTTAATACGCTCATCTTCCCGTCCGAACTCGAGGACGCGGCGGAGCAGTTGCGCCACCTCAGTGCTTGCGGCGTCGATGCCATCATCGTGCAGGATCTCGGGCTGGCTTCGATGGCGCGGTCTATGGTTCCCGACCTGCATCTCCACGCCTCGACCCAGATGACGATCACTTCGCCCGAGGCGCTCGCTTTTGCCCACGGGCTGCTCACCCTCGACCGGGCCGTCATCGCGAGGGAAAACTCGATGCGGGAGATCCGGCTTTTCCATGCGACCGAGCCCGACGCCGTCGAGATCGAGACCTTCGTCCACGGTGCGCTCTGTGTCGCCTATTCGGGTCAGTGTCTCACCAGTGAGTCCCTCGGCCAGCGCAGCGCGAACCGCGGCGAATGTGCCCAGGCCTGCCGCATGCCCTACGAACTCGTCGTCGACGGCGTGACTCGCGAGATGGGCGATCAGCGATACCTGCTCTCGCCGCAGGATCTCGCCGGGATCGACCAGATCCCCGAATTGATCCGACTCGGCGTGACGAGTTTTAAAATCGAAGGCCGCCTCAAGACGCCCGAGTATGTCGCGGCGGTGACGCGCGTCTATCGCAAAGCCATCGACGCGGCCGAGGCCGGTGCCGGGACCGTTGCATCCGAAGAGGATCGTTACGCCCTCGAAATGGTTTTTTCGCGCGGTCTCTCGACCGGCTGGCTCAACGGGATCAACAATCAGGAGCTCGTCCACGCCCGCTTCGGCAAAAAGCGAGGCGCCTACGTGGGTCGGATCAGCACGATCGGGACCGACTGGATCGAGTTCGAGGCGGACGCCGGGGACGCCGAATTGAAAAATGGGGACGGCATCGTCTTCGACACCGGTGGCAACACCGATCGTGAGCAGGGTGGGCGAGTCTACGAGGTGATAGGGCAACGATTTTTCCTCAAGCACGGCAAGATCGACTTCTCGAAGATCAGGGAAGGCCATCGCATCTGGAAGACCGACGATCCAGCCCTCAATGCCACCATTCAGAGCAGCTACAAACGCGAGCATCTCCCGACCCGGACGAAGCGGGTAGACTGGATCGTGAGCGGCAAAGCGGGCGCTCCTTTGAAACTGCGGGACCGTGAGAGTGGTGCCGAGGTCTGCTCGGCGATCCCGCTTGAAGTCGCTGCAAACCGTCCCCTCACCACCGAGTTTCTCGAGCAGCAGCTCGCCAGACTCGGCGGCACCGTCTATGCTCTGGACTCGCTCGAGGTACATCTGTCAGGCGAAGTCATGGTTCCGGTGAGTGAGCTCAATCGGCTTCGGCGTTCGCTCGTCGAGCAGCTCGACGAAGCGGGGAACGACCGCTACGAAAAACGGCGCGCCACCGGTGTGAGCGTCTCTGATCTGCTGCCCGCGCCTTCGTCGGGCGAGCCCGGCGCGATGGAGCTGCGTGTCCTCTGCCGCACCGAAGCGCAAGTCGATGCCGCTCTCGAGTGCGGATTGGAGACGGTCTACGTCGATCTCGAGGACGTGCGCCGTTACCGCGATCTCGTCGCCCGGGTGCGCGAGGCGGCTCCCGCGACCCGGATCTATCTCGCCACCCCGCGCATTCAAAAGGCAGGCGAGAGTGGGCTCTTCCGGGTCGTCGAAAACGCCAGGCCCGACGGAGTTCTCGTGCGCAATCTGGGCGGGATCGGGCATTTTCGGCATCATGCCGACATCGCGATGATCGGCGATTTTTCCCTCAACGTGGCGAACCCGATCAGCGCGCGTCTTCTGATGGATGAGGGCTTTGAAAATCTCACGATTTCCTACGACCTCAACATCTCTCAGGTTCTCGATCTTCTCGCCGGCGCGCCGCCCGAGTGGTTCGAGATCACCCTGCATCAGCACATGCCGATGTTTCATATGGAGCACTGTGTCTTCTGCGCCTTCCTCTCCGAGGGGACCGATGCCACGAACTGCGGGCGACCTTGTGATAAGCACGAGGTCCACCTGCGTGACCGCGTGGGGCAACTCCATCGCCTCACCGCCGACGTGGGCTGTCGCAATACACTCTTTAACGGCCGCGCCCAGAGCGGAGCCCGTTTCTTCAGCGCCCTCGGCGAGGCTGGTCTGCGCCGCTTCCGTGTCGAGTTGCTTGAGGAGGGAAAAAACGACGCCATCGAGACGATCCGCACTTATCAGGGACTCCTGCGTGGAGAGGACGAAGGCAGCGCGCTCTTCTCCAAGCTCCGCGCGGAATCGAAGCTCGGCGTGATCGAGGGGACGCTGGAGGGTTGAGAGGCGGCAATACGCCGTGAGGGTGCTTGCCGCGGTCCGCCTTCCACTGGTATCGTGCTCCCATGAGTGGCGAAACGACTCCAGCCCGCGGCGCCCGAGGCCTGCACGAACTCTATTCCGCCGATCCCGAGCAGGCGGAGTTGCTCCTCTGGGGGCGTAAAACAGATCCGCTCTCGCGTCGTGGCTTTTTCAAACGCGCCGGTCTCGCCACGATGACCGCCGCCATTGGTAGTGAGATCGTTTTCTGGGACCGCATGCCGGCCGGGCTCATCCCTGCGGCCTTCGCCCAGTCACCGACGCCTTTCCAGATCGAGGGGAAGGAGGGGCTCATCGTGCTGAACGACCGGCCCATCAATGCGGAAACTCCCCCGCATCTCCTCGACGATGAGATTACCCCGGCAAAACATCTTTTTGTCCGCAACAACGGCCATGCCCCCGCCCGCGAGACCATCGATCCGAAAACGTGGACCCTTGAGATCGCCGGCGAATCCTGCGAGCGGCCCGCGAAGTTCACCCTGCCCGAGCTGAAGGCGAATTTCCCCCACCACACCTACAGGCTCCAGCTCGAGTGCGGCGGCAACGGGCGCAGTGAATTCAATCCACCCGCCCACGGCAACCAGTGGACCGTAGGTGCCGTCGGATGTTCCGAGTGGACCGGAGTTCGCCTGCGCGATGTCCTTGAGCACTGCTGGATCAGGGGAAATGCGGTCTACATCGGCTACCACGGGGCCGACACCCACCTCTCTGGCGATCCGAAAAAAGAACCGATCTCGCGCGGTGTGCCTATGCGCAAGGCCCTCGAAGATGAGACCCTCATCGCCTTTGCCATGAACGGGAGCGACATCCCCTTGCAGAATGGATATCCCCTCCGCCTCGTCGCGGGCGGATGGCCCGCCTCGGTCTCGGGCAAGTGGCTCACGAAGATCGACGTGCGCGCCCGCGTCCACGATGGTGAGAAGATGGGGGGAGATTCCTACAAGGTGCCGAAGTACCCCGTCGCCCCCGGAACCAAGGTGCCCGAGGAGGACATGGCCATCATCGAATCCATGCCCGTGAAGTCCCTCGTCACCTTTCCCAAATCGGGAGTGACGCATCCGCTTGGGGAGACCTTCGCCTGCCGCGGTCAGGCCTGGGCCGGTGATCTCGAGGTGAAAGAAGTCCACGTTTCGATCGACTTCGGGACCACCTGGCAGACCGCCGACCTGAAAAAGCCAGCCAACCGTCTCGCCTGGCAGCGGTGGAACGCCGAGCTGACCTTCCCGAAAAAGGGCTACTACGAGATCTGGGTCCGCGCCGTCGACAGCGAGGGCAAAAGCCAGCCCATGCTCGTGCCCGGATGGAATCCCAAAGGTTACCTCAACAATGCCTGCCACCGCATCGCCGTGCAGGCCGTCTGAAACACACCGGAGTGATCATGAGTAGCCGTTTGTTAGTCTTGTTTGCCGTCCTTCCCGCCGTCCTCCTGAGAGCGGCGGAACCGGTTGCCGAAATCCCCGTCGATCCCGTGACCGGTATGAAAAAAGCGGAGAACTGGGAGCTCGTCATGGCTCACTGCACCGTTTGTCATTCGCCCCAACAGTACCTGAGGCAAAAGGGGACCGCATCGACCTGGACCGACACGATCCGCTGGATGCAGGGCTCGCCCGGTCTCTGGCCCCTCGACCCCGAGACCGAGAAAAAGATCGTGACCTATCTCGCGGAAAACTACGGACCCGACGAAGCCTTCCGCCGTGCGCCCATTCCCGGAAATTTGCTCCCGCCGAATCCGTATCTCACCGATGCCAGGGCGGAGTTCGAGGAAAAGAAAAAAGCCGGTTTGCTGCCCGTCCGGCCGTAGCTTGGTTTTGTAGCTGGCCTCTTCGAGGCCGGGATGGGCTATCGGAGGATCAGGGACATCCACGCCAAGCAATGTTGTTCGCAAATCCAATCCGGCCTCGGAGAGACCGGCTACAATCTGCGAAGCCGGGTTTCGCTGCCGGGCGATCAGCTGGCAGCTCTCACTGCCGCGATAAACGCCCGCACCTTTTCCAGATCCTTGCGACCGGGACTGATCTCCACGCCACTGGCGACATCGACGCCGGCAGGACGCACCTGCCTCACGGCTTCGGCCACGTTCTCGGGCGTGAGCCCGCCCGCGAGGACGATCTGCCGATCCGGCCATTGTCGCACGGCCGCTGCTCCCAGCGACCAGTCCATCGTCTCGCCGCTGCCGCCGTATTCGTTCGGAGCATAGGCATCGAGGAGCAGGGTCGGTGAATCGTAGGCCCCGGCAGCATCGAGCATGGCCCGGTCGCGCACTCCGAGCGCTTTGAAGACGGGCACACCCTTTTGGGTCAGGGAACTGACCCTGTCAGGTGTTTCGTCGCCGTGGAGCTGGATCCAGTCGATCACGCCGCTATCGAGGATGGCGCGCAATTCCTCGTCTGACGCGTTCACTGTCACGGCGACGCGGGGCACAGTGCCGGCGAGATCGCGCAGCCAGGGGGTGGCCTCGTCCAGTGCAATGAAGCGCTTCGACTGCGGCCAGAAGTTGATCCCGAGAGCATCGGCCCCCGCCTCGACGATGGCGAGAGCCTCGTCGGCGCGGGTGATGCCACAGATTTTCACCGCGACACGTCCGGGATCCCGAGGAAAGAGGAAGCGGTTTCGGGTGATTTTCATCGAGGGCGTAGCGTGGGTTTCCGGGCGGGACCGCAGCAGGCCGAGCGGTGTGGGAGAAAGGCCCGGTGGAGCATACGGATTTTAAAGCGCCTGTCGGCCCTATCCCCGTCGAAGGCATCGGCAGGATGCCGATGCTACAGCTTTGTCAGGGAGTCGTCGAGAGCATCGAGCAGATTTTGAATCGTGGCCTCGGTCTCGTCGCCCATGTTGGAAAGGCGGAAGGTCTTGCCCTTGATCTTGCCGTAGCCGCCGTCGATCGCGAGGGCGTGGTCCTTGCGCATGATCTGGCCCAGTTTGGCCACGTCGATATCCCGGTTGTTGCGGATACAGGTGAGCGACTTGGAGCGGAAGCCCTCGGGAGCGAAGAACTCGAAGCCATTCTCGCGGATCCAGGCGTGAACCATGTCGTTGAGCTTCTCATGGCGGGCGAAGCGGTTCTGAACGCCTTCGGCGAAGATGACATCGAGCTGGTGCTTGAGCCCGTAGATCGTGGCGATACACGGGGTGCTTGGGGTCATAGAGTTCTCGTGGTTGGCTTTGAACTCGAGGAAGTCGAAGTAATAGCCGCGGTCATTGATCTTCGCGGCGCGGGCGAAGGCACGGTCCGAGACGGAGAAGACGGCGAGTCCGGGAGGCAGGGCGAGGGCTTTCTGGCTACCGGTGAGGAGCACGTCGATGCCCATTTTGTCGACCTCGATGGGGACGACGGTGAAGCTCGAGACGGTGTCGGTGACGAGGAGGACGTCGTCGTATTTGTTCACCACGGCAGCGACTTCGGCGAGCGGGTTCATCACGCCGGTGGAGGTCTCGTTGTGGATGAAAGTGACGACGTCAAATTCACCGGTGGCGAGCTTCGCATCGATCAAGGCGGGATCGACGGGCACGCCCCACTCGAACTGGAGCGCCTCGGCCTCTTTGCCACAGCGACGGGCGACATCGACCCATTTGTCGGAAAACGCGCCCGAGCAGCAGCAGAGCGCCTTTTTGATGACGAGGTTGCGGATCGCACCCTCCATCACGCCCCAGGCAGAGGAGGTGGAGAGAAAAACGGGCTGTTTTGTGCCCATCAGCTCCTGAAGACGGGGCTGGATCGAGTCGTAGAGGGCAACGAAGTCGTTGCTACGATGCCCGATCATGGGGGCCGCGATGGCCTCGTAGGTCGCGGGTGATACCTCGACCGGTCCGGGGATGTGAAGTCTGATGTGTTCGCTCATGAATCCGCGCAATAAGGACTCCGATACTAAAATCACAAACCGATTTTCGTGCCCGGAGCGGTAAATGCAATACGGCGCGGGAAGGGTCGGGGGATGATTTAGAAAAAAAGTCACCGCACCTGCATGTCGTAGTCGCTCGCGTCCATCTCGGCCTCCCATGCTTTGAGCTTCGCCTTGAGATCGGCGCTGACTTCGGGGTGGCGATAGTGGAGATTGACGCGCTCGCCGGGATCGCTCCCGAGGTCGAAGAGCAGGTCCATCGTGCCGCCGTCGTCGAGGTATTTGTATTTCCCGTGGCGGATCGCCTTCATCTTGCGGTTGGTGCGGTCCATGCGCCAGTAGAAGGTGCGCTCAAGGATGGGCAGCTCTCCGGTGAGGCGGGGGATCAGGTCGATGCCGTCGAAGGGCCGGTCCCCCGGCAGGGTGCCGCCGGCCGCTTTCAGAAAGGTCGCGGTGAGGTCCATCGTGATACCGGCCTGGGCGGATTTTTTCCCTTTCGGCAGGACGGCGGGCCAGCTCATGAGGCAGGGGACGCGGATGCCGCCCTCCCAGAGGGTGGCTTTGTGGTGGAAAAAGGGCCGGTTGCTCGCCCAGCGTTCGCCGCCGTTGTCGCTGGAGAAGACGAAGAGAGTGTTCTCGATGAGGTCCGCTTTTTCCAGCTCGGCGTAGATCAAGCCGACGCCGTCGTCGACGCGCTCGAGCATCGCCTTGTAGATCTCGCGGCTACCGGTGAGCATGGATTCTCTCGTCACGAAAGGGGTCTCTGGCGCATCGGGGGCCTGGAAAGGGGCGTGGACAGCGAGGTGTGGGACGTAGAGGAAGAAGGGCTTGCCCGCCGACTTGGCGACGAACTGCGCCGCGCGTTCGTTGACGAGATCCGTGAAGTAACGGCCCTCCATCTTCACCGGCTCGAGCCCGTCGCGCAGGGCGTAGGTGCCGTCGAAATAGGTGTGCTTGTAGAAGTCGGCATGGCCGAGGAGTTCGCCGAAGTATTCATCGAAGCCGCGGTTGACGGGATTGTAGACATCTTTGTAGCCGAGATGCCATTTGCCGAAGGCGCCGGTGGCGTAGTCGAGCTCTTTGAGATAGTTCGCGAGGGTCTTGGCCTTGAGGGGCAGGCCGAGGGCGTGGAAGTCGGGTTCGGGCACCCACTTGCCGTCGACGAGAACCTGCTGCTCGACCTGGTAGCCGAAGGCGAACTCGATCCCGAGCCGCTGCTGCCAGCGACCGGTCATGAAACCGGCCCGCGTCGGGGTGCAGACGGGCGCGTTCGCGTAGAAGTCGGTGAGCTGCACCCCTGAGGCGGCGATGCGATCGATGTGGGGGGTGCGGATGTCCTCGGCACCGGTACACCCGAGGTCGCCGTAGCCCATGTCATCGACGAGGATGAAGACGATGTTCGGCGGCGTGGCGGCGCTGACGGGGGAAGGCCGGACGACGGAGAAAAGGGCGGCGAGGGCGAGGATCGCGAGGGCTGCGGAGGGGATGGAGGCATGGAGTTTCATCTTCGTGAGACTAGGGAGAGAGAAGCGGCGGGCCAAGGAAAAAGATCGTCGATCGGCCTGGCTGCCTGTCCCGCTTTTAATGGATGGCAAGCGAGTCGGGGCTATGCGGGAGTTCTCCGGGAATATCGCGGACAATTCCTGTCGCGGCAGCGACAGGAATTGTTTGGCGCATGCCGGGAAGGTGGTGCTGGCGCAACTGCGGTCGGATTCGGATGGCGCAGCGCTCTGCAGCGTGATTTCATGGCACGATGCGATGGTTCTTTCTCTTTTGCGCGCTCTTTCAGGTTCCTCTGGTGCAGGCGGCGGATCCGCTCTATGAGATCGAGTTGTCGGTCGCGGGGCAGGGGTTTGACGAAACGTTTTGCTGGGTTCACGCACGGGCCGGGGTGATCCCGGCGAAGGAGCCCTTGGTGGTCATGACTCTTCAGCGCCTCCAACTGAGTGGCTCAGATGTCTTTTTCGCCCTCAACACGATGCGCAGCAAGGATCTCGGCAAGACGTGGACTCCGCCGCAGGAGCACGCATCCTTTGCCCGGAAGCCCTTCCCCTGGGGAGGGCACGAGGATCTCGAGATCGCGGTGAGCGACTTCTGGCCGGAGTGGCACGCGGCCTCGGGCAGGCTCCTCGGGATCGGGCATACCGTTGTCTACGAGGACGGTGCGGTAATGAAAGTCCGCCCCCGGAGCACCGCCTACGCGGTCTACGATCCTGCTGCAGCAAGTTGGTCGCCGTGGCAGATCCTCGCGATGCCGGACGATCCGAAGTTTGAAAACGCCGGGGCCGGTTGTGTGCAGCGGGTCGATCTCGAGGATGGCACGATCCTGCTGCCGATCAATTTCAAGATCCGCGACGCCGAGGCCTATTCCACGACGGTGCTGCGCTGCGGCTTCGACGGGACGGCGCTCAGGTATCTCGGGCACGGCAGCGAGCTGACGATTTCGGTAAAACGGGGCCTCTACGAGCCGTCGCTGGTGCGTCACGGTGACCGCTTTTTCCTGACGATGCGCAACGACGATCACGGTTATGTCTCGGTGAGCGAGGACGGCCAGCAGTTCTCCGAGCCCGTTCCCTGGCGATTTGATGACGGGTCGGATCTCGGGAATTACAACACGCAGCAGCACTGGGTGGCGCACCGAGAGACACTTTTCCTCGTCTACACCCGGCGAGGGGCGGGGAATGATCATGTCTTCCGCCACCGGGCACCGCTTTTCATTGCGAGGGTCGATCCGGAGACGCTCCGCGTCGTGCGGGCCAGCGAGCAGATTCTCGTCCCCGAAAACGGGGCGAGGCTGGGAAATTTCGGTGTCACGGAAGTGAGCGCAGAGGAAACCTGGGTCACCGTGACCGAGTGGATGCAGGGCCCGGGCCCGAAAGCTCACGATACCGCCCCCCTCGTCGCCCGTGGGGCCGATAACCGCATCTGGGTCGCGAAGCTGAAGTGGAAACGCGAGCCTTGACCTCATCCTGCAAACGCGATTCGATGTGCAACATGAAAGCCTCCCTCTTCGCAATCGCGCTCCTCGGCGTGTCCGCTGCCTTTTCCGCCGAGCCTCCGAACATCATTCTGATGATGGGGGACGACCATGGTTGGGAGGAGACGGGCTACAATGGGCATCCGTATCTGAAGACGCCGGTGCTCGATGAAATGGCGGCGACGGGTCTGCGGCTCGAGCAGTTTTACGCGGCGCATCCGAGTTGTTCGCCGACGCGGGCGAGTTTCCTGACGGGGCGGCATCCGAATCGCATGGGCACTTTCACGCCGGGTTGGTCGTTCCGGCCCGAGGAGATCACAACGGCGGCGATCCTGGGAAAAGCGGGCTACCACTGCGGTCATTTTGGGAAATGGCATGTCGGGGCGGTCAAGGCGGAATCGCCGGTGAGTCCGGGCGCGATGGGCTTCCACGAATGGCTCTCCCATGACAATTTTTTCGAGATGAATCCTGCGTTTTCCCGCAACGGCGGTCCGCCTGAGGTTTTCCCCGGCGAGAGTTCTGAGGTGCTCATCGGTGAAACAGTCAAGTTCATCGAGCGCTCGCGGGGGCAGGGAAAATCCTTTTTCGGTGTCGTCTGGTTTGGCTCGCCGCACGAGCCCTACAGTGGTCTGCCGGCGGATCTCGCGCTCTATGATGAGCTCCCCGCGAAGTATCCGGACAAAATGGTGAAGCTCACCTCGAATGAAACCGGGGCGCAGGTCGAACGTCCCCAGGGCGAGGTCCTGCGCGAGCGCTACGCGGAGATCACGGCGATGGACCGCGCCATCGGCACGCTGCGAACCTATCTCGCCGAGAATGGCCTGCGGGAAAATACGCTCGTTTTCTACTGCGGCGACAACGGGACCTCGGCAGACGGGGCGCTCGGGTTCCCGCATCGGGGTGTGAAAAGCGAGGTCTACGAGGGCGGGATCCTCGTGCCCGGCCTGATCGAGTGGCCGGCCCGATTCCCGAAGCCGGTTGTGAGCCGGCTGCGCGCCTCGACGAGTGATCTCCTGCCGACGGTCTGCGCGATCACAAAGCAAGCGCTTCCCGACCGGCCCCTCGACGGCGTCGACCTGATGTCTCTCATCGACGGCGGCGGGGAGGAGCGGCCGACCCCGCTCTTTTTCTGGGAATATCCGGCGAACCGCCTGAAATCGATGAATCTCGAACCCTACATCGATCCCGAACTGCAAAAGGGCACAACGCCGCTGGTGAAAATCGCCAACGGCATCGCGACGCGGAATTTCACCAATTTCCGCCATCCCCCCGTCTCGGAAGCGGATTACGGCGGCGCCCGGGCGGTGATCGATCGCCGTTACAAACTCGTCCTGCGGGAGAAAAAGGGCGGCGGGGAGAAAAAGGAACTCTTTGACCTGCTCGACGATCCCGGCGAGACGACGGATCTCATCGGGGAAAAGAGCGAAGTGGCGGAGGGCCTCCAGAAAAGCCTGCGCGAGTGGCAGGGTTCCGTCCTGAAAAGCCTCGGTGGCGCGGATTACGGGAAGTAAACTCTCCCGTGCTTCGCCGGGGGAGGGGAGGGAAATCAGCGATTCGCCCTGCTTGACGGGTCGCTTCGAGTCGCTATAGGTTAGCCCTCCTGCGGCCCCGGAGCCGTTTTTTGCCCATTTTTTGCCATGTCTGAACCGCTTTCAGGAAAAGTAGCCTTCATCTCCGGTGGATCCCGGGGGATCGGCCGCGCCACCGCGCTGAAACTCGCCACGGCGGGCTGCGATGTCGCGATCCTCTATTATAACAGCCACGAGGAGTCCGAGGTGGTCTGCAATCTCATTCGTGGAATGGGGCGCAAGGCTCTCGCTGTTCAGGCGGATGTCGCCAATCCCGGGAGCGTCGAGGAGGCCTTCGTCGAGTTCAAAAAGGAGTTCGACCGCGTCGATTTCGTGATCAGCAACGCCGCTCTCGGGGTGCTGAAGCCGGCACTGGAGATGGGTCTGAAGCATTTCCGCCGCTGCATGGAGACAAACGCCCTCGCGCTCAATACCCTCGCGCAGAATGCGGTCCCGATGATGAGCGCGGGCGGGTCCATCATCGGCCTGACGAGTCTCGGGTCCGAGCGGGCCATTCCGAATTACACTTTTATCGGCGCCTCCAAGGCCGCCCTCGAGGCGCTCGCCAGGGGTCTCGCCCAGGAGCTCGGTCCGCAGGGAATTCGGGTCAATTGTGTCAGCGCCGGCGTCGTCGACACCGATGCGCTGAAGCATTTCCCCAATCGCGAACAGCTCCTCGCGGAATACGAGACCCGCACCCCGCTGGGGCCGACGCTCTCGCCCGAACAGGTCGCCGATGCGATCTACCTGCTCTGTCTGCCCGAGGCGGCGATGATCACGGGACACACTCTCTTTGTAGACGGAGGCTACGCGATTTCCGGATGAGCGAGCCGACCGCCACCCCCGACGCCGGTCTCGCCGGTCGCAATGCCCTCGTCACCGGCGGCAGCCGCGGGATCGGGCGCGCCATCGTCGAGCGCCTCGCCGGAGCGGGCATGGACGTGACTTTTACCTATCTCGGCAACGAAGCGGCGGCGAACGAGGTCGTCTCGGCCAATCCCGGGCTGAAGATCACGGCGGTGAAGGTCGATGCCCGCGACAGCGAGGCCGCCCGACTGTGTGTCGAGGCTCTCGTCGATCGGGTCGGCACGCTCGATGTCCTCGTCAACAACGCCGGGGTCATCCGCGACAATCTCCTGCCCATGCTCGAGGACGACGACCTCCGCGAGGTCTTCTCGACCAATATCGAGGGCGTCTTTCACTTCTGCCGCGCGGCGGTCCCTTTTATGATGTCGAAGCGCTACGGCCGCATCATCAATATCAGCTCCGTCTCGGCCGACAAAGGCGGGCGCGGACAGACAAACTACGCCGCGAGCAAGGGGGCGATCAATTCTTTCACCAAGGCCCTCGCGGTGGAAGTGGGGCGTCGCGGGATCCGCGTCAATGCCGTCGCCCCGGGCGTGATCGAGACGGAAATGTCCAAAGGAGTCCGGGATTTGGCCGGTGAGGAAATTATTTCCAATATCGTTTTGAAGCGCTATGGTCTGCCCTCCGAAATTGCGAACGCCGTCTGGTTTCTCAGTTCCGACCTGGCGAACTACATCACCGGGCAGGTCCTGAGCGTGGACGGCGGTTTTAAAATGTAACAGACATGAGTATTCAAGACATCAGCAAGGATGACATCATGGCCATCTACCCGAAGGTGGCCGAAATCATCGCCGACGCCCTCGGCTGTGATGAAGTGGAAGTGCAGCCCGATTCTTCCCTGATCAACGACCTCGACGCCGAGTCGATCGACTTTCTCGATATCGTTTTCCGGCTCGAGAGAGAGTTCAAAGTGAAGATTCCCCGCGGCAAGGCCATCGAGGAAGCCCGCGGTGAACTGAGCGAAGAGGAGTTCGAGCAGGGCGGGATCGTCACCGACGCCGGGGTGGAGAAGCTCCGCGGCTACCTCAGCGAAGTCCCCGCCGATCGCATCAAGACACCGCTCAAAGCCGCCGAGATTCCGAAGCTCTTCACGACCGAGACCTTCTGCAAGATGGTCATCCGTGAGCAGCAGGCCGGTGCCTGAGAGGCCACCCTCGAGAGAGGCGGGGCCGCGAAACGACCCGCCGTGATCTCTGATTTTTCCCCACGCTGATGACCGATCATTTCCGCGCCTTCTCCTTTGTGGACAGGATTCACGGGGATGAGACTGGGAAGCACATCACCGGGTCCTACCACATTCCCGCCGGGATCACCGCCTTTCCGCTCTCGCTCGTGGCCGAGTCCATCGGCCAGCTCGCGGCCTGGTCCTCGATGGCGGTGGTGGACTTCACGGTGCGCCCCGTCGCCGGGATCGCGGGGCGGGTCGAGTTCCCCGGAACGGTCAAGCCGGGTGACACCCTCGAGCTCGAGGCCATTCTCGTGAAAGCTGACGACGAAGCGGTCGGCTATGACGGGATCGCCCGGGTAAATGGAGAGCCGGTCGTGCGGCTCCACGACTGCCTCGGGCCCATGGTGCCGCTCGTCGATTTCGACGAACCCGGGGCGATGAGAGAGCGCTATCGTCTCCTCAGGTCGACCGGAGCGACGCCCGGTGCCTTCGGTGGGGTGCCGTGTTTTGCGGCGGAAAAAGCGGGGGGAATTCCCGGCGAGACCGCCGAGGGCAGCTTCGCCATTCCGGAAAGCGCGCCTTTTTTCGGAGACCATTTCCCCCGGCGTCCGGTCTTTCCCGGCACGCTCCTGATGAACCTGAACCTCGGTTTTGCCATCGACCTCGCCGTTGAACGGGCCGGGGCAGGCACACGCTGGACCCCGCAGGAGATGACGGACGTGAAGATCCGCTCCTTCATGGCCCCCGGAGAAATCCTCGACCTCAAAGCGTCGATAACCGAACATGACGGCGACCGCGTCCGTGTTATTGTGGAAACTCGCAAAGGAAAACGTTTAACCAGCAGTGCCCGAATCCTGCTCTCCCGCATCCCGTGATGGCCAAGATCGAAAAACGCAGAATCGCCGTGACCGGAATCGGCATGGTCACCCCCGTCGGGAACACCGCTGCCGAGACCTGGGCCGGGCTCCTCGCGGGGAAGAACGGGGCCGCCCCGACCCAGAGTTTTGACGCGAGCGGATTTTCCACCACCTTCAGCGCCGAGGTGAAAGGCTTCGACGCCGAGAGAGCGGTCCCGAATCGCAAGTTGCTGAAGTATGCCTCGCGATCCCATCGCTTCGCCCTCGCCGCCGCCGCCGAGGCACTCTCCGATGCCGGCATCGCGCCGACGGAAGCCGATTCGCATCGCTGGGGTCTCGCCGTCGGGGCAGGGATGCTCTCGGTCGGCTACGAGGACCTCACCGTCGTACACGACCATGCCGCGCCCGATGGGGAGTTCAATGCCGACGGACTCATTGATCCTGATTTTCCGGGGAATGTGGTTAATTTCTGCCGATGGCAGGCCAACGCCGGACAGGCGCTTCTGACGAAGCAATTCGGCATCCGCGGATACGCGACCTCGGTCCACACCGCCTGCGCCTCGGGCGGTCAGGCGATCGGCACCGCGCTGAAGGTGATGCGGCGCGGCCAATGCGACTACATGCTCGCGGGCGGCTTCGATTCCATGATCAATCCCACGGGCATCTCGGGATTCTGCCTCCTCGGCGCGCTCTCGACGGACAATGACAACCCAACCGGGGCGAGCCGTCCTTTTGATGCGACCCGCAACGGTTTTGTCCTCGGCGAAGGAGCCGGATTCCTCGTGCTGGAAGACTGGGACAAGGCCACGGCCCGCGGTGCGACGATCTACGCCGAACTCGCCGGTGACGGCAACTCCCTCAGTTGCTACCGTATCACCGATTCTCCGCCCGACGGGAACGGACCGATCCAGGCGATCGAGCAGGCCCTCGGCGATGCCGGGATCACCGCCGCCGAGATCGACTACGTGAATGCCCACGGCACCTCCACGCAGATGAACGACCGCAGCGAGTGCGCCGCGCTCAAGGCCGTCTTCGCCGGGCGCATCGACGAGGTGCGGGTGAGTTCGACGAAAAGTTCCATGGGCCACCTCATCGCCGCCGCCGGCGCGGTCGAGGCGGCGGTCTGCTGTCTCGCGATTCGCGACAGCCTCGCTCCGATGAACGCGAACTACGAAAATCCCGATCCGGACTGTGATGTGAACCTCATCACCGGTGCCCCGCAGCCGATGCGGATCCGTGCCGCCCTATCCAACTCGCTCGGCTTCGGCGGATCGAACAGCTCACTCGTTTTCCGCAACCCGGAGGAGGTCCAGCCATGAAACACGCCGGAGAAAAAATCGTCTTTACCGGCAGCGGCATCGTCTGCGGGGCCGGCACGTCCGTTGCGGAGGTCTGGGCGCGGCTCGAAAAAGGCGAGACCGCAGTGGCGCCTTTCACGCAGTTTGACCGGACGAACTGGCCGGTCAAAGTCGCGGCCGAAGTCCTGCAGGACAACCGCTTCCTCGTCTCGGACCGCAAGCTGCACAAGACGATCTCGCGGACCGACATGTTCGGGATCTACGCGACCGAGAGTGCGATCGAGGACTCGGGTCTACCGGCCTACCGTGAGGGACTCGGCGAGGCGGAGACCGATGCTTTCAATGACCGCACCGGGCTCATCGTCGGGAGCGGAGGAGGGAACTACCGCAGCAACTACGACTATCTGCCGCTCATGACGGCAGCGAAGGCGGCCCCCGAGGGCGAGCTGCCCCACTTCGGCCGCGAGCTGGGGAATCAGGTCACGCCGTTGTGGCTGCTGAAAAATCTTCCTAACAATGTCCTCTGCCACGTCAGTATCCGCGGCCAGCACAAGGGCACGAACGCCTGCATCACGAACCAGTGCTCGAGCGGCGTCCTCGCCGTGGCCGAAGGCGCCTCGGCGATCTGGAACAACGAGGCCGATCGCATCGCCGCCGTGGGGCACGATTCGCCTTTTGAACCTGAGATGGTCTACTATTACCACCAGCTCGGGCTGATGTCGGGTGAGGCGCCGAGACCTTTTGACGCGGAGCGCAACGGCACGGTCTTCGGCGAAGGCTCGGCCGCCGTCGTCCTCGAGCGCGAGGCCGATGCAAAAGCGCGCGGCGCGAAAGTGCTCGGCGAGTTCCTCGGCTTCGGCTGCTGCAGCGAGGCGACCGGCATCCTCGATCTCGAGCCCGATGGAGACGGAGTGAAGCGCGCGATCGAGGCCGCCCTCGCCGATGCGGGGATCACGACGGATCAGGTCGGGCTCATCTGTGCGCACGGCAACGGCAACCAGGCTTCGGACCTGACCGAGTCCATGGGCATTCGTAATGTCTTTGGCGATGACATCCCGCCGGTGACGGCTTTCAAATGGGCCTACGGCCACCTCATCGCCGCATCGGGCGTCGCCGATCTCGTGATGGTTCTCGAAGTGTTGAAACGCGGCGTCATTCCCGGCATCGCGACTCTCGGCGAAGTGGACCCGCTCATCGCGCCTTTCCCGATCTCGCGCGAGGCGGCGACGCCCCGCAGTGACATCGCCCTGCTGATCTGCCGCGGCTTCGGGGGGATGAATGTCGTTCTCGTGGTGCGGGGAGCCTCGTGAGATGCGCAACGGAATTGACACCGTCGAGATCTCCCGCATCGAGAAGCTGCTCGGCGATCTCGACGAAGCCGCCCTGCGCGATTTTTTCTCCGATGAGGAACTGAGTGACGCGGGAAAAGGGAGCAGTCCCGCCCGTGCCCAGAAGCTCGCGGCCCGCTTCGCGGCGAAGGAAGCCTGCTGCAAACTTTTTCCCAAAGAGATTTGCCTTGGCACGATCGAGCCCTACGATTTCTCGGTCTCGCGCGACGGCTACGGCCAGCCCGGCATCGTCCCGAGCGAGCGCGCCCGTGCCGTGATGAACCGCCACCGCGTCGCCCGTATCTCCCTCTCCATGACCCACACCGATACCAGCGCGACCGCGATCGCCTCGATCGAGCCCGGAGAAGTGATCGTGCCCTGGTACGGGAAGTTCATCTACCACGTCCTGCCCCTGCGCCGCCGCGTCGTGATGGAGAATCTGCACCGCGTCTTCGGCGAGACCCTGACAGAGCCACAGATCGCCGGGATCGCGCAGGCCTTTTACGGGCATCTCGTGAAGTTTGTCGGCGAGTTCGTGACGCTGCCCTTTCTGTCCGACGCGAGGAAGGAATTGCTCATCCGGATCGAGGGTGGCGAGCATCTTCTCGCCGCTCTGGCGCAGGGCAGGGGAGTGCTGCTGCTCGCCGGTCACTTCGGCAACTGGGAAGTATCGACCGTCGCCGGCATCGCCCGGTTTCGGGACTACCATGGCCGTTTTCATTTCATCCGCCGCCCCCTCAAGCCGAAGTGGTTCAATGACTTTATGATGCGGCGTTTCCGAAAGGCGGGATTCGGGACGCTCGACAAAGCAGGCTCGCTCGACGAGATCCTCGAACTGCTCGAGCAGAATCACATCGTCGTCTCGATCTTCGATCAGTTCACGGTGAAGAAATACGGCATACCTTCGGAGTTCTTCGGGCATCCCGCCCACACCTTTAAAAGCCTCGCGGTCCTCGCGCAGTTCACGGGTGCGGCGGTGATCCCCTCGTCGAGCTGGCGCGAGCCGGATGGGACGCATGTGCTGCTCTTCGAAGCACCCGTGGAGATCGTGACCGAGGGCCGCACACGGGACATCATCTCGGCGAATACAAAACGTTTCAACGAAGTGCTCGAGCGCATCATCCTGCGGCATCCAGAGCAGTGGATCTGGATGCACAAACGCTGGAAGAAAGTGCGCGAGGACAAATAGAGGCGATCGCAACCGAGAGCACGATTGACGGCTCGATCTCTATGGGGCAAGATGAATTTAGATCGATTATTTCTTTTTGATGAAATTTGACCCCTCTGCTCCTCTCCCGTGGGAAAACCTTGGTCCTCATCTCGCGAAACCCCGTAAGCGGGTTGGCATGGTCATCGATCAGGTTCGTTGTGTCGGCTGTCACGCCTGTTCGATTGCCTGCAAGACCGAACACGACGTGCAATTGGGCGGGTTCCGGATCCGAACCCACTATCTCGATCATCCGGAGCGACCGGTACACGGATTTCTCCCGATGATGTGCATGCATTGTCAGGATGCTCCCTGTATCACTGCCTGTCCCAATGACGCGATCGTCCGCCTCGACGACGGGCGGGTCGAGATCTCGAAGAGCGATTGTGATATGGATACCCGCTGCGTGAGCGCCTGCCCCTACGGAGCAATCCACATCGACCGTCAGCAAATGAAGGCGGACAAGTGCAACTTCTGCGTGCCGCGAACGGACGTCGGTCTCGAGCCCGCCTGCGTCGAGGCTTGCCCGACGGGGACGCTGCTCTTCGGTGACCTCGACGATCCGGAAGATCCGGTCGCGATCCTCGCGGCCGCCAAGGGGGCGCAGGCGATGAAGGCGGCGGCCGGGACGAGACCGTCAGTGGTCTACATCGGGCTGGAATCGTGGATGGAGAAGGACAATCCCGGTGTCCAACTGCAAAGCGGAGAAAGCGGTGTGATCTACGAGCAGGGCGACGCGCCTCCGGCGCACGTCGGCGAAACCCGGAAGAAGCCAACTACCAGACCTGAACCCGAAAACTAAGATGACCCCGCGCGTTCCCTTTCCTTTCACTCCCTTTACCCGTCGCGACTGGATCAAGCTGACCGGTGCCGCAGCCCTCACCCCCGGGCTTGGCGCGGCGGCTTCGCCCGGTCCCACCGCTTTCTATCGCCCGATCGACTACACGAAAGCGAAGGCGATCCCCACGATCTGCTTCGGCTGCACGACGCAGTGCGGGGTGCTCGGCTGGGTGGAAGACGGAAGAGTGCGGCGGATCAGTGGAAATCCGCTCGACCCGAACAGCCGGGGGCGGATCTGCGCGAAGGCGAACGGGGTCATCGATCTGACCTATTACCCGGAGCGCATCCTCCACCCGCTGCGTCGCACCGGTCCCCGGGGTTCCGGGCAATGGGAGCGCATCACGTGGGATGAAGCGCTCGATGAGATAGCGGCGCGCATGCGAAAGCTGAAGGAAGAAGACCGTGCTCATCATCTCGCCGTGCAGGTCGGACGCGACAAGACGCAGGGGCTCATGCAGCGATTTCTCCATGCTTTCGGCAGTCCTCAGCAGCTGAACCGGCGGGCGATCTGCTCGAGCAACCCACGGGTCGCGAACATGTCCTACTTTGGTGAATCGGTCGACTGGGACACGGGCGATTACGAGCAGTCGAAGCTGATTCTGAATTTCGGAGCAAATCCGATGGAGGCTCATCAGGGCGGAATGGGCGCTCTCCAGCGCATCCAGAAAGCCCGCTGTGACAAAGGAGCCCGGCTCGTGACATTCGAAGTACGACCCAGCGCGACCGCGAGTGTTTCGGATGAATTTTTCCCGGTCCGCGCGGGGACAGACGGAGCGATCGCCATGGCCATGGCACACGTCATCGTGAAGAACCAACTCCACGATGCCGACTTCTGGGATCGCTGGTGCAACATGCCCTTTGCGGACATCGAGAAGCATCTCGAGCCGTTTACCCCCGCCTTTGCCGAGGCCGAGAGCGGTGTGCCTGCGGCCGACATCGAGCGGCTCGCGATCGAGTTTGCGAAAGCCGCGCCACACTGCCTCACTCTCATCAACCGGGGAATCACGAAGCATTACAACGGAGCCCACGCGGGCCGGGCCGCCCGTCTCCTCGACATCCTCGTTGGCAATATCGGACGGCCCGGAGGGTTCACGATGACGACGCGCAGTGCGTGGAAGGGGGGATGGGGCCAGGACGGACTACCCGAGACGGAATTCCCGAGTCCGGCGCCCCCTGCGCCTCCGGCATGGTTGCCGGGGACGACGATGTTCGCAGAACTTCCGGAATCGGTGCAGGCGCGGGTTAAAGCGTTTCCGAAATCGTGGCAGGAAAAATACTTCGGCGAACTCTACACCCCGAGTGAGTACCCGCTCTCCTGGCAGTGGCAGGTGATGCGGGTCGGGCAGCTGGTCTATCCCTACCTGAAAGAGGGGCGGGCGAAGTTGGACACCTACATCAGCTACACTTTCAACAGCGCCTACAACTACCCCGAGGCTAGTCTGGCGCGCGAGGTGCTCCTTGACGAAACGCTGCTACCCTTCCACATCGCGATCGATGTAGTCATGAGCGAGACCAGCGCCCTGGCCGACATCATCCTGCCGGAAGCGGCCGCTTTTGAGCGATGGGATCCCCAGGTGACCAACGCCTACGATCTGATTCCTTTCACCGCGATCCGCCAGCCCCTGCATCCTCCACTCGGCGAGGCCAGGAGTGTGCTCAGGATCTTCCGGGATCTAGCCCGTCGCGTCGGGCACGGGATGGATGCCTATTTCGCCTTTGAGGAAGAGGAAGAGTTTTACAAGGGCTGGTTCAAGAATCTGCCCATCACCTGGGAGGAGTTCAAACGGCGTGGTATCTGGTACGACGAAAAACGGTCCAAAGACTACGAGTTGCACGAGCAACCCGTCCCCGAATCCGAACTCGCCGGTGCCGCCTTTGATGAGAAGACAGGCATCTACAGCGTCGAGAAAAAGGGCAAAGCCTCGGCGATCGGCGTGAAGCTCGCGGACGGATCGGTCGTGCGCGGATTCCCCAGCCGCAGCCGCAAGGTCGAGGTGATGCAGGATCTGTTTGTGCAGGGCGCGAAATACGCGGGGCTGCCCGCCGACGATCCCTGCGGCAATCCTTTGCCGACCTATTTTAAAGTGCCTTCCCATGTCGACATGAAAGAGGACGAGTTTCACTGGGTCACCTTCAAATGGAATGCTCACACCCAGTCCCGCTCGAACTACAGCAAGCGACTGGCCGAGATCATTCACACGAACCCGATCTGGATGCACCCCGACGCAGGAAAGAAACTGGGTGTGAAAAGCGGCGACACCATCGAGGTCACCGTGAAACGTCCCAAAGGCAATACCTACCGGGCCGGAGAGGAAAAGCCGGTCGGCACGATCCGGCACAAGGTACTGCTCCGTCGCGGCATGCACCCCCGCGTCCTCGCCTGCAGTCACCATTGCGGCCACACCCAGATGGGAATCGTCGGCAACCCTGATCGCCCCGAGGGCCCGGTGCCGGGGATCGAAGGGATGGACCCCGCGTTGCTCACCGACCGGGATCTCCCGAACAACCTCTGGTGGGCCCGGAAAAGAGGCGGCCCCGGGAACGGGATGGCGATCAACGACACTTTCCCGATCGACCCCACGCCTCTCATCGGCACTCAGAACTGGTTTGACTGTGTGGCGACGGTGAAGAAAGTCACCCCGGTATGACTTCCTTGTTTTCGATTGCTCTATGAGCCGGTTGAACTATTACCTGCACCGCCAGCGCGCCAAGCTGATGGTCGGCGCGGAGTAACTGGACATGGCGGACCGGCCTTCCGACGGTGGCGAATTCAAGGGCTGGACGGCGATCGCCGGCGCTGTGGTGTGGTTTTAGTCCGTATCTCTCCCGTGCCGCTCGACGATTTGGAGGGGAGGATGATTTTTCACGATCCGCCCTGCGGGGAGAACTCCCTGCCACGAAGTCAGGGGATAGACGATGCAGTCGCGTCCGAGGATAGTGCCAGGACTGAGGACACTGTTGCAGCCGATCTCGGTACGGTCGCCGATGATCGCTCCGAATTTTCGCAGACCGGTCTCGAGCACTCCACCCGCGCCGTCGCGCACCGTGACAGGACGACGGTCGAGCCTCACATTCGAACAAATCACCCCCGCGCCGAGGTGCGCTTTGTAGCCGAGGATGGAGTCGCCCACGTAGTTGAAGTGAGGGACTTCGCAATGATTGAAAAGGAGGCAGTTCTTGAACTCGCTCGAGTTCCCGAGGACGCAGTCGCGCCCCGTGATGACATTTCCCCGCACGTAGGCCCCGCTGCGCACGACCGTCCCCGGCCCGATCCAGGCGGGGCCTTTGATGACGGCATTGGCCTCAACCACCGCGCCGGGGGCAACATAGACGCGGTCCCCGACGATGGCGCGCGGATCGACAGTACCCTGTCGGGTCGATGACTCAACCCTATCAAGTCGCTCTTCCAGATACGCGGCGATCCGGGAAAGCGCGGCCCAGACGGGCTCATCCGCCGGAAAGAGCGCGGCATGCTCCGTCTCGGCCAAGTCCAGCAGGTCGGAAGGGAGAAACGTCATTTTTTATTCGTGCCCGATGACCCGTGACCCGTGACTCGTGACCCCGTGACCTTATACGGTCATGACGTCTTTTTCCTTCGCTTCGAAGTGGGCGTCGATGGACTTGACGCTTTTGTCCGTGAGGGTCTGGACTTCTTTCTCAAAGTCGCGGAAGTCGTCTTCGGTGATGGCGCTGGCCTTTAGCGCGGCCTTGAGTTTGTCCATCGCGTCCTTCCTCGCGCCGCGGACACGCACGCGACCCTGCTCGGCCATGTCTTTGATTACTTTGACGAGATCACGGCGGCGTTCTTCGGAAAGCTCGGGAATGGGCAGGCGGATGATGCGCCCGTCGCTCGAGGGATTGATCCCGAGCTTCGACTCGCGCAGGGCGCGCTCGATGTCCTGCATGACGGAGGGATCGTGCGGCTGCACCGTGAGCAGGCGTGGCTCGGGAGCGGAGACGAGGGCGATCTGTTTCAGCTGCATCGAGGTGCCGTAGGAGGGGACATGCACGTTGATGTTGTCGAGCAGCGCGGGACTGGCCTTACCGGTGCGGATAGTGGCCATTTCGTGAGAGACAAAGTCGGCCGCCTTGTCCATCGCATCTTCGGTTTCGAGGAGAAAAGTTTCAGGATCCATGAGGTCTTTCAGTCTTGGTTGGTTGAGGCATTCTAGAATCGCATCGGGTGAAAGCAACCGGTCGTCTCAGGCACAGACGACGGTGCCGACATCTTCACCGGTGAGAGCCCGCTGGATGTTGCCGGGGACGGTCATGTCAAAGACGACGATGGGGATGGAGTTGTCCTGGCAGAGGGTGAAGGCGGTGCCGTCCATGACCTTGAGGTTGCGGGAGAGGGCCTCTTTGTAGGTCACGGTATCGTAACGGACGGCGTCGGTGAACTTGTTAGGGTCTTTGTCATAGACTCCGTCGACTTTAGTCGCTTTAAAAATGACGTCGGCCCCGATCTCGCTGGCGCGGAGGGCGGCGGTGGTATCGGTCGTAAAGAAAGGATTGCCGGTACCGGCGCCGAAGATGACGACGCGGCCCTTCTCGAGGTGGCGGATCGCGACGCGGCGGATGAAACTCTCGGCTACATTCTTCATCTCGATGGCCGTCTGCACCCGCGTGGGGACGCCGACGGCCTCGAGCATGCTCTGGACCGCGAGCGAGTTCATGACCGTGGCGAGCATGCCGACGTAGTCAGCGGTGGCGCGATCCATGCCGCGACCGGCGGCGGCTGCCCCGCGCCAGAAGTTGCCGCCCCCGACGACGATGGCGATCTCGAGACCGGTCTGGGCAGCGGCTTTGATCTGATGGGCGATCCCCTCGACGATCTCGGGGGATATGTTGTCTTCGCTGCCCGGTTCGCGAAGAGCTTCGCCGGAGAGTTTCAGGATGACCCGTTTGTACTTTATGGACATAAGATGGACGCTGCGTGGTTCTTTCACCCTCCGCCAATTGGATTGATTTTCAAAGGGCAATCTCAACATGCCCCGAGAATGGTGCCGACGGGGAGGCTCGTCCCGCGAAGGAACTCGCCCGCGCTTAGCCGCTTGCGGCCCTCGAGCTGGAGATCCCCCTGGAGGACGATGGCGCCGCTGCCGCAATTGACGACGAGGCGGGTCCCGCTCTCGAGGATCGTCCCGGGAGGGCTGGAGTTGCCCTCGGTCAGGATGACGGCCGGGTGAATCTTCAGCTTGCGCCTTTCCTCCCCGAGCGTCAGGAAAGTGGTCGTGCCCGGCCACGGGTCGTAAGCGCGGACGAGCCGCTCGAGGGCGGGCGCGTCCATCGCCCAGTCGATTTCGCCGTCATCACGGAGGAGCTTGCCCGAGTAGGTGACGAGGTTTTCATCCTGCGGTTCGGCCGTGGGGAGCCTCCCGCGAAAAAGGGGGAATCCACGCTCGAGAAGTCGTGGTCCGAGCGTCGCGAGGCGGTCGTGGAGCGTGCCGCCGGTGTCGTCGGGGAGAATGAGGGTCGACTCTTTCAGGATCATGTCGCCGGCGTCGAGTTTCGGGACGATGTGCATCAGGGTGATGCCCGAGTGCGTGTCACCATCCCGAATCGCAGCCTGGATGGGCGAAGCCCCGCGGTGTCGGGGGAGGAGGGACGCGTGCAGATTGACGCAGGCTCTCGTCGGGGTGGAAATGACGACCTTCGGGAGGATTTGGCCGTAGGCCATGACCACGGCGAGGTCGGGGCGAAAGGCGGCGAACTCCGTGATAGCCTCTTCATTTCCCCGCAGGATCTCGGGCTGCCGCACCGGGATACCGTGCGCCGCCGCGAGAACCTTGATCTCCGGAGCGGTGAGGACCTGCCTGCGGCCGACCGGTTTGTCGGGCTGGGTGTAGACCGCGACGACTTCATGACCGTCGGCCCCGCTCGACTGGTGCTCGATGAGCCATTGCAGAGTGGGGAGGGCGATGTCCCCGGTTCCCATGAAAACGATACGCATACTTCCGCTACTCAAGGGCCGGAGAGAGTAAGGTCAAAAGAAATATGCCACTCCGCGATGGCTTGCAATCCGCCCGTGTCGGGTTAAAAAGGGGAGGGGATTCCCCCCCCCTCTTCCACTGCCACTTTTGATTCGAAGTATGAAAGGATTTTTCGCCACCCTCCTCGTTGTTTGCGGTCTCCTCGCCGCCGGCTTCTTTTTGTACGAGCCATATCTCAAGCCGCTCGTTGATCGATTCCGCTCGGGGGATGCCATGACGGACAGCGACAGGATCATCGAAAATGACACGCCCCGTCCCGCTCAGACCAATTCCCCGGCTCCCTCGACGGCTGGATCGAAGGCCGCCCCGCCGGCTGCGAAACCCGTCGCCGCTGCCCCCGCGCCGGTCGCCCCGAAGCCCAAGTCAGAGCTCGAGCAACTCCTCGAGGCCCGTTATCCCATGCCGCAGATATTGCCGCTGCTGACGATCGTCGATCAATGGCGCAGCGTCCCGCAGAACGCCTTCCCCGCCGAGGTCACAGCGAAGGAGACGATCGCTTTTGAACTCGTCATCAATGGCCAGGTCGCCGGTTCGAGCAATGTCTCTCCCGGCACCCCGCTCAAGCCGGTGAGGCTCGCTGGTGACCAGATCGTCGTCGCCAGCCTCGCCGACCCGACCATGAGCACGCAGCTCGCCTTGGACAAAACCGACTTCCGCGAGCGGATTGAGGCCCGCTACGCGCAGTTCGTCGCGGCGAAAACGGCAGACGTCGTGGCGAAACGGGACCGGGCTCGCAAGCTCATCGAGGCAGACCCCGCGCGTCTTGCCCTGCTCACCGGCGAGGCGGCGGCTCCGGCAGCGGCCGGCTCGAAAGATGATCCGCGCTTCGCCGCCGTGAAGGAGAGTCTGCGTCAGGGCGAGGCCGCGAGCGTCACTCTCGAGGAGGCGCTCGCTTTCCGATGGAACGGATCCGAGAAAGTGGGCGGCGAATACGAGGGTTCCTACGACACCGTGACGGTGAATTTCGAAGTGGCGACCATCTTCGGCCGATTCCCTGCAGAGTACAAGGCACTGCTGAAGGGCGGGCGGGTTTTTGCCTGGATCGATCCCATTACGGAGGACCGGCTCTGATGTATGGCCTCTCCCGGCTCCCGGCGGTCGCGGCTCTGCTCATCCTGGCGGGTCCGGCGGTGTTGCGGTCCGACGAGCCGATCGCGCCGATCCCGAGACTGCTGCCTCCTCCAGGTACGGTCGAGCTGCCCGCAGAGCTGAAAGCCGATCTGGAGGCCCGCGTCACCGCCTACGCGGATCGAATTTGGGAGATCGAGCACAAGACCCATGTGGCCGACATCGCCGCCCTCGTGAAGGCGGTCGACTTTGCCCTGCGGTACAACGAGTTTTACTCGGAAAAAGAAATCCCGCTCGCGGCGGATCTGCTCGACCTCGCCGACCGGCGCTACCAGTCACTCGACGAAGAGGATGCCCGCCCCTGGCTGGCGGAGAAAGGCCTCGTCATTCGCGGCTACCGCTCGCAGATCGATGACTCCTACCAGCCCTACGGCCTCGAAGTCCCCGAAACGCTCGACCTCACCCGACCCGTCCCGCTGCTCGTCTGGCTCCACGGACGCGGCGACAAGACGACCGACCTCCACTTTCTTGCGCATTGCCGCACGAAGAGCCAGGCCTTCGGCGGGTTCGTCAAAGACCAGCAAGAGGCCATCATCCTTCATCCTTTCGGGCGGCACTGTGTCGGGTGGAAGCACGCCGGGGAGATCGACGTCTTCGAGGCGATCGCGGCGGTCAAAGCGGACTATCCGATCGACCCCGACCGCATCATCCTCGCCGGCTTTTCCATGGGTGGCGCGGGGGCCTGGCACATCGGCGCGCACTATCGTGACCAGTTCTGCGCGATCCACACCGGGGCGGGTTTTGCCGAGACGAAAGAGTACAACAACATCCGCCCCGAAAATTTCCCGCCCGACTACGAGCAGACTCTCTGGAAAGTCTACGATGTGCCGAACTACGTGCGGAATTTCCTGAACGGACCGCTTCTCTCCTACTCGGGAGCCGATGACAAGCAAAAGGCCTCGGCCGATCTCATGGCCCGCGAATTGGCGAAGGTGGGACACAGCCTGCGTCATGTCATCGGTGCGGGCATGGGGCACAAATACAACGAGGAATCGGTCGAAGAGATCCGTCTCTGGCTCACCGAATCGTGGGCGGCGGGACGGGGGCTCCCTGCTCGGCGAATCGAGTGGCAGACGCCGACGCTGCGCTATCCCGGCTATGACTGGATCCGATTCACCGGACTCGTCAAGCATTGGGAGAATGCGGAGGCCACCGCCGTCAGGGACGAAGGGAAAAAAGAGATCGCCATCGAACTCAGCGGCGTCAGGGCCTTCGAGATTTCGATGGGGCCTCGCGAAAATCTCGCGGGGACCTCGCTTCGCATCGGAGAGGAAACCCTCCGCGTAGACGATCCCGGCTTTCCGGTGAACTCCGTCTCCCTCATTCGGGCAGCGGGAGGAGAGGGGAAATGGACCTGGGGCGAACCCTCGCAAAACACAAAAAGGCGGGGCGTGCAGGGGCCTATCGACGACGCCTTCCTCTCCCGCTTTGTCGTCGTCGCGCCCGACCTGCTTCCCTCCGGCGAAAAGGCGGCGCGCTGGCTCGACTTCGAGCTGAACCACTTCCGCGAACGCTGGCGCACCCTCATGCGCGGAGAGTTGCCCGAGAAGTCCGCCGACGAAGTCGATTCGGACGACATCGCAGACGCCAACCTCATCCTCTGGGGAGATCCCGCGACCAATCCCCTCATAGCCGAGATCGCATCAAAGCTGCCGGTGCAGTGGGGCGACGGATCCTTTACCCTGCGCGGCGAGACCTACACGACGGCGGATCACGTCCCGGTCCTCATTTTCCCCAATCCCCTCAACCCGGATCGCTACGTCGTCATCAACAGCGGTCTGACCTTTCGTGAAGGGCACGACAAGACCAACTCCCAGCAGAATCCCAAGCTGCCCGACTGGGCCGTCATCGGGCTCGACCGCGACCCCGATGCGCTCGCTCCCGGCCGTGTCGTGAAGGCCGGATTCTTCGACGAGGCCTGGAAATAGAACCGGGAACGCATGATCGCTTTTTCCCATTCCGGCCATGACTACGGCGTTCTCGTCTCACGGTGGCAGGCCCTCGCGGTGCGACTCGATCTGAAATTATCGGTGCTCTGCGAAGCGGGCACTTATCCCGTCATTGTCCTCGAGAATGCGCAGGCTATCGCCGGGGAACCCGACGGGGTCTACCTCAGTGCCGGCGTCCACGGTGACGAATGTGCGCCGCTGTGGGGGCTCCTGCACTGGGCCGAGAGCGAGCCGGCCATCCTGCGGACGCGGGCTGTCGTGATTTTCCCCTGCCTCAATCCCCATGGTCTCGTCGAGAACACGCGGCGCGATGAAAATGGGGTCGATCTGAACCGCTGTTTTGAAAATCTCGAGTGTCCTCTCGTCCGCGCCTGGACTGACTTCCTCGACGGGCGGCGCTTCGCTCTGTCCCTGAATCTGCACGAGGACTACGACGCCGGCGGCATCTACCTCTACGAACTCGCCCGGGACGAATCGCGAGGAGAGTCGCTGCTCGCCGCCTGCGAAGAGATCATCCCGCGGGAAATGGCCAGCACCGTCGACGGATCTGACTTTCATCGCGGGCTCCTCACCCGCAGCGGCGACCTCGAAAAAGTGGTCGAAGAGGATCTTGGCGGCGGCTATCCCGAGGCGATCCTCCTCTTCCTCCGCTACAGCCGCGACTCCTACACCTTCGAGACACCGAGTGAGCAGGACCTCGCTACCCGCATCCGGGCGCACGAGGAATTCATAAGCGCTGCGCTCAGGGAACCGGGCGATCCGCCCGCAGGTCCGGACTGACCCGAGTCCGCCGAAAACAGTGAGTCCGCCGAACACGGACGCCCCGGCGGTGCGTCCCTACCGAAACAATACGAGGCCAAAGATTGGACGGCAGCAAAATCCGCTTATTTCCGTGCCATTGCGGCCTGACCTGATCAGACCGATCAATTCTTCAGCAGCCCGCGAGCGACGAGATTGTTGAGACGGCGGGACACCGAGACGACGCCGTCGATGACCGCTTCGCTGTAGGTGCGACCGTCGCGGGTGTCGATGCCGTGTCCGGGATCGAGCTGGCGCAGCCCCTCGAGGGCGGGGTCTTCGTGGTGGAAAAGCTCGACGAAGACATATTCCAGTTTCCCCGTCTTCGCGGCAGCTGCGAGCAGCGCCCCGATCCAGCCATCGTCAGTGCTGAGACAGCCCCGGGTCGTCTTTGCCGAGGCGTGGAACATGCCCATCTCATCTGCGGCGGCGATTTCAGCGATGAGCGCCTCATTCTCCGGGATGCTGAGGGTCGAGTCCCCACAATGCGCGGCATCGATCATGATTTTGAAAAACTTCGTACCGAGTTCGGCATTGGCCGCCTTCACAAACTCCCAGCACTTCTGCACGTCGGTGAACGTCTGGAACTCGCCTCCGCGGAGGAACTCGATGTGCCAGTTCTTCACACAGCTATTGGCGATATCGGCCTCGCGATAGGCGCGGCAGTGGGCTTTGGCATTCTGGGCCACGGCCGCCTCGAAGTCGGCTCCGGTCTTCGGCGTCGCGCCGGGTTTCATCCACTCTTCGATCGAGGTCGAAGCGACCTGGGTGATCCCGTACTTTTTTGCCACCTCGATCCCGGCCACGAGCATCCCTACGACGGCATCTTCATCGGCAGGGTCCATCGGATTGGCGCCGCCCACCATCATGATGAGGTGCACCTCGAGCCCGAGGGCACGAAGACCGCTGATGAGCTCGTCCATGTCGCCTGCATGGACACCGGGGAAAACGGTGATCTGGGCACTCTGGATCTTTACCGGCGACGCCTCCGTCAGCGCCGTCATCTCCGCGACGATGAGGAGAACGCCGTCTTCCCCCCGCGGGAGACGACCGTCGCCGTCAGGGACGAGCCCGCCGATAAACTTGATGTGTGTCGGGACCACGCCAAGCTCCACGTTTGTCTTCAGAGAAATCGATTCAGCCATGGGATCTGATCAGCGGGGATTTTCGGAAAGAGGGATTCTGCCTCAGGCGAGAGCCGGTTGCAGATTGCGCATCAGAGAAATCTGCTGGCCCACTTCGGCACCGATTTGACGCCAGTGCTTGAGTTTTTCCCCCGAGATCTTGATTTGTTCGCTGACAGCTTTTTCGAGTTCCAGGTAGCTTTCACTGAGCTGCTCGGAAAGTTCGAGGAGGGTGTCGTAGGCTTCCCGGCGGGTCGGACAGGCGATCTTCCAGGTGCCGCCGGTGGCGATCTGGGCTTCGACGCGCGCCCTCATTTCACGTAGCTCAGCGAGCACGATCTTCTCCTCCGGGACGCGACGGAGTTCCGTCGCCAGACCGAGCTTGGAGAGCGTCCAGATGGCCCATTTCGTCGGATCCCACTGCCAGGGCTTCACCCCGTTGCGGTAGTCGTGCTGAAAGGAGTGGTGGTAGTTGTGGTAGCCTTCGCCGAAGGTCGGGATCGCCATGATCCAGCTGTCGCGGGCGCTCGTTCCCGAATCGTAGGGCTGGTTGCCGATCGTGTGGCAGAGCGAATTGATGAAAAAAGTGCAGTGCTGCACGCAGACGAGACGGGTCACCCCGGCGATGAGAAAGGCCCCGAGAGCGGAGACCCAGCCGCCGTAGAGAAAGCCGAGCACGGCGGGGAGGACGAGGCCGACGAGCATACCGATGCGCTGGTGGTGCTTGTGCTGCCAGATCACGAGCGGGTCCTTCTTGAGATCGGCTACGTTGGCGAGGGGACGGGGGTAGAGCTTGAAGAAGATCCAGCCCATGTGCGCCCAGAAGAAGCCGCGGGAGATGCTGTAGGGGTCGTCGTCCTCATGATCGACGTGCTTGTGGTGCTCGCGGTGGTCCGAGGCCCAGTCGAGGGCAGAGTCCTCGAAAGCGCTCGCTCCGAAGAGGAGGGTCGTCAGTTTCACCGCCTTGCCGGCCTTGAAAGCCTTGTGGGCGAAGAGACGGTGGTAACCGAGGGTGATGCTCATCCCCGTGACAATAAAGTAAAAGACGAACAGGGCCACCTGGAAGAAATCAATCCCGAAGTGATAGATGTAGATCGGGGTGCCGATGAGAGCGGTGAAGAAGGTGACAATGAGAAAGATACTGGATACCCAGTTGATGCGGTCTAGCGGCAGTTTTGGAATCATACAAATTTTAATAGAAGGAGATACGTTCTTCGAACGAAAATAGAAAGGCGTGAAAGGGTTTGCCCAAAATGCCCCCGGACGGACGAACCGCACGGGGGCTGAAAGATCAGGTAATCTGAGGGATTAGAGGCTGCGATAGCGTTTGCCACCGCCGCGGTCATCACGATCACCCCGGTCTCCGCGATCACCCCGGTCCCCGCGATCACCACGGTCATCACGACCGCCGCGATCATCATGATCTCCGCGAGGGCGTCCACCGCCACCGCCACCGCCACCGCCACCGCCACTGCGGGGAGGACGACCACCGCCACCGCCGCCGCCATCAGTAGCGCGGCGATCTTCTGCCTCGCGAACGCGTAGATTCCGGCCTCCGAGGTCAGCCCCGTCGAGTTGAGCGACCGCCGCCTCTCCCATCTCGCGACTGGAGAGGGTCACGAAGGCAAAGCCGCGTTGCCGACCAGTCTCCCGGTCGAGGGGCATGTGTAGATCGACAATGGGCTCGTATGCCGCGAGAACTTCGCGAAGGTCGGATTCCGTAGAGTCGTAAGACAGATTTCCAATATACAGTTTCATCAATTCTAAACCGGTTGCTGGTCCTCAGTTTTCCAGGCAGCTGCATCTCTGTCCGGGAAAAACGGGTGACCGTGGTCAGAATCGAATTGCCAGGGAGTGATCATAGATGCCCGGGAAGGTCCATTACTAGGGTTCCTCATTTTTAAGAAAAACCAACTTGTTTCCAAGAAAATATTGCGCCAAAAGGCCGATTTTTTGGGACGCGAAAGCGCCCCCAGCTTAGACGAGACCAAGGACGATGTCCATGCGGCGGGCGATGTCGGCGAGGCGTTCGCGGTTGCCCCCGGCGACCTCGGCGGCGGCCCAGCCTTCGTAGTCGATCGCGACGAGTGCTTTCCGCACTTCTTCCCAGTTGATCGTGCCATCCCCGAGTTTTGAACCGAACCCGGCGCCGAGTCCTTCGCTGCGGTGTTTACGCTCGTCCCATTCCTTCACATCGAGCTTCCCGATGCGGGGTCCGAGGATCTCGATCCAGTGTTCCGGCACGCCCCAGCGGACGTTGTTCCCGATATCGAAATAGGCCCCGAAATTCGGGTGGTCGATCTCGTCGACGTACCGCTCCATGTCAAAAGCGCTGATGAGAAAGCTCGCCCAGACATTCTCGATGAGGATTTTGACCCCGTAGCTCTCCGCCGCCGCCAGACCCTTGCGCAGGATCGCCTGGGTCCCCGTCCAGCTTTCCATGAGCGGGCGCTTCTGGTCATAGCGGGCCACGAAGAGCACTGAAGAGGCCCCGACATCGTGAGCGAACTTCACCGCCGTCTCGAGATCGGGATTGTCCGCGTTGACGATGCCGTGGACTTCGAGTCCCGATTTGTCGATCGCCTCGAGATAGGACTTCAGCTCGGTATGGTCTCCGGTTCTAAGCTCGGTGCCGTCGAAGCCGACCTCTTTCAGCATTTTGAACTGATCGACGAGGGACAGGTCCGGCTCTTTGACCATGTTGAATTTCAGCCCCTTCTTGATGCGGCCGGTCAGTTTCGTGACCGTGGCGGGGGCGGCAGCGGCGGCATCTCCCGAGACGGCCGGAGCGGCCTGCGCGAGAAGAGTGGGGGAGAGGGCGGAGGCACCGAGGACCGGTGCGGTGCGGGCGAAGAAATGGCGTCGATTCATGTGCCGCTATCAATGCAGAGACCCGCCCCGCCCGTCAATCAGGAAAGCGCCGTGATCGGGGGAGGGTGGGGCGCTGGTGTCTCAATAAAGAAGCGTCCAGGGAGCGTCGGGGAATTTTTCGGCGGCTTCCATGCGGGCCCCGATGTCGCCGGAGAATCCCCACGACATCACCTGCCACTTGCCTTCGGAGTCTTTCTTGAGCAGGGCAAAAAGATCGAGTTCGAGCTGGAAGGCCGCGTTCTCATTTTCGGGGGCGGTGCCGTCTTTCGTCGCAACACTGCCGCTGAAGCTGGCCCAGCCCGCATGCGCACGGAGGTCGCCGGTGAACTCGACCGCCTTGCCGGCGTGGGCGGCGACGGGCCCGCGCATCGCGTCCATGATCGCCTTGCGTTCCGGCGTGCCGGGGGCGGGACTGGCGACCGTGATCCGCTCGAGTTTTTTTTCAAAGGTGACTTTGCCGGGGGCCTTCAGCTTCAGCAGACCGCCGCCGCCCTCGATCAGTTCCCCCTCGCCGATCGAGAGCGTCTCTCCGTCGAGCTTGAGGACGACTTCCTCGGATTGCTCTGACCCCTCGATCGTGTACTGGTAAATGGCGGTGATGAGTCCGTCTTTGATCGTGCCGGAGAAGGTGCCCTCGGCGCCGTGGACCTCGCCCGTCGGGATCCAGAATTTCGAGCCGTAGACCTCTTCGCCCTCGATCGAGAGGACCACGCGGGTCGCCTCTTCGGGGCTATTGAGTTCGTAGAAGACCGTGTCGGCAAAAGCGTTGCAGCCGAGGATCGAGATGAGGAGGAGAGCGAGTGTGGTTTTCATGAGGTGGAGCGGAAGACGGCACCTTCGCTCTTCAGGCGATGATGTCATGGATCACTTTGGCTTCGTCGGTGACACCGGTGAGGCGGTAGTCGAGACCGGCGTAGCGGTAGGTGAAGGTGGAGTGGTCGAAACCCAGCAGGGCTAGGATCGTCGCGTGCAGGTCGCGCACGTGGACGGGATCCTCGACGGCGGCGAAGCCGAACTCATCGGTAGCGCCGTGGACATGGCCGCCTTTGACCCCGCCGCCGGCGAGCCAGGTGGTGAAACCGTAGTGATTGTGGTCGCGGCCGCGCTGTTTGCCGGCGTTGCTGCCGGGGGTGGGAAGTTCCACGGCGGGGGTGCGGCCAAATTCACCGCCCCAGATGAGCAGGGTCTCGTCGAAAAGGCCGCGCATTTTGAGATCCGTCATGAGGGCGGCGATGGGTTGGTCGGTGCGCCCGGCGAGGGGCTTGTGTTCGAGGATCTCGTCGTGGTTGTCCCAGGGCTGGCCGTCGCCGCTCCAGAGTTGGATGAAGCGCACGCCGCGTTCGAGGAGACGGCGGGTGATGAGGCACTGCCGGGCGAAGGCGCCCTCGCCTCCGGGCTTGGTGCCATACATCTGATGGACCCACTCGGGCTCTTTGCTGATGTCGAAGGCGTCGCTGGCCTCGACCTGCATGCGGTAGGCGAGTTCGTAGCTTTGGACGCGGGCCTCGAGCTGCGCGTCATCCTGACGGGCGGCGAGGTGGGCCTCGTTGAGCTCGGCGAGCAGATCGAGCTGACGTCGCTGTTGCTTGCGATCGAGGGTGGGGTTTTTGATGAACTCGACGAGCTTGTCGACCGTCTCGTGGTTGGTGTTGATGTAGGTGCCCTGGTAAGCGCTCGGGAGGAAGGCGGATTGCCAGTTTTTGGTGCGGCGGATCGGCATGCCGCCGGGACACATCGCGATGTAGCCGGGGAGGTTCTGGTTTTCGCTGCCGAGGCCGTAATTGACCCACGATCCGAGACTGGGGCGGTGGAGGCGGGATTCCCCGCAGTTCATGAGACCGAGGGAGGGCTCGTGATTGGGGACGTCGGCGTGCATCGAGCGGATCACGCAGATGTCGTCGGCGTGCTGGGCGACGTTGCGGAAGAGTTCGCTGATCTCGAGCCCGCTCTTTCCGTATTTTTCGAATGTAAAAGGCGAGGCGAGGCCGGCCCCGGTGGGGCGTTCGGTTTTGAGGAGGTTGGGCAGCGCCTTGCCGTCATGCTTCGTGAGCATGGGCTTGGGATCGAAGGTATCGACGTGCGAAGGCCCGCCGTTCATGAAAAGGTGGACGACACGTTTCGCCTTCGGGACAAATCGGGGACTGCGGACGGCGAGCGGATTGAGGGGCGCAGCCCCGGCCGACCCGGTCCCGAGAAGATTGCCGAGGGCGAGGGAGCCGAATCCCATGCCGACGCGGGTCAAGAGCTCACGGCGGGTCAGGAAGTGGTGCTCGAGCTTGGGATTGTGATCGTGGAGTGACATGGGAAAGGGGATGGGTAGGAGTTCGAATGGCAGGGCCCCGGTTCAATCGACGAATTGGAACTCGTTGCTGATCATGAGGACGTGGGCGAGCTGGGAAAGCGGGCTTTGCGGGCGGGGGAGATTGAGGGGCCATTTGCCGGCGCTCAGGAAGTCGCGGGCAGAGTCAGACCAGAGCACGTAGGGCGCACCGGGGCTGTCCTGAATCTCAATGCGTGGCGTCCAGCTGTAGGAGTCGCTGTTCTCGTTGCCTCCGGGTCCGGCGGCGAAGGTGAGGATGTCACCGGCTTTCACCGCCAGGTTTTCGAAGCGGAACTCGTGGGCTTTTTCCGGCAGAATCAGTTTTTCCTGGAGCAGTCCGGTGCGGCTGTGAATGACCCGGGTCTGGATGCCGTCGCCTGCCTTGGTGGCGTGTTGGAAGGGGGCGATGACGCGAAGGGTGGCGTCGAGGGGCGCGACCCAGCGGAGGACATTGGCGGTTTTGCCGCCTCCGGTGTGGCCGCTCATCCGGGTGCCGCTGAGCTGCCAGTGGAGGTAGCCGCGCGCGGGATCCGGAAATGTCTCACTGACGCTCCATCTCGTTCCCTTTTCCTTCGATTGGTGAAAGTGTTTGAAGGGGGTGAAATCTCCCACTTGGAGAGGGGTTCCGGGGCTGGCCGGGGAGACATCGGCGAAGCCGTATTGCCAAGTGTAGGGAGTGCCGGTCTGGAGCCCGGCGGCGTCGTCGATGAAGTGGGCGGCAACCTCGATTTCCTTTTCCGACGGGTCGCGCAGGAGAACCCGCCGGTAGACGGTTTTGAGAGATTCGGAATCGATTTTGCCCTTCGGCACGGGGACTTTTTGAGCGATGCGATCCGACTGGTCGCGGGCGAAAGGGCTGTTGATGAGGAAGAGGGCCTGTTGCGGCACGGTCGTGTCGGAGCGGACCGGGCTGTGGGTGTCCGGGTTGGCGAAGTCGAAGACCGCCGGGACGGATTCCTGTTGAAAGCGGTCAACGAAGAGGTAGACGCTGCGACGGGTGTCAGCAGCTTTGTCCGTGAAGAGGGTTGGACGGCCGCCCATGCTCGCGGGAACGAGGGACTCGCTCGTTTGCAGCATGGTGTCGCGCATGGACTCGTAGTCGAGACGGCGGCGGTTCTGATGCGTGAGCAGTTCGTTCTCGGGGTCTTTTAAATCTTTGTCAGGGGTGGTGGTGGAACTCTGTTGCCAGGTGCGGGAGTTGAGGATGTGCCGGTGCAGGTTCTTGAGGGACCAGCCCTCGTCCATGAAAGTGGCCGCGAGGTGGTCGAGGAGGGCGCGCTGAACGGGTTCGGAAGTCTCGACGCCGAAGTCGCTCGTTTGGCTGACGAGAGCGTTGCCAAAGTGCTGCGCCCAGACGCGGTTGACGATGACGCGGGCGGTCAGCGGGTTGTCACGGTTCGTCATCGCCCGGGCCAGTTCGAGGCGTCCGCTGCCTTTGGTAAATGTCTCACCACCAAACATCGTGAGATAGCCGCGCGGCGCCGGATCGCCGCGCCGGCCGACGTTGCCGCGGATCATGATCCGCTCGTCGCGGGGTTGTTCGCGGTCTTTCATGGCCATGGCCCGTCGCGGGGCGCCGGGAGACTCGAGATCAAGTTTGTTGATTTTGTTTTCGAGTTTGACCATCTCGAGACGGTCCTTCTGAGTGAAGAAGCGGTGGATGTCGCCGACATTGACACTCATGGGGGACTTGCTGTCCATGAGGAGGGCCCGGACCGCCTGCCAGTCCGGATTGTCGGGCTCGTCGCCGCTCATGCAGGTCACGAAGATGTCGGAATAAAGCCGGGCGACATCGTCGAAGGACTTGGGGGCGGGGCGTTTTGCAAGCTCGTTGCGGACCACCGGATTGACAGGGCTGTCGGCTTTGGCGAGTTCGGCGCTGATGACCGCCGCTTTGGCCGCGAATTGGTCGTCAGGCAGTTCAGCAAATTTTTTCCAGGCGAGCAGCACCGGGTGCGGAATGTCACCGGCGGTGTGGACTTTGAAGAGATCGACGAAGCTGAGAGCGATGCGGTCACGAAGCTCGGCCTTGCCCGCTGCCCCGCGGAACTGTTCGTCCGCCATCGCTCCGGCCTTGCGCACGAAGGAGAGGTAGACACGGAGCCGCTCGGCGTTGCGAAGTTCGTCGTAGACCTGCTCGTGCATTTGCAGTTTTTCCTTTTCGACCTCGGCGACACCGGTGTTGTAGGCCTCTACAGCCGCCGTATCGTCAGGATATCCGATGATGGGAAGCTGGGCGGGGATCTCGCTGGAGCTGAAGATGCTGAAGAGCGCGTAGTAGTCCTTCGTCGGGATGGGGTCGTATTTGTGATCGTGACAGCGGGCGCAGGAGACGGTGAGACCGAGGATGCCGCGGCTGACGACGTCGATGCGGTCATCGGTCTGGAGAATCGTATCACCCTGGAAGGAGTCGTTGACCGTGAGAAAGCCGAGGGCCGCGAGCGAAGGATCGCCTTTACCGGCCTCGACGAGGTGGTCGGCGGCAAGTTGTTGAATGATAAACTCGTCGTAGGGGAGGTCTTCGTTGAGGGCATTGATGACCCAGTCACGATAGGTGTAGGCGTGGGGATAGCGAATATCGACGCCGCCGGCGCGGTAGCCCTCCGTGTCGGCGTAGCGGGCGACATCGAGCCAGTGGCGGGCCCAGCGGACACCGTATTGCGGCGAGCTGAGGAGTTCGTCGATCAGTGTGGCGGGAGCCTCGGGTGAGGGATCGCTGATGAATTTCTGAAGATCCGCGTAGGTGGGGAGGAGTCCGGTCAGGGTGAGGTGGAGCCGTCGGCCGAGGGTGGCCCTGTCCGCAGCAGGGGCGAAGGAAAGGCCCGCTTCGGCCTGCTTCGCGGCGACAAAGGTATCGAGAGGGGTTCCCGCGTCAGGAATCGCCGGCTTTTCCGGATGTTCGATCTTCTGAAAAGACCAATGGGATTCCCATGCGGGTTTTTCACTATGGTCGGCGGGTTCTTTTTCGGCGGGCCATGGCATGCCCATGACGATCCATTTTTCGATATTGGCAATGTCGGCGTCACTGAGCTTATTGCCCTTTTTCGGCATGGCCTGGGCACCTTCCTCGTGCTTGATGGCTTTGAGAAGTTTGCTGGCAGCCGCATTGCCCGGAGTCGCGACGAGGCCGTAGTCAGAGCCGCGCAGGATGCCGGCGTGGGTGTCGAGGCGCAGGCCATTTTCATGGCGGTGACCGCCGTGGCAATCGTAGCAGTTGGTCGCGAGGACAGGCCGGACGTGTTTTTCAAAGAACTCGATTTGATCGGCCGGGAACGTTTTCGGTGCCTCGGCCGCCTGCGAAGAAGCCAAGGGAAGCGAAGCGCAGACGACGAGGGTGGCACTGAGGAGGTCGAGAAATGAGGAAGGACGAAAGGTCATGAGGAGGCTGCGTCACAAGGAAAATCTAGCACAAATCGCGGATTTTTCAGGGGACGGGATGCGGTAAGGTCGCGAAGAAAGAGGCGGGAGACACCCGCCTTGAGACACCCACATTGACAAGGGTTTCAAAACTTGGTCCTGTTTTCATCGTGAGCCTGCCATACAGAAATACGGACGACGACGTCCTCGCGATTCGTTCGTTCGGCATTGTTCATTATGTGTTTCCCCTCTTGGGCGGCCTCAGGGCCATTCATTTGCCGGGTCATACGGCGGGACACACGGGATACTTTTGCGAATCACGCGGATGGCTCTTTAGCTGCGATCTCTTCGCGAGTTTCGGTCCCTTTTCCCACCGCCCACCGGTGTTTTTTAACGAGAACTCGGCGTCAGCAAGACGGTCCATCGACAAGGCGTTATCTTTGGATCTGCGGGGAGTCCTGCCCCATCATTGCCGGCAGGCGTCGCCGGAGGCGCAACTGGAGCGGTTGCGGCGTCTGGGGACCACGAGTTGAATTAAGGGGACGCTGCGGGGTCTTTCCCCCGGCGGATTCGTCACTTTTCCAGCGGATTCACCAGCTCAAGAAATCGGAACTTCAAGAAATCCGTATCGGCACTGTAGAGCCGGTTCACTCCATGCTGGTGGAGAAGCGCTGCGAGATGGGCGTCTGGCACGAGGTTCCCACGAACGACGATTCCCTTGGTCGCCGCCTCGTAGTGATCCGTGAAATCATCCTCTTCTCCGATCAGATGAACCCGCGGCAAGTCCATGAGACCGCGCAGATTGGTCCAAGCCGTCTCGGGTGAAAGGGGGCGCTGAAAAATCGACGGGTGGGTCGCGATGCGCAGGTAGGCAAAGACCGTCGGCCAGGCGAGGCAACAGAGGTCGGGATCGCGAGCCCTGTCGAGCACAAATGCTTGCGCTGCCGTATATTCAGGACACGAGGCATTGCTCGCGTAGAGGAGAAGATTGGCGTCGATTGAATAACTCATGCTTCGTCGAGAGCACGGAAAAGGGCCTCTTTGTCAGCGATATCGACCTTCGCCCCCATGTCCGCAGCGTTCCAGGTAAGCTCCACTCGGGCGGCTTTCCCTCGCTCCTCGCGCTGGCGCAATGCTTCTGCGAGCAGGCGCGAAGCGATCTCCCCGAGGGTGGCCTTCTCTTCCCGCTGCAGTCGTTTCAAACCCTCCAGGACGGGTTTTTCAAGGTCGAGAGTGGTTCTCATGCATCAGATGTTACAGGATTCTGCATCAGATGTCAAACTTGCTCGGAACATGGCTTGCAGTGGCGGCATGCCGACTCAATTTGCCGGGTTTCCAGAGGCATCGACGATTCGCAACGTCGTGAACACTACTCGTAGCTCTCCATTTTTCATTTTTTCCGCCCACGATACGGTTTGCCCATCCCAAACGGTCAACCGGGCGGAGGGTTCGGGGGAATCGCCGGCCTGAAAGAGCTTCTCTCCCTGCGCGGGAAAATAGAGTTCGAGATCGACGGAGTATTCGCCAAATGATTGCACGACTCCCCAGCGTTTTCCCCCTTCTTGCACGAGCACGGGTTTGCCCGATGTAACCTTTGCAAGTGGTGCTTGATGAAATGTGATTCCTCTTTTCACGAGGTCATCTCGGACTTTCTGATACTGCGGTTCCGTGAAGACTCCTGAAATGCCGCTAGAGAGTAAGGAGTCGTTCGGAGCCGATGCGACGGGCGGATGCCGGAGTTCCTCGATCAGCGCCTCCCGCGATTCCAGCTGGCGAATTCCCGGTGCGGTCGATTGCACGACCGGATTCACATCCAAAGATCCAAATTTCGCAGCTGGGAGCATCTCCTCGGAGAAGATAGCCTCTTCAATCTGGATAGAAAGGAGCGGCTCCCTATACGGCTTGAGGCGGTTGAGGATTTCGAGAATCTTCGATTGCTGCGCTCGCTCGGCGCGAACGGTGAGCTGCGAGGTCTTCTGATCGAATTTCACTGCCGCCCCTTCCGGAAATGCGACGCCCGCTCGTTCAAAGGCTCCTTGATAGGCCGACTCTTCCAAGATCGCACTCGATCGATCCAACCGTGCGAGTTGCTCCCAAAAGAATCCTGGTATCGAATAGACTTCGGAATACAGATCCTCTTCCGCATGGGATAAGGACATGGCCGTGAGGAGGCATGAGAGAAGTAGGTGCTTCATCGCGCGATGAGTACACAGATCGGATCATCGGTGTCAATGCGGAAGTGCCCCGACATGCGGAAGTGCCAACGCGCGGCGCGAGATTTCGGGAGGTAGGGCGAGGCGTCCCTGCCGAGCCGTCTTGGAAAGGTCGACCCGCCGGACCGACGCAGCGGCTCACCGGGACGGTTCGCCCTACCAGATTCAGCCAAGACGCGAACATCGCCTTCCCTATTCCGCCGGAGTCTCCAGAGGAAAAATCCGCACCTCGCGCCCGGTCACCTGATACCGGCACTGCGCGAGCGACGCGATGTAGCGCAGCGCTTCGGAGGCGGGGACATTCGTGAGACTTAGGGTTATCTGCGTGGCGAGTGTTTCCTCCGACACATCGAGGAGGAAGATCGGTCCTGCAAGGTGGCGATCGACGTCGCCAAAGGCGCATCTTTGAAATCGATACCGGGCAGAATGAGGGTCTTCAGCAGTTCCTCGGCCTCGCGACGAGGCTCGGTCCATTCGTGCTTCGGGAGGATGGCGCTCCTCGAAATGTATTCCAGCCTGCCAGAACTGAAGGTCGAAGATCAATCCAATAAAAAAGACAGCGGCGAATGAGAAGAACCCGAATAGAATCTGATTGGATGTTCGCATCGGAAGATTTTTCCCTAAACAGATCCTACGATGCGGCGCTTTCGTGGAGCAAGTTTCAATTCCGCCCGCGACGCTATTTCCCGGCGGATTCGAAGGGATGTTCGTCGGTGCGACGACGGCCCGAGCGGATCTGCACTATTCTGCCTGCTGCTCCCGCGATGATAAGACCCGAGAGGATCATGACTTCCTCAAATACAAATCCGGAACAGACCACCACGCCGAGGGAGGTAAAGAGCAAAAGAATCTGCAGGAATCGTGACAACGAAGGTCATTGGACGGGATCGGCGATCATGAATCAAGGAAAATTGAAATTGCGCCAGGTTTTTTCAATCCCTGAATCCTGAATCCTGAATCCTGAATCCTGAATCCTGAATCC
>Ga0209390_10001656_pt1 | contig 42169 bp, 38 predicted proteins | sample BON01_FD_187212 | JGI IMG/M metagenome (GOLD analysis project Ga0209390, IMG submission 187212) | Freshwater microbial communities from Lake Bonney liftoff mats and glacier meltwater in Antarctica - BON-01 (SPAdes) (version 2) | ecosystem: Environmental > Aquatic > Freshwater > Ice > Glacier...
CACGCATTGTGGGTATCAGCTGACCGGGCCTTGCTGGCCTTCCATCGGTCGTACACCTCGCGCAGCTTCTTGGGCTTGGCTTGTGCTGGCTTGGCTAATGGAGCCACTGCGGGGGTCTCTATGACCTCGCCAGCGTCCCTGAGGGTGACCTGTTGCGCAGCCTCCCGAAAGGCATTGAGAGCTGCCAGCAGGGCCTCGCGGCCACCGGGCACAGCAGGGTCGAACGCGAAGCCCAGCTTGCGGGCCTCCGCAATGACCAGCGGCAGCACTGCAGCCCGATTGCGCTGGGCCAGATTCACTGCGCTATTCGTGTTCCTGATGTCATTCAATGCGGCCAGCGTGGCAGCCTGAGAGGCCGTGAGACCTGCCAGCGGATCAGCAGGGGCAGGGCGTTGAGCCTGGGTGCCTTTCCGGATCGTCAACGCGGAGTAGCTCGGCGGGCGTGACAAGCTCTGCAGCTCGTCAAGTGCTACACGGATTCCGGGGTCATCCCGTGCGCCTTCGTCATCATGCAGGACCGTGGCCCGGATCCGCTGGGCCAGCTCGGCGGCCAGTTCAAGGGTGACAGAGTCAAGCCGCTGGGGATGCAACTCCAACCGCTTGCGGTCGAACTCGACCAGCATCCTGGCCCGCTCTTGGATGCCCCGTAGATTGGCCTCACGGCAATCAGATGTCCCAAGGGATCGGATGATCTTTTCGCGCCCGCTGTAGGCCGCCTGGACGTCATCAGGGATGAGTGTGCGGAGCTGGAAAACGCCATTCCTGCGATGCAGGCCGGTGAGTTTTGACATGTCAATTTTGGTCATGATCGTTGAACAAAGTGACACACTGAACTGACACACCGGAGGTCCCGAGAGCCGCTATGGGCTTGGAACCCGCATGAATACTGGGTTTCTATCAAATTAGGTGACGAGCCTTGACCCCGGCACTGGCTCCACAGTTAGGGCTGCTTGGTTCCCCACCTGACCCGATTGGCCGCTTTACCATGCGGGAAGGCCCGTCACCACGAATTGTACGTCCTGTGCTTCGTGGTCCGTGACCGACGGGGCCAATTACGTGCTCTGGCACAGGGTTGCCTGCTGGCCGGCATCTAGAATCGCTGTATGTCCTACCTCGTGTTAGCCCGCAAGTACCGTCCGAAGCATTTCGGCGAGATGGTGGGCCAGGAACATGTGGTGCGCGCATTGACCAATGCACTTGAGTCACAGCGGCTGCACCATGCGTATCTTTTCACCGGCACCCGTGGTGTTGGCAAGACCACGGTGTCGCGGATTCTGGCCAAATCGCTCAATTGTGTGGGGCCCAATGGCAACGGGGGCATCACCTCGACGCCGTGTGGTGTCTGCCAGGCGTGCACCGATATCGACTCCGGCCGTTTCATCGACTACACCGAACTCGACGCGGCCTCCAACCGCGGCATCGACGACGTGCAGACGTTGCTGGAGCAGGCGGTGTACAAGCCGGTGCAGGGGCGCTTCAAGGTCTTCATGATCGACGAGGTGCACATGTTGACGACACAGGCGTTCAATGCCATGTTGAAGACACTCGAAGAACCACCGGATTACCTGAAGTTCGTGCTGGCCACCACCGACCCGCAAAAGGTGCCTGTCACGGTGTTGTCGCGCTGCCTGCAGTTCAATCTGCGCCCGATGGCGCCCGAGACGGTGCGCGAGCACCTGGTCCATGTACTGCAGGCCGAGTCGGTGACGGTGGATGCGCAGTCGCTGCGACTATTGTCGCGTGCCGCGCGTGGTTCCATGCGCGACGCCCTGTCGCTGACCGACCAGGCGATCGCGTTCGGCGCTGGAACACTCACCGAAGGCACTGTGCGCCAGATGCTGGGCAGTGTCGACCGCGCCTATGTGCTGGGCCTGATCGAGGCGCTGGCACAGGGAGATGGCAAGACGGTCGTCGACACCGTGGAACAACTGCGGGTCAACGGCCTCAACCCTGCCTCGGTCCTCGAGGAGATGGGCGCCGTGTTGCAGCATATGGCGGTGATGCAGTCCGTGCCGGGCATGTCCGACGACGCCGACCCGGATGCGCAGGAAATCGCGCGGCTGGCCACCCTGATGCCGGCCGACGAAACCCACTTGCTGTACAGCCTGTGTCTGCATGGTGGGACCGAACTCGGACTGGCCCCGGACGAATATGCCGCATTGACGATGGTGCTGCTGCGACTGCTGGCGTTCAAGCCGAACGACCGGCCCGCGCCGGTGCAGGAAAAAAAAACTCTGAATGAGACCCGGCAGGCGCCGGCACGGCCTGCTGTGGGTGCACCCGCCATGGCGCCGCCGCCCATGCCGCAAACCCTGGCACCGCAGCGGGAGATGCAGGCCGGTGCCGGTGCCGTCAATCATCCCCGTCAAGACACCGATACCGATACCGGCGCCAGCGCCAATACGGCAGTAGCCACGGGCGCCACACACGGGAACCCCGTGCCCGGCGCCTTGACCGGTGCTGCCGCGGCCGTGTTGCCGGCCGGGCGCCGTCTGTCGGTGGTGCAGCCCGGCCAGGCCCGTGCGGCGACCGACGCTGGCAATGGGCCCGGTGGCTCCGAGACGGTCGTATCCGCATCCGCCGACCGGGGTTCAGCGGTGCCGGTCCGGTTGCAGGCGGACACCCGTAGCGACGCGGCAAACGCGAACAAGGCGCAACCGGCACTGGTGCCGACCGAAGAGGGCGACTTCTGGTTCGCTACGGTCGGGCAACTGGTGGCGGCGCAGGCAGTGACCGCGCTGGCGCGCGAGTTGGCGCTGCAGTCGCAACTGGTGGGGCGTGACACCGATCAATGGATCCTGCGGGTGGAGCGCGAGTCGCTGCAACAGCCGGGAAGCCGTGACCGACTGACCAACGCCTTGCAGGCGGCCGGTCATGCGGTCACGCTGCTGGTCGAGGTGGGCAAGGTGAGCGATAGTCCGGCGCGGCGGCTGGCGGCCGCGGCCGCAGAGCAGCAGCTTGCGGCGGAGAAGATCATTTTCGATGACCCCTTCGTGCAAACGATGATGCGTGACTTTGGGGCGAAAATCGTGGCTGGCAGTATCCGGCCAGTCTGAACCGGGATACGGCATCGCGGCGCTGCCCGATGCCCTCCCATAACTGCACACAACAGAAGGAATCACATGTTCAACAAGGGACAACTCGCAGGTCTGATGAAACAGGCACAAGCGATGCAGGACAACATGAAGAAGGCGCAGGACGAACTGGCCACCATCGAGGTGACGGGCGAGTCCGGCGCGGGGCTGGTGACGGTGGTGATGACCTGCAAGCATGATGTGCGCAGGGTCACGATCGATCCGAGCCTGCTGACGGACGACAAGGACATGCTCGAGGATCTGGTTGCCGCGGCGTTCAATGCGGCCGTGCGCAAGGCAGAGGAAACCAGCTCCGAGAAAATGGGCAAGCTGTCCGCCGGCATGCCGGGCCTGCCCGGTGGCATGAAGCTTCCGTTCTAGTGGCATCGCACTGGTCGCCACGCCGTGCCGGTCTGACCGGACACCGCGCGCATGGCTGATTCGAACGCACTCGAAGGCCTGATTCAGGGGCTGCGACGCCTGCCCGGTGTCGGAGTCAAATCGGCATCGCGCATGGCATTTCACCTGCTCCAGCATGACCGTTCCGGGGCACGGGCGTTGTCCGTGGCGCTGGCCCACGCCTGCGATGCGGTGAAGCATTGCGAGCGTTGCCATACCTTTACCGAGGCACAGTTCTGCCGCACCTGCCTGGACTCGCGTCGCGACGCCACGCGCCTGTGTGTGGTGGAGACGCCGGCGGACCAGTCCGCGGTTGAGCGTACCGGCGCCTACCGGGGCCTGTACTTCGTGCTGATGGGCAAGCTCAATCCGTTGGACGGTATCGGCCCGCGCGACATCGGACTGGGCAAGCTGTTTGAGCGTGCCGGCGACGGTGTGGTGGAAGAAGTGATCCTGGCCACCAACTTCACGGCCGAAGGCGAGGCCACAGCCCATGTGATCAGCGAGGGGCTGCGTGCCCGTGGCCTGCGCATCACCCGGCTGGCGCGCGGCGTGCCGGTTGGCAGCGAACTCGAGTATGTGGATCTGGGGACCATCGCCCATGCGCTGGTGGACCGGCGTCAGACATGATCCAGTTCAGTCTTGCCCATTGGTGTGTGCTGGTTGCCTGCCTGTTGCCGATCGTGTGCGCCGGTATCGCCAAGGGCGGCGCCTTTGGCAAGCGGACACGTAACGGTGGCTACGACAACGGCGACCCGCGCGCCTGGCTGGCGCGTCAGAGCGATTGGCGGGCCCGGGCCAATGCGGCCCAGGCCAACAGTTTCGAGGCATTGCCGTTCTTTATCGGTGCGGTGGTCATGGCCCTGCAACTGGGGGCCGATCCGGCCCGGGTGGACATGCTGGCGGCGGCTTTTGTCGTTCTGCGCATGGTCTATATCGGCCTGTATGTCGGCGGGCAGGCGCGCTGGCGCACCGTGGTGTGGACGGCGGCGCTCGGCATCAATATCGCCCTGCTGTTTGCCGGCTATCGCTGAGGCTTGCCTCCCATTGGGTGGCGTCCGGTAGTTTCCCTTACGTAAAAACCCGCTAGGGAAGGTCCCGATGCGCGTTCGCCTGGGAGTTGCTAGTCTTGAATGGAATCAATAATCAACAGGGAAAGTCCGCGTGCTCCATCGGCGAAATGCTCGGCGGTTATTCATACAGGGTGCCGCGATGTCGGCGTTCGGGTTGCGTCTGGGCGGCGCGCAGGCCCAAGGCAAGCCAGAGAAAAGCAGGCTGATCGTGGCCGTGGGCGACAGGACATCGCTGCAGCAGCTGCCATTGACCATTGCGGAACGCCTGGGTTTTTTTGCGGGCGAGGGCCTGGACATCGAGATTCTCGATCTCGGAAACGGACAGCGTGCACAGCAGGCCGTCATGGAGGGTGCCGCGGATGTAGCCTGCGGCGCGTTCACGGGGCTGTTCGACCCACTGGCGCGCAAGCACCTGTTGCGGGCATTCCTGTTGCTCGGACGTGCACCTCAGATCGCATTCGGGGTATCGAAACGGGCGTTGCCCGCGTTCAAGCGGGTCCAGGAGCTGCGGGGTCTCCGGATTGCCGTGGCGGCGCCCGGATCATCTGCGCAGTTGGTGGCGGCAGTGGTGCTGGCGCGCGCTGGTCTGTCGCTGGCGGATGTCCGGCTGGTGGAGGCCGGTGGCGTTGGTGCGGCGTTGCAGGCGGTGCGTTCGGGGCAGGTCGACGCGATCGTGCACATGGAGCCGGTGATGACCATGCTGGAGCTGAAAGGCGATATCCGCATCATCTCCGACACCCGCTCGCTCAAAGGTTCACTTGACGTGTTTGGCGGCGCCATACCGTCTACCTGCATGTATGCGCCGGCCCAGACCGTGCAGAACAATGTCAACACCATGCAGGCGTTGGCCAACGCCGTGGTGCATGCCCTCAAGTGGTTGCAGACGGCCGGCCCCAGCGACCTGATCAAAGCCGTTCCAGAGAACTATCTGCTGGGCGACCGCGGCCTTTATCTGGCCGTGTTTGGCAAGGTCCGTGAGTCGATCGCGCTCGACGGCGTGATTCCCGACGAAGGCGTCAAGACCGTGATCCGGGTGCTGCGCAAGCTCGATCCGACGTTCGATCCCGAAGAGATTGCGCTCGAGCGCATCTACACCAACGCATTTGCACGCAAGGCCAAGGAGAAATACCGCGCCTAGGAGGCGGTGCAGGCTGGTCCGGGCTCAGTCGCGCGCCAGCTTGACCGGTTTTTGCTTGCTTCCACGACTGGTCTGCCGGGCGGTCGCGGTGCGCACTGCCGCGTTTGCGCCACGGGAGCGGGCTGGCTGGTAGATGGTGACCCGCTGACCCTGGCGCAGATCGGAATTCGCGGCGATCTTGTTCCATTCGGCGATGCTGCTGGCCGCCACCTTGTAGCGCCGTGCCAGCTTGGCCACGCTGTCGTTCTTGCCGGCCCGCACCATCCGGCGCACCTGCAACTCCTGACGACCCAGCGTCATCTGCGCGTTGTCGGCGACGGTCTCTGCCACGTCCTCGCGCACCTTCTCCGAACGGTGTACGAGCAGCGTGGAGCCGGCCTTGATCACCATGCCGTTCGGAATCTGGTTGACCGCGCGCAGGTCGGCCTCGCTCATGTCCACTTTGCGGGCCACGTCGGCCGGGCGCATGGTTGACGGCGCCTGCCAGGCGGTCCAGCTTGCCAATTGCTTGTCGGCATGGGAGCGCAGATTGGCGCGGAACGTTGCGGCGTTGTCCCAGGGCAGCAGGATCTGCGGCGTGCCTGCGGCCAGGATGACCGGGCGGTTGGCGGATGGATTGAGGGCCTTGAAGTCGTCGATGGCCACATTGGCCAGCTTGGCGGCCATTGCAACGTCGATGTCGCGGGTGATCTCGACGCTCTGGAAATAAGGGTGGTTCTCGATCACCGGCAGCGTGGTAGCCAGTTTCTGCGGATCGAGCACGATGTTCTTGACCGCCTGAAGCTTGGGCACATACAGGCGTGTCTCGGCCGGCAACCTCAGGTCTTCGTAGCCGGTACCCAGGTTGGCTTTGCGGTTCTTCGCGATGGCGCGACCCACATTACCTTCACCCCAGTTGTAGGCCGCCAGCGCCAGATGCCAGTCGCCGAACATGCCATGGAGTTTTTGCAGGTAGTCGAGCGCGGCGCGGGTCGAGGCCAGCACGTCGCGCCTGTCGTCCCGGAACGCGTTTTGGGTGAGTTCGAAATGCTTGCCGGTCGCCGGCATGAACTGCCACATGCCGGCGGCCTTGGCGCTGGAGACGGCTTGCGGATTGAATGCGCTCTCGATGAACGGCAGCAGGGCTAATTCCGTCGGCATGTTGCGTCGCTCGAGCTCTTCGACGATGTGAAACAGGTATTTGCTCGAGCGCTCGGTCATCCGCTCGATGTAGTCGGGCCGGCTGGCGTACCAGTTCTCGCGATCGCGGACCAGGTCGTTGTCCAGGTCGGGCATGGCATAACCGCGCCGGATGCGCTCCCACAGATCGGCCGGTGGTGTCAGCGGCGCCACGACCTGCAGTTTGGCCCGGTTCGGTGACAGCGGCGCCAACGGGCCGGTCGGAAATACCTTGGGCAAGGTCGCGACCGGCAGCTGTGCCGCCGCTGCCATTGCGGCTGACGCACCAGCCGATGCACCAGGTGTTGCGACTGCTGCGGTATCGGTCGCGCCGCCGGTGCCGGCCGTGGGCGGGTTGATGGCCGCGCAACCGCCAAGCAAGATCGCCCAGGCTGCGATGACGAGCCGGTTCCGAATTCTCATTGCGTACTCCTGAAATCGGACACGGCATCGCGCTGTGTCCGAATGGCCCGCAGCGGCTGGGCCAGGGCTATTGCCCGACCTTGCCCTGCGATGCGGTGATCGACCTGACTAGAATCTGTTGTGTACGCTGCATGTGTGGCGCCACGCATCCGAATTGCCCGCTGCGTCATAACCGACGCTTCATCTACCGCAGCACCGTCCCGGTGCGTTCTTTTGTTGCCGCTGTCGCAGGGCGCTGGACGAAGATTCAAATTCATGGACCGCCAAATTATAGGTTTGCAGGACTGGTTCCAAACGGCCCGCGGGCGCTACATTCTTGACTGGGAGCGCCAGCGACTGGACCAGGCCGTGGCGGACATCTTCGGCTTCCATGCCCTGCAACTCGGCCTGCCGGCACTCGATGCCTTGCAGGCCAATCGCATGCCCCATCGCTGGTTTGCATCGGATGGCAGTGATATGGGCGCGCCCGTCGCAGCCGACCCAGTCGGCCCGGCGCACGGTAACACGGGTAAACCCGACGGTCAACGGGCCGCCGTGCTTCAGGCGGCAGCGCTGGCCTGCGATTTCTCGGCCTTGCCATTTCCAGCCAACAGCCTGGACCTCGTCGTGTTGCCCCATACGCTGGAGTTGCATCCAGATCCGCATGCCACTTTGCGTGAGGTCGAACGGGTGCTGGTGCCTGAAGGCCGGGTCGTGATATGCGGCGTCAATCCGATCAGCCTGTGGGGCCTGCGCCAGCGCCGTGCGCACTTGTACCGTCGACTAGGCCTTGGCGAGCTGTACCTGCCGCGCGAAGGGGAGTTCATTGGTTACTGGCGTTTGCGCGACTGGTTGCGGCTGTTGAGTTTCGAGGTGGAGTCCGGCCGCTTCGGCTGTTACCGGCCTGCCGTGACCGACGCCCGATGGCTGGAGCGTTTCCAGTGGATGGACAAGGCCGGAGCGCGCTGGTGGCCGATCTTCGGCGCGGTCTATTTCCTCGTCGCGACCAAGCGTGTGCACGGCATGCGTTTGATGGGCAAGGGCTGGAAAACGGCCAAGGCGCACGCCAATGCACCGGTATCCGTCGCCAACCGACACACACACGCGCCGCGGGCAGACTGATCGGGCAATGCGCCCTGAGGCTGCGCGTGGCAGTCCGCCCGGCCGAGGCAGATTCCGTGGCCACTTTGTCCCGGTTTTTCAGGTTTTTTCAGGAGCTGTTTTTGAACCAGATAACGATCTACACCGACGGTGCATGCAAGGGCAATCCCGGGCTCGGCGGCTGGGGCGCCATTCTGACCTCCGGTGATTCGGAGAAGGAGTTGTTCGGCGGTGAGGCCGCCACGACCAACAACCGGATGGAGCTCACCGCTGTTATCGAAGCGCTGACGGCATTGAAGCGACCATGTGCCGTGACGCTGTACCTGGACAGCGAGTACGTGCGCAAGGGCATCACCGAGTGGCTCTCCGGTTGGAAGGCACGGGGCTGGCGCACGGCATCGAAGCAGGACGTCAAGAACGTGGACCTGTGGAAAAAGCTCGATGCCGTGGTGAGCGGATCCGGCCATCAGATCGACTGGCGCTGGGTCAAGGGCCATTCGGGCGACCCCGGCAATGAACGCGCCGACATGCTGGCCAATCGGGGCGTCGAGGTGGCCCGGTCGTACGGCCGTGGCTTGGGTGCGGCATAGACGGGTCGGATCCCAAAAAATCTACCGGACAGTCAATGGGGACTGTCACCGATGATGTGTTCGATCTTGCTGCGCCACAATCCAAAGCGCGGCAGATTCGACCGTGGCATGGAGCGCGGGCTGCAGCGCCTGACCCGCCGTTATGCCTGCTGGGCCGCACGCTCAAGGTGCGCTGGTTGATCGTACTGGTTGCCATCGGGAGCCGGGCGGTTTCATGGTCGGTCCTCGCTACCATCAAACGCGAACCGGCGCCGATGGAAGACAGGGGCGTGGATGCGATCGCGCGCGCGGTCGAGGCCATGCGGGGCGGACGCATTGTGATGCGGTTCGAGCGCGAGGGCGAACAGTACGCTGTGATCGTGCAGACGATGGATACCGGCCGTGGTACGCCGTCGGACATCGAGCGCATCTTCGTGCGCGGTAAAAACGACACCATGATTCCGCTGTCGGCGCTGGTGAAGATCCGCGAGGTCGTGGTCCCGCGCGAACTCAACCATTTCGCCCAGCGCCGCTCGGCCGCGATTACCGCCAACCTGTCTGCCGGCGATTCGGTCGGTGAGGCGCTGGATTTCATGGACCAGACCGCCAAAAATGTGCTCAAATCCGGTTATGCGACTGATCTCAACGGCATCAACCGGGAATTTCGCAAGTCGTCGGACTCGCTGACACTGGTATTCGTGCTGGCGCTGTTCTTCATCTTCCTGGTGCTGGCGGCGCAGTTCGAGAGTTTCATCGATCCGTTCGTGATCCTGTTCAGCCAGATCGGGCTGATCACGCTCGTGGGGTTGATCACCACGCACGGCATCCTGATCGTGGCGTTCGCCAACCAGTTGCGCGAGCAGGGCATGCGCCGGGGGCCAAGAAGGAAGCCGCCGCACATCATGGCGCACCACAGGGCACACCGGCAGGAGCATTAGCGCTACACGGCGCCACCGCCGCCGTGCCCGCGGCGCAGGCGTCGACAGCGGTGTGATGCAGGCTCAGATAACGCCGTCGAACACCATCACGTCGACTTCGTCGCCGGCTGCCACGTTGCCTTGATCGTGCGACAGCACGATCAAGCCGTTGGCCTGGACCATGGAGCTGAGCACGCCCGAGCCCTGGTTGCCGGTCGTGCACACCTGCAAGCTGCCGTCGGCTGCCGTGGTCACGATGCCGCGCTGGTATTCGGTGCGCCCGGCCTTCTTGCGAATCGCCTCCTGGCTGTGCGCGCGCAACATCGGGGTGGGCCTGGCGTGGCCGCCCATCATGCGCAGCAGGGCCGGGCGCACGAAGGCGAGAAACGTCACCATTACCGCGACCGGATTGCCGGGCAACCCGAATAACACCGATGCGCGTTGTGATGATCCCGTGCCAGTGGCGATGCGACCCACCGCCATCGGCCGACCGGGCCGCATTGCGATGCGCCAGAAAGCAACGCCGCCGGCCGAACCCGCGAGCTTGTGCATCATGGCCTTGGTGTAGTCGGCCTCACCCACGCTGACACCTCCGCTGGTGATGATGGCGTCAGCCTGTGCCGCCGCCTGCACAAACGCCGACTCCAGTGCAACGGGTTCGTCGGGGATGACGCCCATGTCGATCACCGCGATACCCATGCGGCTGAGCAGACCAAATACCGTATAGCGGTTGCTGTCGTAGACTGCCCCGGGGCGGGGCGCCTGGCCCAGGCTGAGGATCTCGTTGCCGGTGGAAAAATAGGCGACCTTGAGTCGGCGCCATACCGGTACTTGGGCTATGCCCAGGCTCGCAATCAGTCCGAGCGCGGCGGGTCCCAGCCAGCCACCCTGGCTCAAAGCGCTCTTGCCTTGCATCAGGTCTTCACCGCGTTTGCGCCGGTTGTCACCACGTGCCATGCTGCCAGCAGCGATGGTCACGGTGCCGTTGTCTTCGCGCGCCAATTCCTGTGGCACGACCGTGTCCAGGCCTTCGGGCATCACCGCGCCCGTCATGATCTTCAAAGCTTCGCCCGGCCCGACCCGGCCCTGCCATGGCGCACCCGCCAGTGCCGTGCCGATCACCGTCAATGTCAAGGGCTGTTCAGCCTGCAGCGCAGCACCGTCGAACGCAAAGCCGTCCATGGCCGAGTTATCGTGGGGAGGGACGCTGATCGGTGACACGATGTCGCGCGCCAGCACCCTTTGCAGTGCGTCGAACACGGCCACGTGTTCGACCTCGCTGACCGGTTCGACAAGTTGCTCCAGGAAAAGGCCAACATCGCTGGCGCGCAGGCTTTTCGGGTCGTAACCCTGCAACTCGGCCGCGATCTGGTCTATCGTCTTGAGGTTCATGACTGCAGGGCCTGCAACTGGTCCAGGGTATTGGCGTTGGCGAATGCGCGCGCGTCTTCGAACGGGACCAGCACGGTCTTGTGCAGGGCGGTCCAGGCGTCGATCTTGCGGCCGCCCTCCTTGACAAAAGCATTCAGGCTGGACAGCAGGCGTACCGGCAACAGGCAGAAAACCGGCTGCGAACGCCACGCCAGCTGGCCGTGCCGATCGGGCTCCTGCACGCTCGCCATTGCGATGTCGGCCTCGTCATGGAGCAGCGCCTGTGCCATGCGCGCCACCAGATCGGAGGGGAACAGCGGGGAGTCACACGGCACGGTCATCAGGTACGGGGTCGGGCAGTGCTGCAGCGCGGTGATGAACCCGGCCAGCGGACCCGCATAGTCGGGCAGTGCGTCAGGATGCACGGGCGCGCCAAACGCCTGGTACTGGTCCTGGTGCCGGTTCGCATTGAGCAAGACACCCTCCACCTGGGGCTGCAAGCGGCGCAACGCATGCAAGGCCATGGGCACGCCGTTGTAAAGCTGCAGTCCCTTGTCGACGCCGCCCATGCGTGCGCCGCGCCCACCGGCCAGCACCACACCGGTGATTTGGGAGGCGGGTATGGAGGCGCTCCCACCGGAGCCGGTCGCGTCAGTCGGGTTGTGATCGGGATGCGGTTGCGGTTGCGGATGCGGCGGTGAAGCAGGCAGCGTCATGGCCATCAGCCTCCGATGTAACTCATCTCCACCCGGGTGCGGGTGGGTGCGGCAGACGTCGCGCGCAGCTCCGAATAACGGTCGTCGCGCCGGCCCCAGATGCTACCGATGGCGGAAGTGAGCACCGCGTCGGACGCGCCGCCACGCAGCAGTGCGCGCAGGTCATGGCCCTGGGATGCAAACAGGCACAGGAACAGTTTGCCCTCCGTCGACAGGCGCGCGCGATTGCAGTCATGGCAGAAGGCCTGGGTCACGCTGCTGATGACGCCGATCTCACCGAGCGCAGGGTCGTACTGGCCATCGGGTCCGGTGTAGCCCCAGCGTGCGGCAGTCTCGCCCGGGCTGCTGGCCTGCAGCGGCACCAGCGCAAGTTCTTGCTGGATGATGCGGATCACGTCGCTGGAGGGCAACACCTCGTCCATGCGCCAGCCGTTGGTGGCGCCGACATCCATGTACTCAATGAAGCGCAGCACGATGCCGGTGCCGCGGAAATGCCGCGCCATCGGCAGGATCTCGTGCTCGTTGGTGCCGCGCTTGACGACCATGTTGACCTTGATCGGCCCCAGGCCGGCGCGGCGGGCCGCTTCAATGCCGGCCAGCACCTCGGCCACCGGGAAGTCGACGTCGTTCATGCTCCGGAACACCGTGTCGTCGAGGCCGTCCAGGCTGACGGTTACGCGGCGCAGACCGGCGTCGCGCAGCGTCTGCGCCTTGCGCGCCAGCAATGATCCGTTGGTGGTCAGCGTGATGTCGAGCGGCTCGCCCTCGGCGGTGCGCAGCTGCGCCAGCTGGGCGATCAGCCGCTCGATGTTCTTGCGCAGCAGCGGTTCGCCGCCGGTCAGGCGCAGCTTGCCCACGCCGTGGGCCACGAACAGCCTGGCCAGTCGCGTGATTTCCTCGAAGTCGAGCAATGCCGATTGCGGCAGGTAGGGGTGGTTCTTGTCGAACACCTCCTTGGGCATGCAATAGCTGCAGCGGAAATTGCAACGGTCGGTGACGCTGATGCGCAGGTCACGCAGCGGGCGCTGCAAGGTGTCGCGCAACTGGCCATCGGCCATCATGGGCAGCAGATTCAGGGGGGGCGTACGGCCCGCCAGGCGCTGGTCGATCAGGGGTATCACGCGTTCAGACATGGCTTGATTCTGCCGCAGCCGCGTGGCAGCGGGTTGCACGCGTCGCCGTGCCCCTGACCGGCGCACTGTCAAATACGGATATGGCGTGTGCCAGCGCCCTTGGCGGGCGCGCTGGCGCGGCCGCTGCCCGCCGCATGTGAGCGCCACGGAACATGCTCAGCCGTGGCGTATCGCCACCGTCTTGAGCGTGGTGAAACCGAGCAGCGCCTCGAATCCTTTTTCGCGGCCGTAGCCGGAGGACTTGACACCGCCAAAAGGCAGTTCCACACCGCCGCCGGCGCCATAGTTGTTGATGAAGATCTGTCCGCTGCGCACCCGGCGCGCCATCCGGAACTGGCGTGCGCCGTCGCGCGTCCAGACGCCGGCCACCAGGCCGAATTGCGTCGCGTTGGCCATCTCGACCGCCTGGTCCTCGTCCTTGAAGGCCATGGAAGCCAGCACCGGGCCAAACACCTCTTCCTGCGCCAGTCGGTGGTCCACCGGCACATCGCGCAGCAACACCGGCGCCTGGTAGAACCCGCTGGCCGGGGCTTGCGGTGCAACCTGGCCCTGTGCAACGGTGGCAATTCCCGACGCTTCGGCCTGTGCGAGAAACTCGCCAACGCGCGCCAACTGGCTTTGCCGGATCAACGGTCCGAGGTCCAGGTCCATGGCGGCCGGACCAGCTCGCAGGGCCGCAAATGCACGGCCAAGGCGTTCGAGCAGCGGTTCGTAGATCGATTGCTCGACCAGCAACCTGGCGCCGGCCGAGCAGGTCTGACCGGCGTTTTGCACGATGGCGTTGACCACGGTGGGTAGCACGGCGTCGAGGTCGGCGTCGGCAAACACGATCTGCGGACTCTTGCCCCCGAGCTCCAGCGTGACCGGGCAATGGCGCTCGGCGGCCACCTGCTGGATCAGCGTGCCGATCTTGGGGCTGCCGGTAAAGCTGATGTGGTCCACGCCCGGGTGCCGCGCGAGCGCATCACCGACTTCATGCCCGTAACCCGTGACGATGTTGATCGCACCCGCCGGAAAACCGATCTCGGCGGCCAACTGCGCCACGCGGATCAGCGACAGGCAGGCGTCTTCGGCTGGCTTGACAACGCATGTGTTGCCGGCGGCCAATGCACCGCCTACGCTGCGCCCGAAGATCTGCATCGGGTAGTTCCACGGAATGATGTGGCCGGTGACACCATGCGGCTCGCGCCAGGTCAGCACGCTGTAGCCATCAAGGTAGGGCAGGGTCTCGCCATGGAGCTTGTCGCAGGCGCCGGCGTAGAACTCGAAATAACGTGCCAGTGCTGCCGCGTCGGCCTTGGCCTGCTTGACCGGCTTGCCGCAGTCGCGCTGCTCGAGCAGTGCCAGTTCATCAGCGTGGGCCGACACCTGTTGCGACAGGCGCATCAGGTGTCGCCCGCGTTCGACGGCGGTCAAGCGGCCCCAGCCGGTGTTCGCGCATTGGCGTGCGGCGCTGACCGCGGCATCGATATCGCGCGCATCGCTGCGCTGGAGTTCGTCGAATACCTGGCCGTCGGAGGGGTCCAGCACCGGGATGAGGCGAGCCGACTGGCTCGCAACCGATTCGTTGCCGATGAAATTGTGTTGCATGAGTGTGCGTCTGTTGTAGTCGAGTGCAGGGGGCGGATGGTCGCCAACCGGGGCTGTCGCACAGTTTAAGCGACGCGATGTGCCGGCATTACTTGGTGAACCCAACAGCTGGCGACGCTGCTGGATAAACCAACCGCGCCAGCATCGATATGGCCCCCACTCGGCCAGGTCTGAAACTGACTTTCTGACCGTCTGCATAGCTTTTCTGCGAACGCACCCGGTCGGCCAGTAGAAGTCTTTCAGGTCGCCGTCGGGCATGACGGCAGGTGGCAGCAAGCTGCCGGTCAGTCTGGTGCCATCCGCAACCGCATCCGACCCTACGCGGGCCTCCAATCCGAGAGGTTGACTGCCTGGAAACGGTCGTCGCTGATGCCGCGCTGGAACCAGCATTGCCAGTCGCCGCCTGCCAGAACCTTGTTAACTACCATGGTCCCTTTCCCTTTCCCTTTCCCTTTCCGGATCAGTGCGGGACGCCGGAGCCCGCAGTCAACCCGCGCCCGCCCGTGACAGCGTGTCGATGCTGCGCACCAGCACATCGAGCCCGTTCGCCTCGGCGATCGCGCGCGCCTCGGCGAGCAGGGGTTCGGCGCGCGCAGCGCCCGTCTTGCGCCGCTCCAGCCGGCCCAGGCTGAACAGCGCGCTGGCCAGGATGGACGGCATGTCGATCTCGCGCGCCAGCGCGCAGGCACGTCCCAGATGGTGGCGCGCCTTGCCGGCAGCAAAGGGCAGTGCGGTGAACGTGAACGCGAGGTTGCGCGAGATCTCGTTCCAGCCCGCCTTGCCTTCACGCAGCGCCATGCGCACATAGACCTCGCCAAGCGCGTAGTGACCGCTTGCTGCTGCGTGCGACGTGCCGCGCGCGTCGGAGCGTGCGATCAGCGCTTCAAGCGTGCGCACACCTGCACTCCAGGCCCCGGTCCCCACGCGCGCAAGGCCAAGCGCGCCGTCGTTCGTCTCCAGCAATATCGTGAAGCCATCGCGCCTGATCTGTGCGTCCACGCTCTCCAGTTCTGGCAAGGCCTCCTCGGCCCGGTCGGCCAGCACCAGCGCCCAACCCTTGCCGATGCTGGCCGCTACGCGGTCCAACGGGCTCAGGCCGATGCGCATTGATTCGTCCGCGTCGTCGATTGCAGCGGCGGGGTCGCCGCTGAAAGCGTCGGCAAAAGAGAGTGCCCACAGCCCCATGCTGCGCCCGCGCGGGTCACCGGTTTCGCGGCTGTACTCGATGAGACGCAGCGCTTCGCGACGCGCATGGATCGGCCAGCCGAACACAGATTCTGCGATGGCGCTGGCCGACATGATCTTCATGGTGACCCAGTGGTCGACCAGCCTGCGGCCGATCTCTTCGCCGCGCGCGGCCAGTCGTCGAATCTCACCGCGCGTCTCGCGCGTCGCTGGCTCCCAGCAGACGTGCATCCACATCCTGGCCATCAGCGCGTACGCGACGAGCTGCTCGTCGCGCTGCGCCTCGCCGATCGCCAGCGCGCGCGCAAGCAGCGGCTTGCCAGTCTCGGGGTTGGCGTTGAAGACCTGCGCATAACCCAGCTCGAACAGGAACCGGCCGAGCCGCGCCTGGTCGCCCAGGCGCTCGACCAGCGGCAGGTGGCGTTCGATCAGCGCGATCAACTCGGCAAATGTCGCCTTGTAATACAGCACGCGTGATACGTTGAGCAGTGTGTCGACCAGGAACAGGTCGTTGGCACAACCCGGCACCTTCTCGATCAGCTCGATCACCTGGCGAAAGCGCAGCTCCGCCTCGTCGAGTGAATACATGCGCAACGCTTTTTCGCCGGCCAGGCGCATGTACACCACCGCCTTCTCGGCGCGCGGCGTCGCCCGGTAGTGATCGGCGAGCAGGTCGGCGATTTCGCTGGCGCGCTCGCCATACTGGTGTTCGAGCGCGGCGGCCACGCCGCCGTGCAATGCCGCGCGCCGGGCGCTGAGCAGGCTTTGGTAGACGGCTTCCTGCAGCAGCGCGCTGTCAAAGCGAAACGCGCCAGGCTCCGTTTCGGCCGCGATCAATCCGAGCGCCTGCAAGCGCCCGGCGCTCGCGGCGCCCGCATCGCCCAGGCCTGCGGCGCTCGCCGCCACCGCGATCGTGAAGCGCCGGCCGGCGACCGCCGCCGCCTGCAGCAGAGCGCGCGCGTCGGCGTCAAGCTGCTCGACGCGCTCGAGCAGCATGCTCTCCAGGCTTGCCGGCAGCGCGCGCGCGGCGGCAGCGTCGAAGCTCAGGCCGGCTGGCGTGCGCCCGATCGCACCGCGCTCGGTCAGCGCCTGCACGATTTCTTCGGCGAACATCGGATTGCCCTCGGACTTCTCGACCACCAGCTGCGCGAGTCCGGCTGGCAGCGCGTCCGTGCCCAGGCGCGCGCGCAGCAGCAGCTCGGTGTTCTCCGGCGATAGCGGCGCGAGCCGCAGCACCTCGGCGTTCGCCCAGGGCGGCGCATACGGCGGGCGGTAGGTGCACACCAGCAGCAGGCGCTTTCCTTCGGCGAGCAGGCGTGCCAGCAGGGCTTCGGACTGCCGGTCGATCCACTGCAGGTCCTCGAACACGAACACCACCTCGGAGGCGCGGCAACGTTCCTCGATCAGCAGCAGCAGCAGCTCGCGCGTGCGCACACCGGCGGCCTCGGCGTTTTCCTTGCTGAAGCCTTCACCGCCGACGATGAAACCCAGCAGGTTGAGCAAATACTGCACATTCTGTTCGCCGTCCACGCCCATCAATTCCAGCCCGCGCTGCAGGCGCGCCGCGACCTCGGCTGCATCCAGATCGGCGCTGATGCGAAACGCGTTGCGCACCAGCTCCGCAAACGGCAGGAATGGCGTCGAGTGCCCCGTCGGTGCGCAGTGTGCGCGCAGCACCGCGACCTTCTCACGCGCGCGTCGTTCGCAGAATTCGTGCACCAGGCGGGACTTGCCCAGGCCCGCCTCGCTGCTCACGCACAACGCCCGTGAGCTGCCCTGGCGCGTCTGCACCCAACCAGCCTCGAGACTGGCGAGTTCGGACTCGCGCCCGACAAACGCGCCCAGGCCGCGCTGCAGCGCGCGTTCGAACCGGTTGGCGCCGGCGCGTACCGCGTCGAGCCGGTAGACCCGCACCGGATCGGCCTTGCCCTTGATGCTGCGCGGGCCAAGGTCTGTGTCGTCGACATAGCCGTCGACCAGGCGGTGCATATCCTCGGACAGCAGCACGGTGCCGGGTTCGGCCAGGCTTTGCAGGCGCGCGGCCAGATTGACCGTGTCGCCCACAGCACGAAATTCGATGCGCTTGCCCTCGCCCATGTGCCCGAGCACCACCGGCCCGGCGTTGAGTCCGACGCGAAAGCGCGGCGCCACGCCGTGCTCGAGCCGGAGCGCTTCGACCAGGTCGGCCAGCCGCAGATGCAGGTCGAGCGCTGCCTCGCAGGCGCGCAGCGGTGCGTTTTCGATCGCATGCGGCGCGCCGAACAGCGCCATCACGCCATCGCCGGCCAGGTCCTGCGTCGTGCCGCCGTGCGCGTGGATGGTCTCGACCATGCGCGAGAGCACCGGCTGCATGATCCTGTAGGTGTCTTCCTCGCCGAGCTTTTCCGACAGCGTCGTGTAGCCCTCCATGTCAGCGAACAACACCGTGATCTGGCGCCGCTCGCCATCGCCTGCCGCGCTTGCCGCGAGCTCGGGCGCTTCCGGAGTTGAAGTCGATTCTGCTGCTGCTGCTGCTGGTGTTGGTGTTGGTGCTGGTGGCGGCGCGGCGGCCGCGCGAGCCAAAGGACGCGCTTCCGCGGCCAGCGCAGTTCCACAGCTGCCGCAGAACTTGTCCGTTGACGCGACCTCGGCGCCGCAACTGCGGCAATGCTGCGCCACTGGCGCCCCGCATGCAACGCAGAAACGACTGCCGTTGGCCAGTGTCACCTGGCAGGAATGGCAGATCATGCTCGTCTCCTCAAACGCCAAACACCGTGCCGGGCGGGGTCGTGTCCCAGCGGATGGTGTCAGTCATGCGTTCATCAAGCTGGGTACCCAGCCGGCGCCGCTGATTCTCGGCCTGATCCTGGGCCCGATGATGGAAGAGAACCTACGCCGTGCGTTGTTGCTCTCGCGGGGCGACTGGACGGTGTTCTTCACCTGTGACCTGTCCGCCAGCCTGTTGGCCATCTCGGCCTTGTTGTTGATCGTCGTGTTGTCGCCGGCGGTGCGCAAGAAATGCGAGGAGGCGTTCGTCGAGGATTAGCCGATCTTTCTCCACTACGCGTCGGAAGACGACGCGCAAGTGGTTGATTTGTTGCAGTGCCATTCGGGAGCGTCGGACTACAATGGCAGCTTTGACAAATTAGGGGTAACCGATGGCGCAGTCGAAGATCGTCCGTACACTCGCGTTGGCAATCGCCTGCTCGACTTCATTGTTCGCCCAGGCGCAGGAAGTGACCCTACGCGCGATCAACGCTTTTCAGGAAGGAACGGCATTCGCGAAACCGTTCGAAGCCTTCATCGACAAGGTCAATGCCAACGGCAAGGGCATTCTGAAGATCAACTACATCGGTGGCCCGAAGGCGATGCCCCCGTTCGAGGTTGGTAACGCGGTGAAAAACGGCGTTGTCGACATCGCCAATGTCACCGGCGCGTTTTATACCAACCTGATGCCCGAGGCAGACGCATTCAAGCTGGCCGAGCGCACGATCCAGGAGCAGCGCAAGAACGGCGCCTGGGAGTTCATCAACAAGTTGCACAATGACAAACTCAACGCTTGGTATCTCGCGCGCACCGGCGACGGCGTGCCATTCCATCTTTATCTGAACAAGCCACTCGACAAGCCGGACCTGAAAGGCCTGAAGCTGCGCGTGACGCCGGTTTATCGGGCTTTCTTTGCCGATCTCGGCGCCAACCTCGTGCAGACCGCGCCAGGCGAGGTCTATACGGCGTTGGAGCGTAACGTGATTGACGGCTACGGTTGGCCGACCCAAGGCATTCTCGACCTCGGCTGGCAGGAAAAGACCAAATTTCGCGTTGATCCCGGCTTTTATGCGGTGGACGTCAATTTTCTCGTCAACCTCGACAGCTGGAAAAAACTCACCGATGCCCAGCGCGCGTTGCTGACCAAAACCGCCGCCGAGATTGAGGCGAGCAACGCCGACAACGTGCAGATCAACCAGTCCGAGATCAAGAAGCAGGCCGACGCCGGAATCAAGGCGATTACCTTCGAGGGCAAGGACCGCGAGAAATGGCTCAATACCGCACGTGAATCGGGCTGGGCGCAAATCAAGAAGGTCTCGCCAGGCAACGCCGACAGGCTACGCGAACTGATTGCCAAATGAGCGTGTGCGCTTGACGCGGTGGCAAACCAGAATCGCAGCTACGAGCGACTGCTCGACTTGCTCGGCGTTGGCGCCGGGGCGGTTTTTGGCCTGATCGCGCTGGCAACCACCTATGACGTGGTGCTTCGCAACATCAGCGGCGTCACGTTGGCCGGCCTTGCAGAACTGGTCGAGTACACCTTGTTTGCGTCGACCTTTCTCGCCGCGCCATGGCTGCTGCGCCACAACGGCCATGTGCAGGTCGACTTCGCGGTAGGCGCGCTGTCCGAGCGGCCACGCCGTCTGGTGCGGCGCATCGCTGACGCGGTCGGTCTGATCGTGTGTCTGGTGCTGCTGGTTTATGCAGCACAAGTGACCTGGGACGCGTGGCGCAACGGCAGCATCGTCCTGAAAACCCTGGTCTTCCCGGAATGGTGGCTTTTTGCCGTCGTCGTCGTCTCGATGGCCTTGCTGGTGCTCGAATTCGCGCGCCGCTTGTGGGTCGGTCAGATCGAGCCTCACGGGCCGCACGATTTTTAGTGTCGCGTCCCGGAACCCACTGGTATTGTCGGCCGAGTCACTGCGGGGGTGAACACCCGTGACGTGGTACTTCGCGCTCGCGTTGATGCTCGGCCCGCTGTGCACGCTGCTGCTGCTCGGCTTGCCGGTTGCGTTTGCATTTTTTGTCGTCAATGTGCTTGGCGCGGTGATTTTTCTGGGCGGCGATGCCGGTCTGGCGCAGATGGTGCGCAACTCCGCCACGGCGGTGGCCAACTACTCGTTGGCGCCGATCCCTTTGTTTGTGCTGATGGGTGAAATCCTGCTGCACAGCGGTGTGGCATTTCGCGCCATCAATGCGATCGAGAAACTGATCGCGCGTGTGCCCGGGCGCTTGCCTATCGTCAGTGTCGTCGGCGGCACGGTGTTTGCGGCGCTCTCCGGTTCATCGCTGGCGAACACGGCAATGCTCGGCAGTGCGCTGCTGCCGGACATGTTAAAGCGCGGTTACGAGCCGAAGATCTCGATGGGCCCGATCATGGCCACGGGCGGCATCGCAATGCTGATTCCGCCGTCGGCGTTGGCCGTGTTGCTCGGCAGCCTGGCCGGCATGTCGATCTCCAAGCTGTTGATCGCCGGCATCATCCCGGCGTTGATACTCGCAGTCCTGTTCATCGGTTACATCGTTATTGCCTGTGTCATCGATCCCAGCCGCGCGCCGCGTGATGATGGGCCGGTTGTCACCGGCTGGGCGCGTTACCGGCCATTCATGGTCGATGTCGTGCCGTTGTCGTTCATATTTGTCGCCGTCATTGGCAGTCTGGTCGCCGGCATCGCGACACCGACCGAGTCGGCGGCGCTCGGCTGTGTTGCGTCGGCAATCGCTGCCATCGGATATCGCGCGCTGAACTGGCGCAATCTCGTCACGTCGCTGCGCGAGACAGCGCGCATCAGTGTGATGATCCTGTTCATCATCGTGGCCTCGGTGACGTTTGCGCAGATCCTGGCCTTTTCCGGTGCGACGAGCGGGCTGGTCGACCTGGTGGCCCATTCCGGCCTGCCACCGCTCGGGCTGGTGGTCGGTATGGTGCTGGTGCTGTTGTTCCTGGGTTGCTTCGTCGATCAGGTCAGCATGTTGATGATCACGATCCCGTTGTTCATCCCGCTGGCGCAGAGTGCCGGCATCGATCTGTTGTGGCTTGGCGTGCTCTACCTGTTGGCAATGGAAATCAGCTTTCTGACTCCGCCATTTGGCTTGCTGCTGTTCGTGATGAAAGGCGTTGCACCGCCGGGCATCACGCTGGTTGACGTCTATTGGGCAGCCTTGCCGTTCCTTTTGCTCGAACTGTTTGTGTTGGCGTTGTTATTGGTCTTTCCCGAGGTCGGCACCTGGCTACCGGGTGTACTGGTACCCTGACGCTGGCTGGAACGGTAAATAGGAAAATAGAACGGCATGTTTTCGTGCCGACCGGCACGGGCCCGCCCGCACTGGGTGGTGCACCGGGGAGTTTTGGGGGAGTGTTGGCCTGGTCGAGCGCACACTGAGCAGCCGCAGCCCCGCCGCCTGACCTGAAAGCCGCCTGGATACCGGGCAAACCCGCGCGCTGCGTGGCCCCTCACTGGGCTCGACCCGAGCCAGGCGCAGCCCCTGCCAACAGCCCGATGTGCCGGGCCGCGATCACGCCGCCTGCTCAAAATCTCCGCGCGCCGGCACCCGGGGCGGCGCCCGCGCCTGCAGCCCCAAGTGCGTGAGGACCCGCTCTATCACCGAGGCCTCCAAAAAACTGCCGCGATGATTTTGAACTCGCCATCGCAGTTCGGGTGGCGCTGCAAATCGCAACGAGGCGCCAGGAGGCCGCCGGCTGTCAGCTTCGCTGTAAGGTTGGGCCCAGGATTTCAACTCACCAAATTGAACGACCGCTAAGGCAGCTTATGCTGACTGCCGGCACCGGAGGGACTTGGCGGGAAGTGGTCGGTCAGCCAGACCGATTGGGGGACCCTTGTGGACCCCCATACGTTCACCCGGCAGACCAGGTGAGCGACTTGTCAGCGGTCGGGCACTTCATGCGTTGCCTGGGTTTGTGTCCTGGCAGCAAGATCACTGGGGCAAGGTGATGACCGGTAAAACCAGACCATTCGGCAACCATGCCGCCCAATCATTGCGCTTGGCCGCCGCTGTTGACCGCGCCCAGTCAATCCGCCTTTGAGGGCTACTTCAGGCGCCTGGACGCGCCAACTCGGCTGATGGTCGTCAATATCTCGTCTTGCCTGCGACACTCCCGCCAATTTATGATTGATTGACTTCCCGGGCCTATTCAGTGATGGTGTCAGGTAGCGTGTCTGGTAGCGTTGCTCTCACCTTACCGCCGTACGACCATACCCATCAAGGAGAACCTCCATGCAAACTGCCGCTTCGATCCTCAAGTCAAAGTCCAACCAGGCAGTCCACACGATCACGCCGGAGGCATCCGTATTCGACGCCGTCAGGCTCATGGCGGACAACCACATTGGCGCGCTCGTCGTGATGGCGGACGCGAAAGTGATTGGTATCGTCACAGAACGCGACTACGCGCGAAAGATGGTGCTGTTGTCGCGGTCGTCCAGAGAAACAGCGGTGCGCGAAATCATGACTTCTGAGGTGCTGTATGTGCGCCCGGAGCGAACAAGTCACGAATGCATGGCGTTGATGACTGACAGCCGGGTGCGTCATTTGCCGGTCATGGACGGCGAGAAACTGCTTGGCCTCATTTCTATTGGTGACCTGGTCAAGGACATCATTTCCGAGCAGCAGTTCATCATTGAGCAGTTTCAGCACTACATAAGCGGGGATAAAGGCTGAATGAGCCATCTCCACTTGACCGTCGGTTGGCGCGATTCCGGCGACATGAAGAATGGACCAAACGGGCCACGGGATGCAGACCGGCACCACCAGCGGCACTCGGCCGATTCAAGATTGACTGTGGCCGGAACGCAATGGCTGCAGCCGGAGCATTGTTGACCGCCGCCACCGGCAGGATATGGCAGTTTTGTAAAGCTCTGCATAGCCCAACAAATCGGCCGCACAAGCCCTCGCGGCCAATGTCCGCAGTGGGACGGTTCTGGAATGCCGAAGACGCGTCAATTACCGGACACTCTTTCCTGCCGGCTTGGTGCCACAAGGGGATCAGTTCGGCAATCGCGCTGATCAGCCGTGCTGAATACTTTCGCCAGAGAAACCGGTCCGGGGTCTAAATCCGGTTGGTCTGCATTTCCGCCCCAACATGTGATTCACCGAAAGAACCGCCAATCAAAACAATGGCTTGCTTTGTCGCTCTCTCTAACGAAGCGGACATTGATTGGTGTCTCCAGGTAATGCCGCGACGCGCCCATAAAAAAGCCCGCACGGGTGCGGGCTTGTGTGTGCAGCCGGGCCCGCCTGGGCCCCGGCCGGGGATCAACGCTTGGCGACCCCCTCAATGGACAGCATGGCCGGCGCGACCGCGGCGACCGTCGTGGTCACGGCAACCGGCGCCTCGATTTCGGTCGTCTTGGCTTTGGGGCCGTGAAACTGCATCACCAACGGCACGATCAGCAGTGCCACGATGTTGATGATCTTGATCAGCGGGTTGATCGCGGGGCCTGCCGTGTCCTTGTACGGGTCACCGACGGTGTCGCCGGTCACGGCGGCCTTGTGGGTATCCGATCCCTTGCCGCCATGGTTGCCGTCTTCGATGTATTTCTTGGCGTTGTCCCAGGCACCGCCCCCGGTGCACATCGAGATCGCCACAAACAGGCCGGTCACGATGGTGCCCATCAGCAGGCCCCCGAGCGCGGCGGGGCCGAGCAGCAGGCCGACCACGATCGGCACCACCACTGGCAACAGCGACGGAATCATCATTTCCTTGATCGCCGCGGTGGTCAGCAGGTCGACCGCCTTGCCGTACTCAGGCTTGGCCGTGCCCTCCATGATGCCCTTGATCTCGCGGAACTGGCGTCGTACCTCGACCACCACCGAGCCGGCGGCGCGGCCGACCGCTTCCATCGCCATCGCACCGAACAGGTAGGGAATCAGGCCCCCGATGAACAGCCCGATGATGACCATCGGGTCGCTCAGGTCGAAACTGATGACGCTGCCATAGGACTCAAGCTTGTGCGTGTAGTCGGCAAACAGCACCAGCGCAGCCAGACCGGCTGAACCAATGGCGTAACCCTTGGTCACCGCCTTGGTGGTGTTGCCCACGGCGTCCAGCGGGTCGGTAATCGCGCGCACGCTGGCGGGCATGTCGGCCATTTCGGCAATACCGCCGGCGTTGTCGGTGATGGGGCCGTAGGCGTCGAGCGCTACGACGATACCGGCCATGCTGAGCATCGCGGTTGCTGCAGTCGCAATGCCGTACAGGCCAGCCAGCGAATAGGACGTCCAGATAGCAGCACAGACAAAAATGACCGGCCAGGCGGTCGAACGCATGGACACGCCCAGACCGGCAATGATGTTGGTGCCGTGGCCGGTGGTGGATGCCTGCGCAATGTGCCGCACAGGCGCATATTGGGTTCCGGTGTAGTACTCGGTGACCCAGACCAGCGCGCCAGTCAGGACCAGGCCGACGGCGCAGGAGCCGAACAGCGCCATCTGGCTGCCGCTGGCACTGATCGCGTTGTCGGGGATCAGCCACATCGTGACCGCGTAGAAGGCGATCAGTGACAGGCCGCCGGCAACGGCCAGGCCCTTGTAAAGCGCCGGCATCACATTGGTCATGCCCGGTGAGGCCTTGACGAAGAAACAGCCAATGATCGAGGCGATGATCGACACGGCGCCGAGCGCCAGCGGGTACACCACCATGCTGGTGCCGCCATTGGAGACCAGCAGGGCGCCCAGCACCATGGTGGCGATCAGCGTGACCGCGTAGGTCTCGAACAGGTCGGCCGCCATGCCGGCGCAGTCCCCGACGTTGTCGCCCACGTTGTCCGCGATCACCGCCGGGTTGCGCGGGTCATCCTCCGGAATTCCGGCTTCGATCTTGCCCACCAGGTCGGCGCCGACGTCGGCGCCCTTGGTGAAGATGCCGCCGCCCAGACGCGCGAAGATCGAGATCAGCGAGGAGCCGAATGCGAAGCCGATCAGCGGGTTAAGCAAGGTGGCCAGGTTGCTGTCGGGTGTATGGTTGCCATTGCCGACCAGGAACCAGTAAAAGGCTGTCACGCCCAGCAGACCCAGGCCGACCACCAGCATGCCCGTGATGGCGCCGCCACGGAACGCGACATCGAGCGCCGGGCCAATGCCCCTGGTGGCCGCCTGTGCGGTGCGTACATTGGCGCGCACGGACACGTTCATGCCGATGAAACCGCAGGCGCCTGATAGCACCGCACCCACAACAAAACCAACGGCGCTGGCGCTGTCCAGGAACACTCCGATCAGGAGGGCGAGCACCACGCCTACGATGGCAATGGTTTTGTACTGGCGCGCCAGATAGGCGGCCGCGCCGGTCTGGATTGCCGCTGCTATCTCCTGCATGCGCGCATTGCCTGCGTCCTGCGAAAGAATCCAGCTGCGGGCCCAGAAGCCGTATCCAACGGCAACGAGACCGCAAACAAGTGCCAGTATCAGCACTGAGTTGCCCGTCATAGTCATCACTCCTAATCATTCCGGGACAAGGCATGCAGACAGGCTGCGACTTGCCCCGAATCAGTCCAAGGACCTGGGTTTTGCTTTACGGGCACAACGCGCGCCGTGCCCGGCTGCGTTGCTTCCTCGTGTGCCCCAGTCAGGAGACGATTGGCCAACCGCAAGACTGTAACTGAAAACAACAGCCGTTCGGCTGGCGCAAGACCTGCGTCAGTAAAATCCGGGTTAATACCAATCTCTGCGTTGCAACGCAGATTCACTACCGGAGAGCAACTGTCCATGTCCCTCGACAATGTCACCCCTGGCGCCGATGTGCCTGATTCCTTCAACGTCATCATCGAAATTCCGATGAATGCAGACCCGGTCAAGTACGAGGTGGACAAGGCCTCCGGCGCGATCTTCGTCGATCGTTTCATGAGCACCTCGATGCACTACCCGACCAACTACGGTTATGTGCCCAAGACCATCAGCGGCGACGGCGATCCGGTCGATGTGCTGGTGATCACACCTGTTCCGCTGATTCCGGGCGTAGTGGTGACTTGCCGGGCGATCGGCATCCTGAAGATGCAGGACGAGGCCGGCGACGACGGCAAGGTGCTGGCCGTGCCGATCGACAAGATCCTGTCAATCTACACCCAGTGGCAGAAACCCGAAGACCTCAACCCATTGCGACTCAAGACCATTGCGCACTTCTTTGAGCACTACAAGGATCTCGAAGAGGGAAAATGGGTGAAGATCATGGGCTGGGAAGGCGCCGATTCCGCGCGCAAGGAAATCATGGACGGCATCGCCAACTACAAGCGCCAGCAGGGCTGATAGCCCGCGTTTGTCACGGCAATACGCACGTGGCAATGTGCACGTCGCAATACGCACGCGGCAACCAATCGCTGCGGGCCATGCCCCGCAGCTGCCGGTTAGCGGTGCGGGTCGGGGAAGATGATGCCGTGCAGTCCGCCTTTGCGCTCGAAGGTCCTCCATGCGCCTTCGGGTTGCGCCAGGCGGTCGGCCAGTGCCCACCAGGTGCTGGGGTTGACTCCCAGTCCGACATGGCTGGCCACGACCTCGATGTTCTCGGTATGCGGATTGCGCGCACACGGTGCCTGCAGGCTCGCCTTCCAGGCCACCACACCATCGGTGCGTGAAAAGATCGAACTGGTGGGCATCGACGGCGCCTGAGGCAGGTCGTATTGCGTGGTCTCTTGCGCGATATCGCGCCCGCTGGCCATCGCATACAGGCGCCAGGCGTTGGTACTGGTGTGTTTGCCGGCAAACGGCGTTCCGAGGGTGATGACGCTGCGCACCAGATGTGGAAACTGCTTGGCCAGTTCCCGGGCATAGATGCCGCCCAGGCTCCAGCCGATCAGGCTGGCCTTGCGGCCCGATGCGGTTACTGCCTCCTCGAGCTGCTCCTTGGCGGTGCGCAACACGCCTGCGCGAGGACCGAAATTGAAGCCCTGGTTCCAACCCGACACCTGATAACCGAGTCGTTGCAGGTAGCTGCGCAGCGGATAGGTCGATGCGTCGCTGGCCGACAGACCCGGAAAGACAATCACCGGATGTCCGTCACCTTTTGGCGCGCGCTGCAGCGTGAACCAGGCCGGAAGAATGGCGCCGAACTCCCACGGCGCGCGCATTTCCATCGCGAGCAGCCACGCGTTGGGTGGTGGGTGGCCGGCGTGGGGATCGTGTTGTTGTTTTGACATCGTTGCTGCGCGGGTCAGCATGGCCTGCCGCCGCCAAGCGCAGTTGGCGGCGAAATGCCGCTGGTCTTCACGTCCATGCTTGTCTCCTGGCGCTGTGGTGTGCCCGCATTTTAGGCAGGCACGGTGCCCGTGTCGGGGTTGGTTGACGCGTTGGCGTGGCTTCGGAGTCTCGCGCGCGACCCCGGCGATCGACCGGTTTCGCATAATCCGGTTTTCGCAACCCCATTTACGAACGGAGACACCACCATGACACTCAAGCTCTGCGGCTTCTCGGCCAGCAACTATTACAACCAGATCAAGCTTCAACTGCTGGAAAAACAGGTGTCTTTCGAGGAGGAGCTGGTGAAGACCGGCAGCACGGAAACCGCCACGCTGGAGCGCTCCCCGATGGCCAAGGTGCCGTTCCTCGATACCAGCATCGGCTGCATTTCCGAGTCGATGGCGTGTGCCGAATACATCGAGGCGCAGTATCCCCAGCACGCCTTGCTGCCGGCCGATCCGTTCGCCGCCGCCAAGGTGCGTGAATTGATCGTATACATCGAGCTGCACCTGGAGCTGGTGGGACGTGAGCTTTATCCGGAGGCGTATTTCGGCGGAAAGATCTCGGACGGCACCAAGGAGCGGGCACGCAAGCTGTTGTCGCGCGGCGCCGAAGCCTTTGCGCGCATCGCCATGTTCAGGCCATTCGTGGCGGGTGACGCGTTCACGCTGGCTGATTGCGCGGCCATCGTGCACCTGCCGGTCATCTCCGGCGCCAGCAAGATCATCTTCGGTGAAGACCTGTTGGCCGCCTTGCCGGTGAAGGACTATCTCAAGGCCATGGGCGAGCGGCCCACGGTTGCCAAGGTCAACGCGGACCGCAAGATCGACATCCAGCGCATGATGGCCGCGGTAGCTGCCAGCCGCTGATCCGCGGCCCGGCCGGGTTCAAGGCCGGCCGGCCTTGAACGGGCTGTGTTGCTCCAACTCGCCCAGGTAGTTGTGGATGCCGCTGCGCTCACGCTGGAGGAAATCATCGACAGCCTGCGCAAAGGATGGATGCGCCAACCAGTGCGCGCTGGTCGTTTGCACCGGGAGCAGGGCCCGCGCCATCTTGTGTTCTCCCTGCGCGCCGCCTTCGAAACGCCGGTAGCCGTGCGCGATGCACCACTGCAGGGGTTGGTAATAACAGGCCTCGAAGTGCAGGCAGTCGACCCGCTCCAGTGCACCCCAGTACCGGCCGTAGGCGACGCGCGGGTCGCCACCGGGCGCCATGTCGCCGGACAGGGCGATCAGGCTGGTGGCAATGGCGCGGCTATCGCGCTCGGCCACGAACAGCAACCAGTTTTCGGGCATATCGCTGGCCATGCGTTGAAAGAAGTCACGTGTGAGGTAGGGCGCGTTGCCGTGCTCGAGGTAGGTACGTTCATAACAGCGGTAGAAGAAGTCCCAGTCCGATGGCGTGATGTCAACGCCACGCGCCCAGCGGAACACCACACCGGCCTGTTCGACCTTGCGCCGCTCCTGGCGGATCTTCTTGCGCTTGTCCTGGTTGAGCGATGCGAGGAAATCGTCGAAATCGCGGTAACCTGGCTGCCGGTTGGTCCAGTGGAACTGCACGTTGTGGCGCAGCATCAGATTGGCGTCTCGGCAGGCGACGATGTCCGCATCGCTTGCAAAAAGCAGGTGCAGCGACGACAGGCCGGAGTGCGCGCACCACTGCACCAGCCCCTGGGCCAGTGCCAGGCGCGCGTTTGCGTCGCGCGCCAGCAATCGGGCGCCGGGCACCGGGGTGAAAGGGGGCGCCACCAGCGCCTTGGGGTAATAGTTCAGGCCGTGCTGGCGGTAGGCATGGGCCCAGGCGTGGTCGAACACATACTCGCCGTAGGAATGATCCTTGAGATACACGGTGCAGACGCCTTGCAGCACGCGGTTGTCCAACGCGTCGGGGCGCGACTGCAGCCACAACGTGAGGACGCACGGTGTCCAGCCCGTGTCGCGGGTGGCACTGCCACTTGCGTGCATGGCCGCCAGGTACTCATGGCGCATGAATGGCGTGGCGTCCGGTTGCAGCGCGAGCAGGCTGTTCCAGTCAGCCCCGCTGATGTCCTGCAGCGATTCCAGGACCTCGATGACATAATCTACAGCACTCATGCCGCACGCCCTGCCACCCGAGCGCCACGGTGCATCGCGCCGGGCATGCCATCTCCGGCCACCGGATCGTTTCTAACCGCTGTTTGTGTTTCCATGACTCTCAAGATATGTGTGGCCCAGCTGGACTTTGTCGTTGGCGACCTGGCCGGCAACGCGCAAAAAATAATCGATGCTGCCCGGTCGGTGTACCAGCAGGGGGTGCGCCTGATGCTGACCCCCGAATTGTCCATCTGCGGCTACGCCGCAGAAGATCTTTTCCTGCGCCCGGCGTTCATCCATGCCTGCGATGATGCCGTCAAATCGGTGGCGACCGCGCTCGCGGGGTTAAAAGACATGACGGTTGTGGTCGGGCATCCTACGGGCACGGGCGTGCGGACCCGGTCGGTGTCGGTGCAAAAACGCTTTAATTCGGGCAGCGTGTTGCGCGAAGGTCATATCGTGCAGACCTATGCCAAACGCGAGTTGCCCAACTACCAGGTGTTTGACGAACGGCGCTATTTCTCGCCGGGAACTGGAACATGCGTGTTCGAGGCGGGCGAGGGCGAGGCGCGTGTGCGGGTCGGACTGCTGATCTGTGAGGACGCCTGGTACGAGGAGCCCGCGCGACGCGCGCGGCAGGACGGCGCCCAGCTGCTGGCGGTGATGAACGCTTCGCCGTTTCATGTCGGCAAGGGTTACGAGCGCGAGCAGATCATGCGCGAGCGGGTGCTCGATTGCGGCCTGCCGATGGTTTATGTGCATTTGGTCGGTGGGCAGGACGAACTGGTGTTCGAGGGCCACTCGTTTGCGCTCAATGCCGATGGCGCGCTGGCCGCTCGCGCATCGAGTTTTCAGGAGCAGCTGTTCGACGTTTCCGTGCGCACGGTGGGAGGTGCTTTGCAACTGGCTGGCGACATCGCGCCGGCGCGCGAAGCCGATGCCGACCTGTGGGACGCGCTGGTGCTCGGCGTGCGCGACTATCTTGGCAAGAACGGCTTTCCGGGTGCCATTCTGGGGTTGTCCGGCGGCATTGACTCGGCACTGGTGCTGGCGATTGCCGTCGATGCGCTGGGGGCCGACAACGTGCGCACCGTGATGATGCCGTCGCCCTACACGGCTGATATCAGCTGGCACGATGCGCGCGAGATGGCGCGGCGTCTGGGCGTGCGCTATGACGAAATCTCGATCGCGCCGCAGTTCGACGCGTTCAAAAGCGCGTTGGCTCCCGAGTTTGCCGGCCTGGCAGAGGACGCGACCGAAGAGAACATTCAGGCCCGTATCCGCGGGACCTTGCTGATGGCGCTGTCGAACAAGCGCGGTCCGATCGTGCTCACCACGGGCAACAAGAGCGAACTGGCAACCGGATACTGCACCCTGTACGGCGACATGGCTGGTGGTTTCGCCGTCATCAAGGACCTGGTCAAGACCACCGTATACCGGCTCGCGCGCTGGCGCAATCGGCATGACCCATACGGCACCGGCGCAGCCCCGATACCCGAACGCATCATCACGCGACCCCCCAGTGCCGAACTGCGGCCGGATCAGACCGACCAGGACAATCTGCCGCCGTACGACGTGCTGGACTCCATCATCGAGCGCTATATGGAGAACGACGAGTCGATCGCGTCCATCATTGCCAGCGGCATCCCGGCCGCCGATGTGGAGCGTGTGACCCACTTGATCAAGATCAACGAGTACAAACGCCGACAGGCCCCGATCGGCATCCGCGTCACCCATCGCGCCTTTGGCAAGGATTGGCGTTACCCCATCACCAGCAAATTCAGGCAGTAGCGGCGGATCGTGGGTCCGGGTCCGGGTCCGGGACGCTGCGGCGATTGGAAATCGCGCTATCCTAGAGGGGTTGGAACCTGTCACCGGTTTGCGGCCGGGGGCGGTTTTGTGTTGGCCCCCGAGCCCCGGTGTCGCACATTGAAAGCCAGATAGGATATGAAACAGATCACCGCCATCATCAAACCGTTCAAACTCGAGGAGGTCCGCGAGGCACTGGCCGAGTGCGGTGTCACTGGCCTGACGGTGAGTGAGGTCAAGGGGTTCGGCCGCCAGAAAGGCCACACCGAGCTGTACCGCGGGGCGGAATATGTGGTGGACTTTCTGCCCAAGGTGAAAGTGGAAGTGGTCGTTCGTACCGACGACGTCGATCGCTGTGTCGACGCCATCGTCAAGGCGGCCCGGACCGGAAAAATCGGCGACGGCAAGATTTTCGTCACCGCTGTCGAGCGCACCGTACGCATTCGTACCGGTGAGGAAGACGAAACGGCCGTCTGAGGCCGAGACCGACCGTTCAGATCGACTGCAACCGGCTCACAGCAGACCGGCCGGCCGCCTGTACCAGGGCGGGCAGCAATGTTTCAGGTTCGCTCTGGGCCTGCAGCAAGCCCATTTGCCAGTCATTCATGAACTGCTGCTCCACACTGGAGCGCAGGAATGCCAGCAGGCCGTCGTAGTACCCCTCGGTGTTGAGCACGCCGATCGGTTTGTCGTGATAACCCAACTGACGCCAGGTCCAGACCTCGAACAGCTCCTCGAAAGTGCCGATGCCGCCGGCCAGGGCCAGGAAAACATCGGCCCGTTCGGCCATCATGCGTTTGCGCTCATGCATGGTCTGGACAACATGCAGTTCGGTGCAGCCCTCGTGGGCGATCTCCATCGTGACCAGGGCCTGGGGAATGATGCCGACCACCGCGCCACCGGCCAGCAGCGTCGCGTCGGCCACTGCGCCCATGAGCCCGGTGCGCCCGCCGCCGTAGACCAGTTGCCCGCCGTGGCGCCCGATCCATTGGCCGGTGGCCTGGGCATGTTCAAGGTGGATCGGCGACGCCCCTGGCCTGGAGCCGCAAAAGACACAGACGGAGAACGCGGGCTGTGTGGTGCCACCGTCGGGCCGTGTCACTGGATTACCCTGCGCACTGCGGGACTGTCCGCCTTGGGGTGGCCCTGCGGCTCATGCCGCAAGGCGCTGCCACAGGGCGCCCACCCAGACGCCAAGGCACAGCAGCAGGCTGAGCAACACAGCGGCACTGCCCAGGTCCTTGGCCCTCTTGGACAGCGCGTGCCACTGCAGGCCGACGCGGTCGATCGACGCCTCGATGCCGGAGTTGAGCAGTTCGACGATGAGCACGAGCAGGACCACGCCGCCCAGCAGCGCGCGTTCTACCCAGGTCTGACCCAGCCACAGGCCCATCGGCAGCAGCACCATGGCGGCCAGGGCTTCCTGACGAAACGCTGTCTCGGTCCAGCCGGCGCGCAGGCCCTCGATCGAATACAACGTGGCATGCCACATGCGCCGCAGCCCGGTACGGGACTTCTGGGGGTTGCTGTCGGTGTCCGCCGGGGACGGCGTCTGTTGTGTGGACATGGCGGGATTGTCGTGCACGATCACTGCACCCCGGTGTGTCACGGCCTGCCCGGTCACTGCAGCCCCGCGGTGGCGCGTCAACGGCGCGGCGGTCGGTGACGTGTCACCAGTCGCGTTCCGGCGATGGCGTCATGCCAGAACTGCTGCTGCGGATGAAACCGGCTCAGCAAGGCCCATATCGCGACCCAGCTGATCACGATGACGGCTATCTCTCCCGCCGACAGCCCGTATCCGAGACTGCCGGCCAGCGGCGGCAAAATCCACAACCAACTCGCCAGATAACGTACCAGTGCCCGCGGCTGCGAGATGGCCCGGCCGGCTCGATCGACCACGGCTATGTCCCAGGTCTTCATCGCCAGCGTCTGGCCGCGGGCCCAGAACCAGGTGAAGTAGATGCCCAGGATCACGAACAAAAAGGCCTGCTGGGCATGCCGATTATCCAGGGCGTTGCGCGTCTGGCTCAAGGTGCTGAACAGGTAGCTGGCGATGAACAAAACGCCAAACAGCAACATGCCCTCATACAGCCAGCAGGCCATGCGGCGCAGCAGTGATGGCGTGCTCAGCGGGTCTTGCCGGGTGGCGCCGCCATTGCCCGGTGCTGCGCCAGATTGCTTGGGCGCGTCGCTGGTAGGGGGCGCACTCATGGATTCGATGACGCCGCGCCGCTGGCGGGCATGGCAGGTGCTGCTGCCTGATGGGGCTGGCCTGTGCTCTGGGGCGTCCCGGTTTCCGATCGGGTAACCGGCACGGCGGCAAGCTTGCCTGGCGCGCGACGGATCACCGCGGGGGCAGCACCGCTGCCGCGGTTACCGCCTGCCTGCGCTGCGAGTTGCTGCTTCTGCTCCGGGCTCAGCGCCTGGTAGGCTTCCCACTGTGTCACCTTCTCCTGGCTCGACAGTGTGCGGGTTTCGGCGAAATTCAACCGGGCCCGGTTGCGGGCCACTGCGCTGAGGGCGGCCCATTCGCCCATCCGCCCATGCAGTGTCGCCTGCTCTGCTGCTGACAGCTTGGCAAAGTTCGCTGATAGCGCAATCCACTTGCGTTTGCGGTTCGAGCCAATGTCGTTCCAGATGGGTGCCAGCGGTTTTAACGCAGCTTGCTGGGATTCGCTCAGTGTGGTCCAGGCCGGCGGACTGGCCGACCGTGTGCTTTTTTGTGCCGTGACCGGTGCTGCAACTGGTGCTGTCGCGGTCTGTCCGAAGGCGGGCCAAACAAGCACAGCCAGTGTGGCCAGAGCGGCCATCAGCAGGCATAGCGTAGCCCAGCGCCGATGGTCGGCGGTTGGAGTCTCTATCGTTGCAGGCACGGTCATCAGCGACATGTAGTCTACTGCCTCGGCGGGTATGTTTGACCCAGTTTGAGGAACTGCAGGAACCCAGGGTCTGCGTAGGCGGCCGGTGGCAGGTCGTCCATGAGCAATGCGGCGTCGACACTGGCCAGTTCCTGGGCCACGCGGTCGTCCTGTATGGCGTCGATGGCAACGAGACCGACCACCAGCGCCAGCAAGGGCAAGGCGGCGCCCATGCGTTGCCACCAGTTCGGGCCCGGGCCCGAACTGCCGAGCATGGCGCTGGCGCCCGAGTACAGCCAAGCCTCAGCTGTCGCGGCTGCGGCTGCGGATGCGGATGCGGGAATCCTGCGCCTGGACACAGCCTGTGTGCGGGCGTGGCGTAGCCGTTCGGCAATGTCGTGCGGCAATGCGTCGCTGGCGTCAGACAGCCGTGAGGCTATCTTCAGTCCCAGGCGTTGCTGCAACAGGTCCGCCTGATGGTGTTTCGAATTCGTCATAAAGTGATCCCCGTGGCCCGCAGCGCCTTGGCGAGCGCCTGCACTGCGCGCGAACAATGCGTCTTGACGCTCCCTTCCGAACAACCCATGGCCTGGGCGGTCTCGTTGACGTCCATCTCCTCCCAGTAACGCATCAGGAAGGCTTCTCGTTGACGTGGCGGCAAGCGTTGCAGCTCGGTTTCGATCTCCCGCAGCGTCTGGGCCCTTTGCGTCGCGTCCTGTGCGCTCTCATTTTGCTGCGATGCGCTGGTGTCCGACAGGACTTCCAGCAGGTCGAAATCGCCGTCTTCCCCTGATGTCTCGAAGTCTGCCATGTTGGAAAACAGGGCGTTGCGGGTCTTGTTCCGGCGGAACCAGTCCAGTGTGCAGTTGGCCAGAATACGCTGAAACAGCATCGGCAGTTCGCCCGCCGGCTTGTCGCCGTAACTCTCGGCCAGCTTCATCATGCTTTCCTGCACGATGTCAAGCGCCGATTCATTATTGCGCACGTGGTACAGGGAACGTTTGAATGCCCTCTTTTCGACGCTTTTCAGGAAATCGGACAGTTCTTGTTCAGTAGCCAAGGGAGTGAGGTCAGGGTGGAGAGATGGCGGAACGATCACGACCGTCTGGCCTTCAGGCCCCGGTCTGGCCCGGTCTGGGCTTGCCGGCGCGAGAGATTATGGCACTGGCGATCGCACTTTTTGGTGGCCCAAGGCCTGATCGCGATTTTGCAGTGCGATAATGTTTGCTGCAAATCAAACAGCAAACGGGTCAATGTCTGGCGCACTATGGATTGCGCCTGTGGCTTTGTCCTCAAGTTCCGACGCGGCGCCACAAGCGTTTGTGAAGGAGCACCCAAGGTCTTTCGTCAGAGAAATTCGCAAAGGTTCATCATGGAAATATCAAAGGCTGAAATCAACTCGGCAGCAGCGGCAAGCGCTGCAACACGCAATTCCCCTGCGCCCGCATCGGCAACTGTCGAGCTGCGTGGCGCGGAAATCCTGATCAAGGCCCTGCAGGCCGAAGAAGTCAAGTACATCTGGGGTTACCCGGGTGGCGCGGTGCTGCACATCTACGACGCGTTCTACAAGCAGGACACGATCCAGCACGTGCTGGTGCGGCATGAGCAGGCCGCGGTCCATGCCGCCGATGGTTATGCCCGCGCAACCGGCGAGGTCGGTGTGGCACTGGTCACGTCCGGTCCGGGGGTGACGAATGCGGTGACCGGTATTGCCACCGCGTACATGGACAGCATTCCGATGGTGATCATCACCGGCCAGGTGCCCACTGCGGCGATCGGGCTGGACGCGTTCCAGGAATGCGATACCGTCGGCATCACCCGTCCCATCGTCAAGCACAACTTCCTGATCAAGGACGCGCGCGACATCGCCGACGTCATGAAGAAAGCCTTCCACATCGCGCGCACCGGGCGTCCCGGCCCGGTCGTGGTCGATATTCCCAAAGATGTGTCGTTCAAGATCGTGCCATACGCCGGTTACCCGAAGACCGTCGAGATGCGTTCCTACAACCCGGTGCGCAAGGGTCATGGCGGTCAGATCCGCAAGGCCTTGCAACTGCTGTTGACGGCCAAACGTCCTTACATCTATACCGGTGGCGGTGTGCTGCTGAGCAACGCGTCGGAGGAGTTGCGCGCACTGGTCAATCTGCTGGGTTACCCGGTGACCAACACCCTGATGGGGCTCGGCGCCTATCCGGCCAGTGACAACAAGTTCCTCGGCATGCTGGGCATGCACGGCACCGTCGAGGCCAACAATGCGATGCAGAACTGTGACGTGTTGCTGGCAGTGGGGGCCCGTTTCGACGACCGCGTGATCGGCAATCCTAAACACTTCGCGCAGAACGAGCGCAAGATCATCCACATCGATATCGACCCGTCGAGCATCTCCAAGCGGGTCAAGGTCGACATTCCCATCGTTGGCGACGTCAAGGACGTGTTGTCCGAGATGCTGGCGATGATCCGTGAAGGTTCGCTGCGACCCGATGCGGATGCACTGGGTGCATGGTGGAGCACGATCGAGGAGTGGCGCGGTCGCGATTGCCTGAAGTTCGACATGGGCAAGGGCGACGTCATCAAACCGCAGCATGTGATCCAGACCCTGTGGGGCATGACCAAGGACACAGAGACCTACATCACCTCCGACGTGGGGCAGCATCAGATGTGGGCCGCGCAGTATTACCGCTTCGACGAACCGCGGCGCTGGATAAATTCCGGCGGTCTGGGCACCATGGGCGTCGGTATTCCCTATGCCATGGGTATCAAGCTGGCCAAGCCCGACAGCGAGGTTTTCTGCATCACTGGCGAAGGCTCGGTGCAGATGTGTATCCAGGAACTCTCCACCTGCCTGCAATACAACACGCCGATCAAGATCGTGTCGCTGAACAACCGCTATCTCGGTATGGTGCGACAGTGGCAGGAGTTTGACTACGAGGGGCGCTACAGCCACAGCTACATGGACGCTCTGCCCAATTTCGTCAAGCTCGCCGAGGCTTATGGTCACGTCGGCATGCTGATCGAAAAGCCGGGTGACGTGGAGGGGGCATTGCGCGAGGCGCGCAAACTCAAGGACCGCACGGTCTTCATGGATTTCCGAACCGACCCGACCGAGAACGTGTTCCCGATGGTCCGGGCCGGCAAGGGAATCACTGAAATGATGTTGGGATCAGAGGACCTGTAACCACACTGACGAGTTCAACCGCGGCCACCGCCGGCGCCATGCCGGCCTGTGTGGCCCCCATTATCTGTCGATGCGTCTATTGCTTGCCAAGTCTGGTCGTTACCGCGACCAGGGGAGGGCAGCGAAAAGAGGAATCCATTCATGAAACATATCATTGCAGTCTTGCTCGAAAACACACCTGGGGCTTTGTCCCGCGTGGTCGGGCTTTTTTCCGCGCGTGGCTACAACATCGAGTCGTTGACGGTTGCCCCGACCGAAGACGCAAGCCTGTCGCGCATGACAATCCAGACCTCCGGATCCGACGATGTGATCGAACAGATCACCAAGCACCTGAACCGCCTGATCGAGGTGGTCAAGGTGGTGGACCTGACGGAAGGCGCGTATACCGAGCGGGAACTGATGATGGTGAAGGTGCGCGCGGTCGGCAAGGAGCGCGAGGAAATGAAACGCATGGCCGACATTTTTCGGGGACGCATCATCGATGTCACCGAGAAGAGCTACACCATCGAATTGACCGGTGTGCAGTCGAAGAACGATGCATTCCTGGAGGCGATCGAGCGCAGTGCGATTCTGGAGACGGTAAGGACCGGATCGAGCGGGATCGGCCGCGGCGAACGGATATTGCGGGTTTGATTTAAAAGTTTAGGAGAAAAGAAATGAAAGTCTATTACGACAAGGATTGCGATCTGAGCCTGATCAAGGGCAAAACCGTTGCCATCATCGGCTACGGCAGCCAGGGCCATGCCCATGCACAGAACCTCAATGACAGCGGTGTCAAGGTGATTGTGGGCTTGCGCAAAGGTGGCGCTTCATGGCCGAAGGTCGAGAAGGCCGGGCTGAAGGTTGCCGAGGTTGCCGAGGCGGTCAAGGCTGCCGACGTCGTCATGGTGCTGCTGCCCGATGAGCAGATCGGCACCGTGTACATCAGCGAGATCGAGCCCAATATCAAGTCAGGTGCATCGTTGGTGTTTGCCCACGGCTTCAATGTGCATTACGGACTGGTGACGCCCCGCGCGGATCTGGACGTATGGATGGTCGCGCCCAAGGCGCCTGGCCACACCGTGCGCGGTACCTATACCCAGGGCGGCGGTGTTCCACACCTGATCGCGATTGCGCAGGACAAGTCGGGTCGTACCCGGGAGCTGGCGCTGAGCTACGCGATGGCCAATGGTGGCGGCAAGGCCGGCATCATCGAGACCAACTTCCGTGAAGAAACCGAGACCGACCTGTTCGGCGAGCAGGCCGTCCTGTGCGGTGGCACGGTGGAACTGATCAAGGCCGGTTTCGAGACTCTGGTCGAGGCTGGTTATGCGCCTGAGATGGCCTATTTCGAATGCCTGCACGAGCTTAAGCTGATCGTCGACATGATCTATGAAGGCGGTATCGCCAACATGAACTACTCGATCTCGAACAACGCCGAGTACGGCGAGTACGTAACGGGACCGCGCATCATCACCGCGGAGACGAAGAAGGTGATGAAAGAGGTGCTCAAAGACATCCAGAGCGGCGAATATGCCAAGAGCTTTATCCTGGAGAACAAGGCCGGCGCACCGACCCTGCTGAGCCGCCGCCGTCTGATGGCCGAGCACCAGATCGAAACGGTGGGCGAGACCTTGCGCGCCATGATGCCGTGGATCAAAAAGAACAAGCTGGTCGATCAGACCCGCAACTGATCGTTCTTCGTTGACCCCAGCAAAGGCCACGCTCGTGGCCTTTGCCTTTTGCAGAACCTTCGCCGCACGCAGGGTGCCGCGGTATTCGCCGGGGTCTGACTTACACTGAATCCCGGTGGCCGCTTTGACCGGATTGGAGATATACAACATGCCAGATGGCGCAGATTCGGAGTTGGTGGAACTGGAAACCATCGTGGTGCCCAAGCGACGCAAGGGGCTGTACGTGCTGCCCAACATGGTGACGCTGGCAGCGTTGTTTGCGGGCTTCTATTCGATTGTCATGGCCATGAACGGCCGCTTCGACATGGCGGCGATCGGCGTTTTCTGCGCCATGGTGCTGGACGGTCTCGACGGCCGCGTGGCGCGTATGACGAACACCCAGAGCGCGTTTGGCGAGCAGATGGACTCCCTGTCCGACATGGTGTCGTTCGGTGCCGCCCCGGCGCTGATTGCTTACGAGTGGGCCTTTCGTGGCCTTGGCCGCTGGGGCTGGATCGCGGCATTCGTCTATTGCGCATGTGCGGCATTGCGCCTGGCGCGCTTCAACGTCAACACCGGTGTGGTCGATAAACGCTTCTTTCAGGGGTTGCCGTCGCCTGCCGCCGCGGCGCTCATTGCCGGCTTCATCCTGGTGATGGCGGAACTGGGCGTGAAGGGCCCTCAGGTGCAGTGGCCGATGTTTGCACTGGCCCTGTTCGCGGGTTTGACGATGGTGACCAATCTGCCTTTCTACAGTTTCAAGGATGTCAGCGTCAAGAAGAGTGTGCCGTTTCCGGTGATCGTGCTGCTGGCACTGGCCATCGGCGCGATCAGCGTCGATCCGGCCAAGGCATTGCTCGGCTTGTTTGGTGCATATGGCCTCAGCGGATATGTCGTCTACGTCTGGCGCCGTTACAAAGGTGAGCCGACCAGTGTCATCAGTACCTCGACCGATGACCCCGACGAGCGCGGGCTGCATTGATCTCAAGCTGTGTCCCCACGCGCATACCATCGCTCCTCTTTCGCGGCATTGCTGAGTAAGCCCAACCAAAGTTACTTTGGTTATTTTGAACGTTGCTTTCCTGACTGTGGCTTTCTGAACTAGGGGATTTACAGCCACTGCGATAGACTGATAGTTACATTCGTCATCCCGATTTATCACTATTCCCCGAGCTCGGCGGGAGTGCGATGTACATAGGCAAGGATGGAAAATGCGGTTGGTAACATTTATCGCGAGTCTGATCGTTGCACTGTTTGCGGCCGCGTGCGACCAAAGGCCGGCAGAAAAACCTTTGCAGTACAGCAGCGCCCCGGTCGGCAATCACGCACCGCTTTACCGGCTGGTCCCGCATCCCTCCTATAACCCTCGCAGACTCGCCGAAACCTTCCAGCCCCTGATTGACCACCTGAATCGCCTTTTGCCACAGGCGCGCTTCGAACTGGAGAGTTCGCGCGACTACCAAGCCTTTGAACAAAAGTTCCGCGCCCGCGAGGGTGAAATCCTGATGCCCAACCCTTGGCAGACGATTGAGGCCATGAAAGTCGGCTACCACGTCATTGCGATGTGGGGTGACGCCGAGGATTTCAGGGGCATATTCATCGTGCGCAAGGACGGTGGCATCAAGACACCGGACGACCTGCGCGGCAAGGTGGTCAGCTACCCTTCACCCACGGCGCTCGCGGCGGCCATCATGCCGCAGTATTTTCTGCACACGAAGGGCATCGATGTCAACCAAGACATCCAGAACATCTACGTGGGTTCGCAAGAGTCGTCGATCATGCACGTCTTCCTGGGTGAGTCTGCTGCTGGCGCAACCTGGCCACCGCCTTGGCGGATGTTCCAGGAGACGCATCCGGCAGAAGCTGCTCAACTCAAGGTGGCTTGGGAAACCCCGCCACTGCTGAACAACTCAGTGATGGTTCGGGACGATGTTCCGCAAGCCATCGAGCAGGGTATTCGGCAGGCACTGCTCGACCTGCCGACCACTGCGGCGGGCCGGAAGATTCTCGCCGGTCTGGAGACCGCCCGCTTTCATGATGCTGATGACGCCAACTATGACATGGTCCGCAAATACGTCACCCGCTTCGAAAAAGAAGTCCGACCGGTAGAGCCGCAGTAATGTTCGCGAGGTTGAAAAAACTACTTACAGGCACACTTCGCCGTCAACTGATCATCGGCATGACGCTGGTAGTTGCCTCCATATTGTCGCTGTCCGTTTTTGAACAGGCCCGTCAGGAACGTGAGCAGGCGGTCACCGAACAGTCCGAACAGGCTTTGGCTCTCGCGCGCAGCGTGGCAGCCTCCAGCGCTGTTTGGGTGGCCTCGCGTGATTACGCCGGTTTGCAGGAAATCGTTGGTAGTCTCAAGTCGTACCCGGACCTGCGTCACGTCGTGGTGCTTGACCGCCAAGGACAAGTGCTGGGCCACAGCGACCCGACCCGGCGCGGTATGTATATGTCCGACTTGCCCAAGGTAGCCGAGGCTACAGTTTTGCAGCGCGCAATCAACCTTACGGATATCGCCAGTCCCGTGATGCTTTCCGGGCTTCATATCGGTTGGATTCGGATCGGCATGGCGCAGAATTCGCTGAATGCGAAGCTCGCCACACTCATGCGGCAGAGCATTTTTTTCGCGCTCATGGGAGTTGTGCTCAGTGCTTTGGTTGCGGCACTGGCCGGACACTACCTGACCCGCCGGCTCTATGTCATTCAGAAGGTGGCGCGTGCCATTCGAGCGGGGCAGTCAGGATTACGTGCTGAGTTGTCTGGTAGCGATGAGGCGGCCCAACTCGCAGGAGAGTTCAACGTCATGCTGGATGCGCTCGAAGGCGAGGTGACCGAGCGCAGGC